>Ga0180009_10001872_pt1 | contig 25117 bp, 23 predicted proteins | sample OS_PC_MetaG_FD_123537 | JGI IMG/M metagenome (GOLD analysis project Ga0180009, IMG submission 123537) | Groundwater microbial communities from the Aspo Hard Rock Laboratory (HRL) deep subsurface site, Sweden - OS_PC_MetaG | ecosystem: Environmental > Aquatic > Deep subsurface > Groundwater...
CCACCCGCAGGACCCCCGTGATCGAGACCAGCTCGGCAAGCCTGATGGAGGACCGCGGAGCGTTCGTGACCCTGCACAGGGGAAGCCAGCTGCGGGGGTGCATCGGCACGTTCGAGGCCTCCGGGCCGCTGCTGAACACGGTGCAGCGGATGGCGGTGGCCGCCGCAACCACCGACCCGCGGTTTCCGCCTGTCACGCCCGACGAGCTCCCAGAGCTGTGGATCGAGATCTCCGCGCTGTCGCCGCTGCGCGAGGCGAGCGCAGACCAGATAGAGGTCGGTGTCCACGGCGTCTACATCACCAGCGGTTTTCGACGCGGAGTGCTGCTGCCGCAGGTGGCGACGGAGAACGGCTGGGACCGGGAGACGTTTCTGGATCACACCTGCATCAAGGCCGGGCTGAGCAAATCGGACTGGAGAGACCAGTCGACGCGGATCGAGGTCTTCACCGCCGAGGTCTTTGGCGAGAGCCACCGGTCCGACGGCTAGGCCTCCCCACCGACTACAACTCTGGTCATCGCCGGCTGGCGGCCCGGACCAGCTCGCGGACCCTCTGCGGGGAGACCTTCCACCTGCGCGCGAGCACGACCCGCGCTGCCTGTTCGACCTGCTCTGCCGTGCCATTGCGCGCGAGGATCCGTAGCGCCTGGAGCTGACGGTCGAGACCCGTGGCGAGGGCCAGCGCCTCCACGGCGTATCGCGCCGCCGCCGCCCGCTGCCCCAGCGCCTCGAGCATGCGCGCAACCGCCAGCAGCGCGCCGGCGCGGTCGCGGCTGAGGTAGACATGGGTCTCGAAGCGCTGCTCGGCCCTGGTGACCTCCCCGCGCAGCATGTACAGCCGCCCCAGCTCGAGCGGCCAGCGAGGGTCCGACGGAGCCTCTGCTGCCAGGGCCTGCCAGAGGTCGAGCGCCTGTTGCGAGCACCCCGCAGCCTCCAGCCGCAGCGCCAGGCGGGCGCCGCTGCAGGCGGCCAGCAGCTCCCGTTGCAGCAGGGACTCGACCAGACGATTGGGACGTTCGATTCGACACGGTCCGCGAGCACGGGGGCGATCGGGTCGCAGGCCGGCCGGAATGCCGGGACAGGCCAGCAGCGGCCGGGAGGGCTGCTCGAGGAGGGCAAGCACCCGGCCGGCGGCATCCTTCAGGCAGGGGTCCAGACGCCGGACCCGGGCCAGATCACTCCTCGCGTCCCGGCCCTGCTTCAGGACAAGCACCCGGTACCATGCCCGCCACAGCAGAAGCCGGGCGAGCTCGCGCCGTGTGCAGAGGTGCTCGCCCTCGAGGGCGAGCGACCGCTCCAGCGCGGCGACCGCTGCGCCCCTGTGGCCCAGCTTGGCCTCGACCAGCCCCAGCAGGCGATACCCCGCAGCGGATCCGCTGTCCTGGGACACTGCGATCAGCAGCTCGGTCCTGGCCTGGTCCAGGTGACGCAGCTGTCGCAGGGCGGCCGCGCGCGCGACGAGATCCCCGGCGGTCACCGGTCGCACCGTGCGCAGCACCTCCTGCGGGGCGCGCTGCATCGTCCCGCCGCTGCAGCCCAGCAACGTCAGGCAAGCCAGGCACAGCCGTTCTGCACTCCTGCACATCACCTGCCGTCCGGGCGACGGCGCTCGAGGCCAAGCCGGTCCATCTCGGCCATCACCTGTTTCAGGTCCTCCCACACCGGTCGCTTGCGCTCGGGGTTGCGTAGCAGAAACGCGGGGTGGAAGGTCGGCATCAGTGGGGTGCCGTGGTAGATGTGGAATCGTCCCCGGAGCTGGCTGATCCCGGTCTCGGTGCGCAGCAGCGTCTTTGCCGCAAAGCTCCCCAGGGCGATCATCATGCGAGGAGCGATGGCTTCGATCTGCCGGCGAAGGAACGGCTCGCAGGCATCGATCTCGTCGGGGTTAGGGTCCCTGTTGCGCGGCGGCCGGCACTTGATGATGTTGGTGATGTAGACCTCCTCGCGCGTCAGTCCCATCGCCTCGATCATGCGTGTCAACAGCTGTCCTGCCGGACCAACGAACGGCTCCCCCTGCAGGTCCTCGTCATGGCCTGGCCCCTCACCGATGAACATCACGTCCGCGTCGGGCGCTCCCTGACCGAAGACAATGTTGGTCCGACCGCGTGCCAGCCGACACCGTTGACAGGCTCCCAGCTCCTCCCTCACCTGCTCCAGCGTCCCCCCGGGCTCGGCCCGACCGTCCACCTGCACATCCGCGCTGCCTGGCGCGGGCGGCTGCTCGGCGGCCCCCCACCGGGGCGATCTCGCCGCCGGGACGCCCTCGGCACCATGGTCGAGCTGCCACTGCAGCAGGTTGCGAAAGGCAGCCGTGAGTGCCGCCAGTTCATCGCAAGGACTGGATTCCGGTCCTCGCGCCCCTGCGGGGCACTCCGGGATATGGCTACGGAATCCCATCGAGCTGCATCGTATCCGGGGCGACCTCGCGCTGCAACGGCCAGCTGCGCCCGCCACCTGCTTCAGCCTCGGACCACCTCGGGGACCACGAACCATACTACCGACCAGGACGTGCCCGCCCCCTCGAGGCAAAGCACCCCGCCCTCGGGGAAACGCACCACGGACCTGTTCTCATCCCCGCAGAGCAACCTGGCGGCCAGCCGCTCCATGAAGGGCAGGTGACCGACCAGCATCAATCCGCTGTCGTTTGGGCCGTCGATCGCCCGTATCTGTTCCAGAATCGGGGTGGTGGGATCGTTGGGCCGGATCCCGCCGCGGTGCGAGATGGTGCCATCAACCGCCACAACGCCGGCCAGGATTGCCGCGCTCTCGGCCGCACGCAGCTTGCCGCTGTGCTGCACGGTGCCGATCCTCACCCCCGCCTCCTCGAGCAGCGTGGCCACGCGGCTGACCTCTCCCCTGCCCTGGTGGCTCAACGGACGCTTGTGATCCTCCTCTTCGTCCAGGGCCTGCCCGTGTCTGACCAGGTACAGCCTCATCACGCCTCCTGCTGTGTCGTCCAGCAGGAGGCATGGTATGCGCCAGCCTCGCTTGACTCAAGGGTGGACTGGTGGCCCTCAACGTGGAGCACGCGGCTGACGCAGGTCGTCGGGGAGTCCCCTCGTGGGCCACGGCCCCCAGACCGCCAACTCCACCAGCCAGAAAGCCTGACCCACCAACTGGGTGGACAGGGCCAGCTCCCTCCTGCAACACGGAATCTCGACGCCTTTGCTCGGTGAGGGGCTGGTATGGTGTCTGCAAAGCGACCGGCTGCGTGCGGCAAGAAGAAGCCCGCCGCGAGAAAACCACTCTGCGTTGGGAGCCGTCCCTGCGCCACCGACCCCGCGCCCCCGACGGAGGAATCAGATGCGATCACGTTCGATCATGGCAACACTCGTCCTGTGCGCTGCCCTCATACCGGCGACCGCCCGCGCCAAACAGCCAGTCAGACCCTCCTTCGCGCGCCGGGCCACGGGCCTGCTGAAACAGGGCGTGAGCCGCGGCTCCGCCATGATTCGAAAGGGCTGGACCGGCCTGCAACTCCGGCGGCAGGTGAATCGAGGCTTCCGACAGGTGGTCAAGGAGCACCCCGACGAGCTGAAGCCGATCCTGGCCGAGGGCAAGACCCGGACCCGCACGGCCCGACGGGTGAAGTGGGGCGCCGCGACGGCCACCGCGGTCACCGCGGCTGCGTCGGTGGCAGCACCGATCCTGATCCCCGTCGCCGTGGGGGCGGGCGCTGCGGCCTATGTCGCCAAACGTGTCGAGAAACGCGGGAGGCAGCGGGCGCGGGTGCAGGCGATCAAGCACGCGCTGCTCGAGGGCTACACTGTGCCCGCCGCGACCGAGGCGCACTACCGCCCGCTGGTCCAGAAGTCGGTCCTCGCCGAGATCGCGGCCGCCAGGACGACAGCACAGCGGGGTCAGGACAGGTTGACGCGGATGAGACCAGGGGTGCTGCGAAAGCAGCAACGCGCCCGTGCCGCTGTCGAGCGTTACCGGCGCAAGAAGGCGCCCTTCGTCCAGCTCCGCGACCGCGTCCAGGGCGCCGTCACGCAGATGCAACAGCTCGGTCAGCAACTCCAGCAGCTCGACGGTACGCCGCCCGGCGAGTAGTCCCTGCGGCCGCCCTCAGGAATCTGAGGGATCCGGTGGCGTGGGCGTGCGATCACAGTCACTTCCGCGACGGCACGCTGTGTGCAACCTAGAGCCCTGCAACCCAGGAGGCTCCCGATGCGAATGCTCGCTCTGACCCTGGTGTTTGTCGGCGCCTGCGCCAGCCGCACGGTCCCCCAGCACCCGACCGACGGCAGCGCAGCGGAGGTTCTCGCCGACGGTGGCGGGCAACCGGTCTGTCGCACCAACGGGGACTGCCTGGCCGGCGAGTACTGCCACCTGGACAGCGGGTGCATCACCGGCGTCAGGATGGGAGCTTGCCGCCCCCGGCCTCAGGCCTGCACAGAGGAACTCTCCCCGGTCTGCGGCTGCGATGGCAAGAGCCATGACAACCTGTGCTCGGCCCATGCCGTCGGGGTCAACGTGGCGCATGCCGGCCCCTGCGACTCGTCGTGCCAGGGTGTCACCTGCAACCTGATCAACGACTGCTGCACATGTATGGCGACCGCGTTCGATGTCCGCGTCCCGCCCTGCCCCGCGAAGTGCAAGCAGCCCGCCTGCGACGGGCTGGGGATCCAGAACCCGGTCACCTACTGCCTCGGGGGACAGTGCCTGCTGGCCAACACGCTCAAGGCATGCTCCAGCGACGTGGACTGCTACCTGGTCGACGACTGCTGCTTCTGCCTTGCCCTGCCCAACAGTGTGCCCTACCCGCCCTGCCCCATGGACTGCATGCAGGGGGCGTGCGACGCCTCCGGGCTGAACAAGGCGGTGCCCCGATGCGTGGCGGGCAACTGTCGCCTCGCCCTGCCCTGAGGCCGTTGAATCGCGGGCCCAACTCCCCTAGACTGGCTGGACCAACCCCAAGGAGAACGACCGTGGATCGATTCATACCACTCGGCGCTGTGCTGGCCGCGGCACTGCTGGCCATGGCCTGCACGGAGCAGCCCACCTGCGACGACACCTCACAAAACGGCCTGGAGTCCGATGTGGACTGCGGCGGCGCAGTCTGTACCAAGTGCTCCGACGGCAAGAAATGCGGCGAGGGGACCGACTGCATCAGCGATGTCTGCACCCAGGGGATATGCTCCGTGCCCGCCTGCGCCGACCAGGCCAAGAACGGCAACGAGACGGACGTGGACTGCGGAGGGACGCTGTGTCCCGCCTGCCCCGGCGACAGCGCGTGTCTGGTGGACAAGGACTGCCTGTCCACAATCTGCAAGGAACAGCGCTGCAAGGAGGCGTCCTGCACCGACCAGGTCAAGAACGGCGCGGAGAGCGACGTCGACTGCGGCGGCGGCGGGGAGTGCACCGCTTGCGCCGACGGCAGGATGTGCAAGGGGCACGACGACTGTCAGAACGTCTTCTGCAACAACAGCAAGATCTGCGCCACCCCGACCTGCGTCGACCTGGAGATGAACGGCGAGGAGACCGACGTGGACTGCGGGGGCGTGATCTGCCCCACGTGCGCCATCGGCAAGAAGTGCCAGGACGACTCCGACTGCGACAGCGGCAACTGCTTCAAGTACGCCTGCACCACCGCACAGTGCCAAAACGCGCAGAAGGACGGCCAGGAGACCGACGTGGACTGCGGGGGGCCCGAGTGCCCCAAGTGCGCCACCGGCAAGGCCTGCCAGCAGGGCACCGACTGCCTCAGCAACACCTGCAACAACCTGGTCTGCCAGGCGTCGAGCTGCACCAACAGCGTGCAGGACGGCGACGAGACCGGCGTCGACTGCGGCGGAAGCTGTCCCACCAAGTGCGCAGCGGGCATGGGGTGCAAGGTCCCGGCGGACTGTGCCAGCGGCAGCTGCATCAACAACATCTGCACCTGAGCGTCGGGCCGCCTCGATCTATCGCCTGAGCCGCTGGATCGCACGGTCCAGGATCAGACGAGCCACCTCGCGCTTGCCCAGCAGGGGGAGCCGCTCGATTCCGCCCTCGCTGTCCAGGATCGTGACCCGGTTGGACTCGACCTCGAACCCGGCGTCCGTGGCCGACACATCGTTCGCCACCAGCAGCTCGCAGCCCTTGGCCGCGAGCTTGGCCGGCGCCACCCGCTCGAGCTCGCCAGTCTCGGCGGCGAAGCCCACCAGCAGCGGGCGTGGCGACAGACGCCCCAGGCCGGCGAGGATGTCGTCGTTGCGCGACAGCGACAGCTGTGCCTGCTGGCCCAGGCTCTCCTTCTTCAGCTTCGTCCCGGACGGCGTCGACGGACGGTAGTCGGCAACCGCCGCCGCCATCAGCACCAGGTCCGCCCCCGCGACGCCCTCCCGCACCGCCAGGGCCATCTGCGCCGCCGTGACCACGTCGACACGCTCGACGCCGTAGGGGGTGGACAGCGACGTGGGGCCCGCCACCAGCCGGGTGCGTGCCCCCCGGCTCGCCGCCTCGGCCGCCAGGGCGAAGCCCATGCGGCCCGAGGAGCGGTTGCCGATAAAACGCACCGGATCGACCGGCTCGTGGGTCGGCCCCGCCGTGACCAAGACCGTACGGCCCGCCAGGTCCTGGGGCGCGAGGCAGGCTCCGGCAGCCTGCAGTATCTCCTCGGGCTCCGCCATCCGGCCGGCCCCAACGTGGCCGCAGGCCAGCTCGCCGCTGGCCGGACCGACCAGCTGGTGTCCGCGCTCGCGCAGGACGCCGACGTTGACCTGAGTGGCGGGGTGCTCCCACATCTTGACGTTCATCGCCGGGGCCAGCAGCACCGGTCCGGTGTAGGCCAGGTAGACGGTGCTCACCAGCTCATCGGCGATGCCGTGGCACAGCTTGGCCAGCAGATTGGCCGTGGCCGGCGCCACGACCAGCAGGTCTGCCTCGTCGGCCAGCTGGATGTGGCCGACCTGCGCCTCCTGTTGCGGGTCGAACAGGTCGAACGCCACGGGCCGACCAGACAGCGCGGCGAAGGTCACCTGGCCCACGAACCGACGAGCCGCCGCGGTCATCATCACGTTGACCCGGGCCTGCGCGCGGACCAGCAACCGGCACAGCTCGGCCGCCTTGTACGCCGCGATGCCGCCCGAGACTGCGAGCAGGATCTGTCTGTCCTTGAGATTGTCGGGCAACAGGATCGATTCCATCTTGGGCCTCCGTGGGTCCGCGGACCGCACCGACCCTGATGGTACCCGTCACCGGCTCGGCGCACCACCACTCGACGCTGCCCGGCGGGCTCACTCTCCCTGGCCCATGCCGCGCACGGTGTAGATGCGCGCTGCCGGCATGTTGCGGCAGCGGCTGTGTTTGAGCCTCATGCGCGCCAGGGCACAGATCACCTGGAACCTGGACCATCGCAGAGCCCGTCCGCGACTGACGACCTCGTGGATGGCAGTCCGAGCCTCGCGGGGGTGATAGCAGAACACCGGGCCGAAGCGCACGCGCCCCTCCCACGGGATCAGGCGCGCCTCGAAGATGTCACCCCGGGTCAGACCGGCCATCGGGAGCTCGAGGTCGACGCGCCACAACCCGCCGCCCACCAGGTCGAGCAGGCGCAACCCCTGGGGTTCGGCGAGGCGCGGGTCCACCACCTCGAACAGGCTGTGCTGGCTCCGGGCGAGCGCGCGCAGCAGGTGCGGGCTGTCGATGCCCCCCAGCTGCAGAGCACGGGTCACCGGCGGGCCCTCGGTGCCCAGCGGGCGGTCGATGGCATACCACTCGAGGAAGGCCGCGACGTGGTTGCCGAACAGCTCCTCGTCGTCGCACACCGCTCCGCGCTGCTGGTCGAACTCAACCCGGGCCCGGGCGATCTCGCCGTCGAGGGGCGGCCGCGCGAAGTGCGTGGCAACGCGGTCGACACAGGCCGGGACCTCCCTCAGGGGGTCGCCCGCGCCGTCAGCGCCGGTCGTCCCAGACAACCCGTCCCCCGACCACCGTGTGTGTCACCGCCCCTCGAACCGGACGTCCCGCGAAGGGGGTGTTGCGCCCCCGGGAGCGGAAGCGGGTCGGATCCACCGTCCAGCTCTGCTCCAGATCGATCACCGTCACATCCGCCGGCGCGCCCGGGGCCAGGGTGCCCGCGTTCAGCCCGAGGATGCGGGCGGGGTTGCAGGTCAACATCGCCACCAGACGCGCGAGTGACACGACGCCCTCGCGCCACAGGTCCAGGCAGAGCGGAACGGCGGTCTCGACGCCGCTGATCCCAAAGGGAGCCTGCTCGTAGTCCAGAGCCTTCTCCTGCTCCGCATGGGGCGCGTGGTCGGTCACGATGGCGTCCACCGTCCCGTCCGCGATGGCGGCCTTGACGGCCGCGACCTCTGCCGCGGATCGCAGGGGCGGATTGACCTTGGTCCGTGTGTCGCGCCCGAGACATGCCTCGTCGGTCAGGGTGAAGTGGTGCGGCGTCACCTCGCAGCTCACCGCCAGCCCCAGCGCCCTGGCCGCTCGCATGTGACGGGCGGAGGCGGAGGTCGACAGGTGCGCGACGTGGTAGCGGCCACCGGTCAGCTGCACCAGCTCCAGGTCACGGGCCACGATCACCGACTCGGCCTGGGCCGGCTGACCGCTGATCCCGGCGCGGGCGGCGCTGGGCCCCTCGTTCATCGCGGCGTTACCCGAGAGCGAATGGTCCTCGCAGTGCTGGATCAGGGGCAGCCCGGCGGCCCCGGCCGCCTCGAGCGCACGACGCATCACACCCGCGTCCATCACGCACCGACCGTCGTCGCTCACCGCCACCGCCCCCGCTCTCTTGAGGGCGGCGTAGTCGCACAGCTCGACGCCCTGCAACCCGCGGGTGATGGCTGCCACGGGCAGCACCCGCACCCGCCCCACCTCGTGGGCCTTCTCGAGGATCGATCGGGTGATCAGGACCGCGTCGTTGACCGGGCTGGTGTTGGGCATGCAGCAGACGGTCGTGAAGCCGCCGGCCGCCGCGGCCGCCGTCCCCGACGCAATGTCCTCCTTGTGCGTCTGGCCCGGCTCCCGCAGGTGGACGTGCATATCGACCAGGCCCGGCAGGACTAGCCGGTCGGTGGCGTCGATCACCTGTTCGATGCCGGACGGGCCGATGCCACGCTCGACGCGGGCGATGCGCTCCCCGTCCACCAGCAGATCCAGCTGCCCATCCACTCCGCTGTCGGGATCGACGACCCGGCCACCTCGTATCAGCAGTCGCATTGTGCGCCGGACGTTACGCACCGCCCTGGCAGGTGTCAAGCTGGCCAAGTGCCGGGATCTACAGGGCTCCGCCGCCTGGACAGTTGCCGGCAGACATTGCATCATGGGCTCCCTCGACCAGGAGCATCCGAGTGGAAAACATACAGGATCTGATCCAGTTCGTGGCGGACAAGCACGTGCAGATGGTGGACCTGAGGTTCGTCGACCTGTTCGGGGCCTGGCACCACATCACCATCCCGGCGTCACAGGTCAACGAGAGCCTGGTGACCGGGGGTGTGCCATTCGACGGCTCGAGCATTCCCGGCTTCAAGAGCGTTCAAGCCGGAGATCTGGTGCTGGTACCGGACGTCGCCACCGCGCTGCAGGACCCCTTCTGGGATCAGTCCACCCTGGCGGTGATCTGCGGCGTCGCCGAGGCGGGCACGATGGCCCCCTTCGCCAACGACCCGCGCACCGTCGCAAGCCGGGCCGAGGCCCTGCTGGTGAGCGAGGGGATCGCCGACAGGAGCCTCTGGGGGCCGGAGTTCGAGTTCTACATCTTCGACAAGATCGTCTACCGCACCGACATCAACATCGCCTACTACCGTATCGACTCCGAGGAAGCCGACTGGAACACCGGCGCCGAGGAGGGACAGAACCTGGGAGGCAAGATACCCCGCAAGGGCGGCTACCACGCCATGCCGCCGCTGGACAGCCTGTACAACGTGCGGGCCGAGATGGCGCGGCAGATCGAGGAGGCCGGTGTTCCGGTACGCTATCACCACCACGAGGTCGGCGGCCCCGGGCAATCGGAGATCGAGATCAACCTGCTGCCCCTGATGGCCGCGGCCGACGCCGCGATGCTGATCAAGTACCTGACCAAGATGGTGGCCAGGGAGGCCGGCAAGACAGTGACCTACATGCCCAAGCCGCTGTACAACGAGGCGGGCAGCGGCATGCACTTCCACCAGTTGCTGACGCGAGGGGCGAAGAGCCTGTTCTACCAGGAGGGGACCTACGCCGGCCTGAGCAAGCTGGCGCGGCAGTACATCGGCGGCATGCTCCGGCACGGCCGCGCCCTGCTGGCCCTGACCAACCCCTCGACCAACTCCTTCAAGCGGCTGGTGCCCGGCTTCGAGGCCCCGGTCAGCCTGTGCTACGGCCTGGCCAACCGCAGCGCGGCGGTGCGCATCCCCAAGTATGTCGACAGCGAGCGGGAGAAGCGCATCGAGTTTCGGCCGCCCGACGGCACCTGCAACGTCTACCTCGCCATGGCGGCCCAGTTGATGGCCGGCATCGACGGCATCCTCGGCGGCATCGACCCGGAGCGCGAGGGGTACGGTCCGGTCGACAAGAACCTGTTCGACGCGCCAGAGCACGAGCGCGACCAGATCGGCAAGCTGCCCACCTCGCTCAAGGAATCCCTGCTGGCCCTCGACGAGGACCACGACTTCCTGCTGCGCGGCGGCGTGTTCTCCGAGGAGATGATCCGCATCTGGATCGAGACCAAGATGCGCCGCGACTACGAGGAGGTCCGCAACCGCCCGCACCCGTACGAGATGAGCCTGTACTTCGACACGTAGGACCGCGCGGTTACTGGGCCGGGATGCAGTAGCCCCACGGCGCCCAGTCGGTGATCTCGATGCAAACCTCGCCCGACGTGCAGTCGGACGCCAAGGTGCTGCAGGTCGGGCGGCAGACCCCCGGCGCCACTGTGCCGACGCAGGCGTGGCCCGGCTGGCACTCGGTCGTCGTGCCGCACGCATCGCCCGGCGCGGCGGTTCCCTCGGGGCAGACGCAGGACGGGCCCTTGTATTTGACGACGTAGCACGAGCCAACGAGGCAGCCCGAGACCTGGGCCGGATCGCAGCTCGTCGGGGATCCCGTGGCGGAGCAGGCGCCGTCGGTCAGCAGGTCGTGGCTAGTGTCCAGGGTGACGTCGAGGCCAGGCGCGTCGGCTCCCCCTTCGACGGAGGGCAGATCGACGGCCGCGTCCGGTCGCTCCTTCCACAGCTTGGGGTCCGGGGTGACCAGGCAGCCGAGCGCCCAGCACCCCACCAGCAGGCCGACCACCAGCCTGAGCCACTGCAGAGCCACATGCCTCCGAGCCATGTCCAGCACCAAGATCAACGGTAACACATGCCGCGGCCCGGTCGCGATTCCGGTACAATGGGACATGCGCCAAAGAGCACTGGCGACCTTCCTGCTGCTCGTCGCCGGTTGCCCGGCGCAGGAGCCCCTGCGTGATGTCGTCGTCGAGCTGGGGCAGCACGACCTTGCCCTGGACCGACAGCCGGTCGTGGAGTTGCCGACGGGGCGCGATCTGCCCGGCGTGGTCCTCCGTCTGGACACTCCTGCACAGGGCCAGCTGCTGGTGGTCGGCAGACCGGTCGAGCTGAAGGGCTGGACCGCCTGCGCCAACGCCACGCTGAGCTTCGTCGCCGACGGCAAGTACCCCTTCGGCACCCTGCAACAGCAGAGCGGCCCGTTCAGCCTGACCTATGCCTTCACCTCGCCGGGGCTCTCCCGGACGATCGAGGTCTCGGTCCTGGGGGACCAGGGCTGCTCGGCCAAGGTCAGCCGCACCGTGGTGATCCAGGCCGCGCTGGCCCACAAGGTCGAGTCGCTGCAGGACAGCCAGGGGTGCACCTTCGAGCTCCACAGCGTGACCGTGCCGCTGGCCGATCCGAGCCTGGAGCTGAGCGCGGTCGGCTCGGGCACGGCCCGCACCATCAAGCAGCACGCCCTGGACCAGGCGCAGCACATGCCGTTCGCCCTGATCAACGGCGGCTACTTCGCCGCCGCCTCGGGCCCGCTCTCGTACGCCAAGGGGCACCTGGGCTACGAGAGCCCGAGCGGCAACGTGAAGGGCCCCCGGGCCTGTCTGGTCTACGACCGCTCCAAGCGGGCGGCTCGCGTCGTGATCTCCTTCGGCCGGCAGCCAGCGGGCAGCGGGTGGGGCCCGGGGCTGTTCACCGCAGACAGCGACGTCGTGTGCGCCGGCCCGCGGCTGCTGGACGCCGGCAAGGACGTGTTCTGGACCCAGTATGCGGCCGAGCACTTCGAGAGCTCGGGCATCGGGCCGACGAGCGCCACGCCGCGCAGCGCCCTGTGCCTGCAGGCCGACGGCAGCCTGATGCTGGTAATGGCCCAGTCGCCGAGCAAGAAGGCCTGCGGCCTGGATCTGCCCGCCCTGACCGCCCTGCTCCTGGCGCGCGGCTGCACCGACGCGATCAACCTCGACGGCGGCGGCTCCGCCGCCCTCTGGGCCTTTGGCGTCTACCAGCCGGGGACCGAGGACCGGGCCGTCTACCAGGCGCTGATGGTGTACCAGCCCTGACCCGGCCTGCGGCTTGGACAGGTGCCTGCCAGCCGATTGGCCGCTTGGAGGACAGGTGCGATTGGCCGGTCTACCAGGCGCTGATGGTGTACCAGCCCTGACCCGGCCTGCGGCTTGGCAGGGGAGTTAGTGAGCAAAAGGCCACACTAACTCCGCCGCACCCTGAGATGCGCGGGAGTTAGTGAGCAAAAGGCCACACTAACTCCGCCGCACTTTCTGATTGGGTGCAACCCTCGACAACCCACCCCCCAAGACCCCCTCTGGCTCCAGCTCAGAACAGCCACAGGCACGGTGGGTCAGTCGGCTGACACCTGGTCTGGCTCCTCGGCTGCGGCCTCCTGCTACCGGACTCGCAGCTCGGCGTACAGGATCTCCTCCCCCACCTCACCGGTCGCGCGGGCGAGGGTCCGGCCGCCCGCGTCGATGATCCGGCTCTGGCCGGCCCCGTGCCATCCGCGATTCTTGCGCGGGTGCTCCACCGACCAGTTGGCGCCCACGATGGCGACCCCGTTCTGTCTGGCGATGCGCGGCAGGTCCTCCTCGAACCACTTGCTAGCGGGATCGTCGACCCATGCGATGGGGTAGAGCAGCATGTCGGCCCCGGCGGCCGCCAGTCGCTGCGGCTCGGTGTGGATGTCGTAGCAGATCAGGAGCCCCAGCTTCCCGAACGGGGTCCGGGCCACGGCCAGCTGGCGGCCTGCGGTGGCCCAGGAGTCCTCGGGGTGGGGCCACGGGTTGACCTTGCGGTAGTGCAGCAGCAGACGGCCATCGGGTCCGACGAGGCAGGCAGTGTTGTGGTACAGCCCAGTGGCCGGGTCGCGCTCCACGAAGGGCACCACCAGGTAGACCGAGAGCTGTCGGGCCAGCCGGCCGAAGCGCCGGATGGTGGGTCCCGGGACGCTCCGGGCCACACCCCTCGGGGAGCGGCCCTCCCTGAACTCCAGGCTGAGCGGCCGGTCGCCGACCCGCCAGTTGATCTGCAGGTCCTGCGAAAGATAGCCGGTGACCGCCGCCTCGGGGAACACCACGACGTGCGCCCCGCGGCTGGCAGCCTGACGGGCCAGGCGCTCCATGCGGGCGATGTTCGCGGCGACCTGCCCCATGCGGGAGGGCATCTGCGCGGCGGCCACCAGCACCCCGTCGGCTGGCGCGGGGAGGTCGGCACGATTGCCGGATGTCTGAGTGCAGGCGACGACGGACCCGGCGAGGAGGAGGCAGTAGGCGCGCATCAGCCGTAGTACGGCCCCGGCTCGCCGCAGCTCCCCGACGGAGGGGCTGGGGTGTGGGGTCATGCCTACCGCGCCATGAAATAGACCGCGAGCCCGAGCGCCGCGCCCAGCAGCGGGATCAGCCAGAACAGCGGCGAAGACCCCCTGTCCGGCGGCCGGGCGATCTCCGTCATGTCTGTGGTGTCCGCCTCGGTCGTCGCCGGCTTCGGCACCGTCAGCAGGGATTCCGCGGGTGGCGGATCGACCGGAGTGGGCTCGTCGTCCACCGGCTCCGGCGCCGTGGACAGCGCGACCAGCGCTGGCTGCGATCCCATCCGGCCGATCATCTCCTCGAACACGCGCTCCTGCTCGCTGCGGTCGATCCCACCGAGCTCCTCACACACTGCGACGAAGACCGACGCCGGGATCTGCGACTTGCCGAACCGGGGAGCGGCCGAGGCGATGCGCTTCGCCCGCACGACGATCTCGGGCACCAGGTGGGTCACGCCGCGCAGAGCATCGACCAGCAGGTCGAGGGATGTGCCCGAGGGAAAGAGCGAGCTGCGCTCGACGATGGCCTGCCGGCGCAGCCGTAGGTCCTCGAGCAGTGCCTGCTCCTGGTCGGACCAGGGCGCCGGCCGGTCCAGCAGCAGCAGGCGCACGAGATCGGGGCGCTCGAACGGCAGGCGTGGTCCGTCTGGTTGTAGCGGCGCCCCGTCGAGCCGTCCGTGGATCAGGTCAGCAGTGATCCCTACCAGATCGCGAGCCTCCTCCTCCCTCGCGCCAGCCACGCCGAGGCCACCGAGATACTGGCCGTCCGCCGCCCGGAACAGGGCGGCCATCGGGCGGATGCCGCGCAGGTCGTGGGTCCGACCGCTCTCCTCGCCGACCACGACGACCCCGCAGGACAGCATCCCGGTCTGGGGTGTGTGGAAGTGCGCGCCGCCCTCCAGCGTCAGGAACCTGCCCGCTCTGTGGGTCCGGTCGACCAGCGTCACGCCGCTCTCGTGGCCCCGCTCGGTGTGGACCAGCAGGTGGTTGCCCGACGGCGAGAAGCAAAGCACGGGGTGGTACTGGTCGACCGACTCCCCGATCTCCAGCGTGTCGTCGGATGACATCTGGACCTCCCCGACCAGCTTTCGTAGCTGGACCCGCCTGTCGTTGTCGCGATCGGTGAGCGCGACGGTCACCCCGTCCCGGGCAACGGCGACGCCGCGGACCGCGTCGAGGTGGAGAGCCTTGCCGCCGCGTCCCAGCATCGTCACCCTGTTGGATCCGCAGCAGAACAGCTGACCACCGGATGGGTGCAGGACGAGGCCATGGTCACAGTCGGCGTCGAGGCTGACCGTCACCTCGCCGCGCTCCCAGTCGAAGACTCGCACTGTGGCGTGCTCGCTGTCGTCGGCGGTCGCCACGACCGACCCGTCCGCGCTGATCGCCAGCCACGTGTCGTAGGCCAGCCTGCAGCTGTGGGCCGCGTGGCGGCGGCTGTTGTGCGCCAGGTCCCACAGCACGAGGCGTTCGTCCTCCACGAGGACGGCGCGGCGCCCGCGGTCGTCGAGGGCGACGTGATTCGGCACCGCATCGGTGTCACGGTCGAGGGGGTGCACGATCAGCGTCTTCGCGTCGACGTGCCAGGCCTTCTTGCCGACCACGAGGAGCTGGCTGCCGTCGCCGGACACCCCGACCAGGCTCGCCCGATCGAGGTGGGATATCCGGGGCGTGGACCATGGCTCGGCGGCCAGCCTCTCCACCAGGTGCCGGGCGCGCCGCCACTGCTCGATCTGCGGGCCCGCGTACCCGTGCGGCTCCGCGCGGGGAGACTGTCGGTAGGGGCTCATGCCACGAGTGTATGCCCGGGACGGAGCGAGGACAGCCCCTTTTCGTTCCCGGTCCCACGCCGTATGCTCCCGCCATGGCCACCGCCTCGGGCATCATCATCGGCGACGAGATCCTGAGCGGCAAGGTGCAGGACACCAACGCCGGGCAGATGATCAGGATGCTGCACGAGGCCAGCGTTGAGCTGGTTCGGATCGCCACCATCGGCGACGATCCCACCTGCATCGCCGAGGAGGTCAACCTCTGCCGCCGCCGCTGCGATCACGTCATCACCTCCGGAGGCGTGGGTCCGACCCACGACGACCGGACGATGGAGGGCATCGCCCGGGCCTTCGACCGCCCGTTGGTGCGCCACCCGGAGCTCGAGCGGATGGTGCGCTTCCACTGGGCCGACAGGGTCAACGAGGCGGCGCTCAAGCTGGCCGAGGTCCCCGAGGGCGCCCACCTGCTCACCTCCGAGGACGGCCTGCTGCCGCTGGTGCTGCTGGAGAACGTCTTCGTCCTGCCCGGCATCCCCCAGCTGTTCGAGGCCAAGCTGCAACGGGTGCGGCTCGAGCTCTGCGGCGTCGTGGCGGTGCTTCACAGTATCTACCTGCGCGCGGACGAGAGCTCGATCGCCGAGATCCTGACCCGGGTGGACCGCGAGTTCCCCTCAGTCAAGATCGGCAGTTACCCGCGGATCGGCGACCCGGACCACCGGGTGCGGGTCACCGTGGAGAGCCTGGATCCGGCGGCGGCGGAGCAGGCGCTGGCGCGACTGCTCGAGCTGCTCCCCACAGCGATGGTGGTCCGGGTGGCCCGATCCGAGGGTCTGTCCCCCACGTAACGGCCCGAATTGCGCTGCTTCATCCCGGAGCGCCCCGCAGGGGCGCGAGGAACGCAATTCCGGTTCCTCGCCCCCGCGGGGCTCCGGGATGAAGCACCGGAATTCCTGGGCGCCATCGGCATTGTGGTCGCGGCTTCCCCTCCGCTATACTCCCCGGACACGCAACACCCCGACCGCGACACGGCCGGACCCGCAGCGCGGGTGAAGGAGGAGGATAGCGATGATCTTCGCCAAGATCGGCAAGGCGATCCGGGCCCAGATGAACAAGCTGGCCAACTGGTTCTGGACCCAGGACCCCATCGCCCAGATGCAGTACGAGTACGACAAGGCAGTGGAACAGCTCAAGGACGGGCGCCAGGGGCTGGAGCAGTACCGGGGCCTGGTGGAGCGCGTCCAGCGCCAGGTAAGCCACAACAAGAAGCAGGAGCAGCAGCTGACGGCCAAGATCAAGGCCTACCTCAAGGCCAACGACCGCGCCACGGCGGGTCAGCTGGCGATCCAGCTGCAGAAGATCAAGCAGGAGCTGGCCGAGAACCAGGAACAGCTGGGGATGCACGAGAAGGCCTACAACAACAACGTGGAGAAGATCCGCCACGCATCGAAGAAGCTGGCCGAGGTGCGTCTGAAGATCAAGAAGTACGCGGCCGACCTCAAGATGTCCCAGGCCGAGGCCGAGCTGGCCCGCCTGTCGCAGAGCTTCCAGTTCGACGTCACCACCGACTTCGGCGAGCTGGAGCAGGTGATCCAGGAGAAGATCGACCTCAACCGGGCCAAGGTCCGGGTGGCGGCCGACCTGTCGGACGAGGGGATCGAGACGATCGAGGCCGAGAAGGCGATGGAGACCGCGATCGCCGACGACATGCTCACCGAGTTCGAGGTGCAGATGGGGCTCAAGACGCCCGAGACCGCCGGCATCGCCCAGAGTAGCAAGAGCCTGGGGCCGGAGGCGACAGAGGCGCAGGAGCTGCCCGAGATCCCGGAGAAGCTGACCGAATCCAACTAGCCGTCCGTCAGGGCGAGTCTACGACCATAGCCTGATCCTTGTTTCCGATAACACGCGCTCTCGCTGGAGGAGAACTCTCATGGCCGGCAAACCGAAACCTGCATTCTATGTGATCCTGATCCTGATCGTCCTCGGCCTGGTTGGCTTCGCCCTGTGGCGCATGGACATCCTGGCCCCCAAGGGCAAGACCGACAAGCCAAGCAAGATCGACCCCAACGAGCTGAAGAAGATCCAGAAGGACCCCGCCGGCGGGGCCGAGGCGCCCGACGACAAGGCCCCCACCACGGTCAAGGAGTACAAGTTCGTCTCGGCCTCGAAGCTCCCCCCGGTCAAGGGTGTGAGCAACTACCAGCCGCTGAAGGACAACACCGTCCGCTTCGCGCTCAATGTCTGGGCCGGCTGGGCGCCGATCATCCTGGCCAATGAGGGGCTGAAGCCGGGCAAGGTGTGGAAGACCCCGGCAGGCAAGGCCTTCAAGGTCGACCTGGTGCTGATCGACGACCCGGTCGTGATGCGCGACAAGTACGCCGCCGGCCAGGTCCACATCGGCTGGGCCACGCTGGACATGGTGCCGCTGTTCCTGGAGGAGCTACGCAAGGACTCCCGCGTCATGCCCCGCATCTACCAGCAGGTGGACTGGTCCAACGGCGGCGACGGCATCGTCGCCCGCGGCGTGAGCTCGATCAACGAGCTCAGGGGCAAGACCGTCACCCTGGCGCAGAACTCGCCCTCCGAGTACTTCCTAGTCAACGCCCTGATCAACGCCGGGGTGCAGCCGTCCGAGGTCAAGTACCGCTACACGGCCGACGCGTTCCAGGCGGCCACGGCCTTCAACAGCCGCAAGGAGATCGCGGCCTGCGTCTCGTGGGCGCCCGACATCTACAACCTGTCCAAGGTCAAGGGCAACAAGCTGATCGTCTCGACCGCCACCGCCAACAAGCTGATCGCCGACGTGTGGTTCGCCCGGGCCGACTTCGCCAAGGACAACAAGGATATCCTCGAGGGGCTGGTGCGGGGCATCTTCGACGCGATGGAGCAGCTGAAGCTGCAGGAGAACAAGCAGAAGGTGTCCAAGCTGATGGCCTCGGCCTACAGCATGCCGGCCAACGAGGCGATGGGCATGCTGGGGGACGCCCACTCCACCAACTACGCCGAGAACCGCGACTTCTTCCTCAACCAGAATAACCCCACCAACTTCGAGCGCACCTGGGACACCGCCTACTACATCTACAAGCGCCTGGGGAAGGTGAGCGAGAAGATCCCCTTTGACCAGGTGATGGACTTCTCGATCATCAAGAAGCTGGGGAGCGTCGCCAAGTACGCCACCCAGAAGAACGACTACGAGGTGACATTCGCCCCCAAGAGCGTCACGTCGATCAAGGCCGAGTCGGGTGAGATCCTGACCAAGACGGTGGTGATCCACTTCTATCCCAACTCCTGGGATCTGGACAAGTCCATCACCAAGCAGGTGGGCAACCGCAGCGTCGAGGAACTGTACGACCCCAACGTCAAGTTCGTTGTGGAGGAGATCGGCAAGCTCGCCGGGCAGTACGGCGCCTCGCGCATCATCATCGAGGGACACACCGACTCGTCGATGAAGGGCAAGGTCCCCTTCGACGCCGTGCAGCAGCTGTCGAAGAACCGAGCCAACTCGGTCAAGGAGTCCCTGGTCAAGAAGTACAAGAGCCTGCAGGCCAACCAGTTCTCGGCCGTCGGCATGGGCTGGAACGCGCCGGCCGACCCGAACGACCCCGACAACCACGCCAAGAACCGGCGCGTCGAGGTGAAGGTCTACCCGCTCGAGAGCGAATAGGCCATGCTGCGGGGCTTGTTTACTGGTTTTTTTTCTGGGTTCTTCAAGATCCGGGACGCACCGACCGTGGTGGGCCGCCTGCTGATGGGCGGCCTGTGCATCGGCCTGATCGGCTTTCTGTGGTGGCTGGTCACCCGCGGCGCTACCGCGGAGGCCCGGATCGTCTCCCCCGCCGTCCTCGGCAGCCCGGCGGAGGTCTTCGGCTCGTTCAAGAGCCTGTGGTTCGAGCGGGCCCTGACCCGCAACACCTTGGTCTCCCTCAAGCTGGTGGCCAAGGGCTTCGGCCTGGCCGCGCTGATCGCGATCCCGATCGGGGTGCTCTGCGGCACCTTCAACCGCATCAACGCCTTCTTCGCGCCGATCACCATCTTCGGCCGCAACGTCCCGGTGGTGGCCCTCGTTCCGCTGACCTTCGTCATCGCCGACACCGACGAGGGCTCCAAGATTCTGTTCCTGTTCATGGCCTGCGTGGCCTTCGTGTTGTTCGACGCGACCCAGATCATCGCCAAGGTGCCCCAGAAGTACCTGGACACCGCCTACACCCTCGGCGCCTCGAGGCTGCAGATCATCTTCAAGGTGCTGATCCCGCTCGCCCTGCCCGACCTGTTCAACTCGCTCAGGCTGCTGTTCGGCCTGGCCTTCGGCTACATCATCCTGGCCGAGATGCTGAGCCAGGGCGAGGGAGGCCTTGGCACGCTGATCTACATCTCGCAGAAGAAGGGCCCACGGGAGCACGTCTACCTCCTGCTGTTCGTCATCACCCTGGTGGCCTACCTGCTGGACCGCCTGCTGTTCCTGCTCGGCAGGGTGCTGTTCCCCTACCGCTACACGGACTGACTTGGACTGACTGATGATCGACGAGGACAAGAAGCCGGACGAGCTGGGGGGCGAGACGGCGGGGCCCGCCCCGGAGGCTGACCCCGACGCGTCGAAGCAGGACCCGGCCGCGAAGCCCGCGGTCCAGGAGCCGCCGAAGCTCGACCCAGCGGCCGCGGCGGCCGCGCTGGCGGCCTTCGAGGACGCCCAGGAGAAGGGAGAGGAGCCGGCGCCCAAACAGAACAAGAAGCCCGAGCCCCAGCAAAAGAAGAAGCCAGGGCCGGAGAAAAAGAAGGCGGAGCCGGAGAAGGGGAAGGCGCAGGAGAAGAAGGCGCAGGAGAAGAAGGAACCGGCCGCACCGCCCCCGGTGGTGCGTTTCGACCACGTGACCAAGACCTACAACGCCGGCCGACACAACGCCTTCACCGCGCTCAAGGACATCCACTTCACGGTGGAGGACCTGCCGGACAAGGGGGAGTTCATCTGTCTGCTCGGCCCGTCGGGCTGTGGCAAGTCCACCATCCTGCGCCTGATCGCCGGGCTGGAGCCCCAGCACCCCCCGACCGAAGGGACGGTGGAGATCTTCGGCAAGCAGGTGGAGGGGCCCGGCGCCGACCGCGGCATGGTGTTCCAGTCCTACACCTCGTTCGACAACCGCACGGTGCTGCGAAACCTTGTGTTCGGCCTGGAGTGTCAGGGCGTGGGGCGGCAGGAGCGCGAGGAGCTGGCCCGTGAGTGGATCGACAAGGTCGGGCTGTCCGTCAAGCACGACGCCGACAAGTACCCGCACCAGCTCTCCGGGGGCATGCAGCAGCGGGTGGCGATCGCCCGCACTCTGATCCTGCACCCCAAGATCATCCTGATGGACGAGCCCTTCGGCGCGCTCGATCCCGTGACGCGGGTGCAGATGCAGGACCTGCTGGTCAGCCTGTGGCGCGACCAGGAGGGCACGGTGTTCTTCGTCACCCACAGCATCGCCGAGGCGGTCTACCTCGGCGACCGCTGCTATCTGCTCTCAAGCTCCCCCGGCACGATCCTGCGCGAGGTCAACGTGCCGCCCCCCGACCGGCCCGCGATCGAGATGCAGAAGGACGCCGAGTTCCAGGAGGTGGTGTACGAGCTGAGCGAGGTGATCCACCGCATGGAGCGCGAGCAGGAAGAACGAGCCAAGGCGAGCTGATGCCGACCAAGCAAGGGTTCCTCCAGTATGTGAAACGCGCGTTCCTGCAGCACTGGAACCTGCTGTTCCTCGGCGCGGGGGTGGTGGCCGGCGCGCTGTCGGGCCACGCCGACGTGGTGCTCCCGCTGGTCGCCGCCGGTGAGCTGGTCTACCTCGGCGGCCTCGCCACCCACCCCAAGTTCCAGGCCTACGTCAACGCCAGCGCGCACAAGGAGCAGAAGAAGCAGGTGAACCAGGAGTCGCTGCAGCGCATCTTCAACACGCTCGACCCGCGCAGCCGGGTGCGCTTCGAGGAGCTGCGCCGGCGCTGCCGCGATCTGCAGGCCCTGGCCACGGGGATCCGGGCGGCGGATCTGGGCCAGATGGAGGAGCTGCACAACGAGGGGCTCAACCGCCTGCTGTGGGTCTTCCTCAAGCTGCTGTTCACCAAGCGGTCGCTCGAGCGCTTCCTGGAGAGCACCGACGAGGCGGGGATCAAGGAGTCGCTCGCGCGCAACGAGCAGCGCATCGCCGATCTCGGCCCGGAGACCGAGGACACGACCACCGAGTCGAAGATGCGCAAGACCCTGAACGACACGCTGCAGAGCGCCCAGGCCCGGCTGCAGAACTACACCCGGGCGCAGCAGAACCACGAGTACATCAACCTCGAGCTCGAGCGCATCGAGTCCAAGATCAGCTCCATCGCCGAGATGGCGATCAACCGCCAGGACCCGGACTTCATCACCAGCGAGGTCGACGGCGTGGCCTCCACCATGGAGCAGACCGAGCGGGCGATGGGCGAGCTGCAGTTCCTCACCGGGCTGGGCGAGCAGGAGGTGGCGCCGCCGATGTTCGTCGACGAGGTCGAGCGCATCGAGCAGTGAGGGGGGATCCGACCCTACGACGAAGCGTGGCAGGAGATCACCTCGACACTGGCCGAGAGCTCGCCGCAGTACGGATCGTGGCGGGAGGCCGTGGACCGGAGCCGCAGGCGGTCGTGATCTTCATCGACAGCAACGTCTTCGTCATCGATCTGCGCTACCCGCGCGACCCCAACGCAGCCGTCAACACCCGCTTCCTGGACCGGGTCCACAAGGCGGGCGACGGTGCGACGACCCTGGTCAACCTGCTCAAGGTGGCGGGCATCCTGTCGCACAACCTCAACCCCCGCCAGCTCCGCGAGCTGGTGGCCCACTTCCCCCGTCGCTACGGCGTCCGCGTCCTGCCCACGCCGGAGGCCGATGCCTCGCTCGCCTCGGTCCCCTTGGCGACGCTGCTGGAGCTGATGCAGCGCCGGCTGTCCCTCGGAGATGCGCTCGTCCTGCACCAGGTGGAGCAGCACGCGGTTGCGGGGGCGCGCTTCGTGACCTGGGACGCCGCACACTTCAAGGGCAAGACAGCCCTGCCGGTCCTGACGCCCGCGCGCTACCTCAGGGGCGGCTGAGCCGGCGAGCCGGTCACGGACACTTCTTGGGGAACTGCCCCGACGGATCCGCGCCGCCCATGGTCCCGCAGTTGTAGTAGCTGTTCTTGCTGTCCCAGCCGCACTTGGGGTCCTGGGTGCAGTCCTGCTTGAGCAGCTTGCCGTTCTGACAGTACTTGAGCGTCTGGCCGGTGCAGCAGCCCTCGTAGGTGATGGTGCCGCAGTCTCCTCCGGCCATGCACTGGCCGCTGCTGGCGTCACAGATCTGCGGGAAGGTGCAGGTGCCGCACAGGCTGCCGCAGCCGTCGGGCCCGCACTGCTTGCCGGTGCAGTCCGGCGTGCAGGGCGGGGTGCACTGGCCGCTCCCATCGTCGCACGTCTGCGGCGAGGGGCACTGGCCGCACAGGCCACCGCAGCCGTCCGGCCCGCACTCGCGCCCCAGGCACTTGGGCGCACAGCTCATCAGGCAGCGCCCCGTCCCCTCGTCGCAGGTCAGGGGCGACATGCAGCTGCCGCAGCTGTCCCCGCACCCGTCGGGTCCGCACTCGCGTCCCGCGCACTGTGGGGCGCAGGGGGCATCGCTTCGCAGATCCGCGGCCGGCGGAAGATCGGGCCGCGGCGGCTGGCCCGCGCCATCCGGTCGAAAACCGGCGTTCGGCGACGTGCAGCCGACGAGGACGACCAACACGACCAGTGCAATACCCCGCTTCATCTCGCTCTCTCGCTCCCCTAGGGCTGGCGGCCAACCGCCTCCTCGATCTAGACTTACCCTCCGCGAGGCCGTGCATGCAAGACAAGAAAGTCACATCGTTTCCCCGGTGGTTCCCGCCATGGGCCAGAGATCTGGGCCGGATCTACTTCTCCGGCACCACGACCATGTTCCTGCTCCACGGAAACGTGGACGATCTGATCCGCAACGAGGGACGCGACGGCGTGGACTATCGCGTGCTGCCGGAGTTCCTGGCCTCCCAGATCTTCGGCAGCTGGGATGTCGTGCTGTACTACGACATTACCCGCCCACCGAGGGCCCTGACCGGCAACAGCAAGGAGCGGCTGCTGCGGATCAACGAGCAGATCGAGCGCTACATCGGCAAGCTGGATCAGCTCCCCCGAGACCCCTCGCAGGTGCTGGCCCTGATCAGCCGGTACCTGGACCTGATGCTGGTGGGCAAGACGGACCAGGATCGCCCGGAGGTCGCGCTGGTGCTGGACTACGCGCACCTGATGGTGCCCTCCACCTCCGTGGCCCACACCTCGAAGGAGCTGGCCACCAACCTGGCCACGCTGCTCAACTGGGGCCGCAACCCCTACTTCAAGCGGGTCAACTTCGCCTTCTGCCTGGTCAGCGAGAAGCTCTCTGACCTCAACGAGGCGCTGGTGCGCAGCGGCCACACCTCCAAGCTGGAGCTCACCTTCCCCGACCGCGAGGAGCGGCTGGCCTTCATCGAGTGGGTCCAGGCCGGTCGGTCCTTCGAGCGGCTGTGCGAGGTGTCCCCCGAGTTGCTGGCGGAGCTGACTGCCGGTCTGACCCTGGTCAACCTGCAGAGCCTGCTCCAGGGCGCCCTGCGTCACGAGCAGCCGATCACACTGGCCCGGCTCAAGCAGTTCAAGAAGGAGCGGATCGAGGCCACCTGCCAGGGCATGGTCGAGTTCGTCGAGCCGAGGCACACGCTGGAGATGGTCGTGGGCCACCAGGAGGCCAAGCGGCGGCTGCGGGAGGACGCCGGCCTGATCCGCAACAACCACCTGAACGCGGTGCCGATGGGCTACCTGCTCTGCGGGCCGGTGGGGACCGGCAAGTCGTTTCTGGCCGAGTGCTACGCCGGCGAGATCGGGATCCCGTGCCTCAAGCTGCTCAACTTCCGCTCGAAGTACGTCGGGGAGACCGAGGGGAACCTGGAGAAGATCCTGAAGGTGCTGCGGGTGATGGGGCCGGTGGTGGTGATGATCGACGAGGCGGACGCCGCGCTGGGCGACCGGCGCCAGGAGGGGGACTCGGGCACCTCCGGGCGCGTCTTCGCCCAGATCGCCTCGCAGATGGGCAACACTGACTACCGGGGCAAGATCGTCTGGTTCCTGATGACCTGCCGGCCCGATCTGCTCCCGATCGACATCAAGCGCCAGGGCCGCGCGGAGGTGCACATCGCCCTGTTCTACCCCGCGAGCCCCGAGGAGATCCGCCAGATGTTCGTGGTGATGGGCAGGAAGAGCAAGGTGGAGATCCGGCCCGAGGACGTGCCCGAGACGCCGGGGGTCAGGATGAGCGGCGCCGACATCGAGGGCGTGGTCAACCGGGCCCGGCGGCTGGCGCTGCTGGAGGGCAAGCAGGCCGTGTCGGCCGAGCACCTGACGCGGGCCGTGGACAGCTTCATCCCCTCGGCGGAGGACGCCGAGAAGCGGATGCAGGAGCTCGCGGCGGTGCTGGAGTGTACCGAGATGGAGATGCTCCCGCCCGAGTTCCGCGAAGAGGTGCGAGGCACCGGCGGCAAGGGGGGCATCCTGCGCCGATTCGAGGCCCTGAGAATACAGGTGGGAGAGTGATCCGATGAGCGA
>Ga0180009_10001873_pt1 | contig 25086 bp, 22 predicted proteins | sample OS_PC_MetaG_FD_123537 | JGI IMG/M metagenome (GOLD analysis project Ga0180009, IMG submission 123537) | Groundwater microbial communities from the Aspo Hard Rock Laboratory (HRL) deep subsurface site, Sweden - OS_PC_MetaG | ecosystem: Environmental > Aquatic > Deep subsurface > Groundwater...
TGGCTGTCGTCCGCGTACAGGCCGCCGTGCTGCAGAGCGTCCAGGAGCGCCTTCTGCACGTTGTCGATGTCCCTGCGCTGCCGGTCCGGCGGATAGACCTCAATCTCCAGATGCAGGGGCCCGTCCAGGCTCCCGATCCCGAGGCCGGCGAGGATGGCGCAGACCCGCTCCCGGAACCTGCGCCCCTCGCGGCTGATGAGCGTCCGCGGCCCGACCCGCCGGTAGTAGTGGTTCACCGACGGAGGGAACGGGAGCTCGACCTCGATCATCGCCGGGCCCAGGGCGGCGTGCTCGAGGTCTCCTGCTGGGGCGCACCCGCGGCGGCGTCCTTGCGCGCGTAGCCGCGGATCTCGTTTACCACGTCGCCCGTGTCATCCCGCTTCTTGCACTTGACCGTGATCTGCAAGGGCAGGTTATGCAGCTCGACCGAATCCTTGGGCTGCAGCACGCCGACCGCCCGGCAGATGGCCGACAGTTCGCCCTGGGCGATCTGGACCGCCTGGCGGTTCGGGTTGTCGAGGTTGAGCCGGGCCCACAGCAGCCGGTTCTTGAACGGGCCGTCGATGACCTGGAACGTCAGCTCGAGGTAGTGACCGGAGCCGCTCTTCGTCGGCTTCATCTGCGAGTCGGTGATGACGGTGAGGTACTTGCCCGCGGGCAGCGGCTCGAAATCGGTCGCGGGGTCGACGGTCGCGGCATCGAAGCCGTTGAGGTTCGCCATGGTTACTTCGCTCCTTTGGTCTTGCCGCCCTGGGGCGCACTCACAGGTTCGGGGTGGATGTGCTGGGCGTAGACGTTCCAGTCCAGCGGCATCTCTTCGGGAAGGGCGAGGCGGTTCTTGGCCACGTGGGCGGGGCGCTCTACCGTGCGCAGCACGCGCTCGCCGGTGCCGATGCCCTGGTTGCGCTTGCGGTCGAAGCCCTCGTCGGTCTGCTTGGTGAAGACCTTGAACGTGGCGAACATGACCTCGTCGCACCACTCCTGCAGGACCTGGGAAGCCAGGCGGTGCAGGCGCGGAACGTAGCGGTCGTAGGACTCAGTTTCGGGGTTCTCGAAGCGTTCGATGCGGGCGTGGGCGATCAGGATCGTCGTCATGCCCTTCTCGCTGCGCAGTGCCGACAGGCCTTCGATGAACTCGCGCCACTGCGTAAGGGCGAACACGTAGCCCTTGGCATAGCCGATGTCCTCGATGCTCTCGACGTTGCGCCGGCGGCACACGTCGGCCCAGATCAGCCGCTCCAGCCAATCCAGCGAGTCGATCACGACGGTTCGATAGGGGTGCTCGTCGGTGTAGAGCTCCGACAGGGCCTGCATGGCCTGATCGAACGTCGCGGTGACGGGGAACTTGGCGCAGTCGATCTCGCCGATGCCGTCCTCGGTCTGGATGAACACGGGGTTCGGTGCGCAGCTGGCGAAGGTCGACTTCCCGATGCCGTGAGTGCCGTAGAGCATCACCCGCCTCGGTGCCGGACTTCGTCCGCTGATGACTTGCTGCAAGAGTTTCACGGTCGTCTCTCCTTCCGTTCGTGGTTGGTGGGGAAGCGAGCGGACCCAGGGAGTCCCGACGCGCCCGGGCGACGGCACGTCACGCCATTCCGCCCGCTTCCGCCTGTGTCAGATCAGGTCGAAGGTCCGGATGTCTTCGTAGCCGCTGAGCCACTCGTCCTTCTCGCGGCAGGCGATCAGGCGCGCGATGCTCTCCTCGTTCTCCTTCTGGGCGAGGCCGAGGACCTCCTCGCTCATGCGCCAGACGCCGGTGCGCAGCGGCTCGCGCTTCTCGACGGCGATCATGTAGACGGGGAGCCGCTCGCCGATGAGCGCCGCGGCCAGAGACCGGTAGAAGGCCAGCTGGTAGACGTAGCCGTAGCTACGCGCGTCCATCTGGAGCCAATCCAGGTTGTCGCACGTCTTCAGGTCGACGATGCCGCGCGCGGGATTCAGCCAGTCCAGGCGCGACTGGCACGGCACGCCGCAGTACTCGGCGCGGATCACTCCCTCGGCGACGCCGTCAGCCAGCAGCGCCGCGGCGTGCGTATGGGCTCGCACCGATGCGTTCAGGCTCTCGATCAGGGCCGCCTGATCGTCGTCGAGCACGGGCTTGCCCTTCGCTTCCGCCCAATCCTGGAAGGCCTTGGTGCGGCTGCCGAACGGCAGACCGGTCTTGGGGTTGATCGGGCCGCCGAAAGCGTAGGCCCGCTCGTAGGCCTCGCGGCCCTCGAGGATCAGGACGTGGGCGGCGCGGCCGAGGACATACGCCGGACGGTCCTCGTCGTGAACCAGGCCGAGCTCCTTCTTGTGAAAGAGCAGCGGGTTGCGCCGGAACTCCGCCAGCAGGTGGCTGGAGAGGTACTTGCCGGCCTGGGCATGGTAGACGTCGGCCGGTTCGCGGATCAGGTCCTGGACGCACCACTGGCGTCGCTTGAAGACTCCGGGAAGATTCATGCGCTCAGGTCCTCCGTTTCGGTCTTGTGCATGCGCTCGGCGCGGCTGACGGCGAAGGTCGACTCGCCGAACTCGCGAATGGCGAAGCCCGTGAAGATGCGGCTGATGTCCTGACCGACGACCGTGTCGGCATCGATCACGCAGGCGTGCTTTTCGGTGTCGAAGCAGTACTTCGCGTCGAGGCGGACCCGGGACTTGCCGTGAAGGCCCTCGACCGCGAGCACGGCCAAGAGCAGCGTGCTTTCGATCTCGTCCGCGGGCACCGAGGCCTCGAATTCGTAGCGGTGGATTTCTCGATTCATCGTGCTTCCTCTCATGAGGCCCGTGTCGTCGGCCTTCTGTGGGTTACTTACCCTGTCCCGTGCCGAGGTGTCGGGCCGCGCCGAGGTATTCGCGTAGGCCCTTGTCCTCGAAGATCTTTCGTAGGCGGGCGATGCCCTTCTCGTAGAGCGTGCTGCGCGGCACGCCCATCTCGCGGGCGATTTCGGCCATGGTTCGGGTCTGCAACCGGCGAGCGAGTTCGCGCAGATCTTCGGGCAGGTCGTCCAGGACCAGCGTGAGGTCGATCCTCAGATCGAGGCGATCGGCCGTGGGACGATCGTGGCGTTCGACTTCTTGGTCGTAGGCGTCCTGGCTGAGGACGTCCTCGAGGCCGCGGACCTGGCCGTCCTGGTCCTCGACCTGTGCGTCCAGCGGACACACTTGCTTTGTGTAGTCCCGCTTCTCCTGGCGTTGGTGGCGGATCAGGTTGGATACCTTGCGGTCGACGATGCGGGCCACGAAGGTGCTGAGGCCCGCTTTGCTGGGGTCGTACTTGCCGAGGCGGCGCAGCAGGTCCAGCATCATCTCCTGCTGCAGGTCGTCGTAGTCGTCGCGGGTGAAGCCGTACTTGCCGACCAGCTGCCTGGCTTTGTGGCGAATGACATCTCGTGCGTATCCGTCGAGGATGTGCTGCTTCGTGTTCTCCATCGGAACCTCTCCTGAGGCCGCGGAGAGGCGCGAAGGTGTCGCACGAGGCAGCGCATGGACCGGCGTGGCGGAGGCGCACGTGGTTCGCCGTTACGGCGACACCCACATGCACCTCCACCTCGTGGCCGGTTGAATGTCTGGTGACGATCAGTCAGGGACGGGGATCGGGGCGGTGAGCCCTACGGGTCAGGTGGCGACCTCCTCCACCTGCATCCGGAAGGGCAGGCCGTGCTTGATCTCCAGGCGGCGCACGGTGGCGTTGCCGAGGGAGGCGAAGGTGTCCATGAGCTCCTGGACGTTCGACTTCAGGGCGAAGTCGGTGAGGCCCGTCTCGGAACGGTGACCGTTGCCCGCGCCGAACTTCACGTCCCGGACGACCCTGGGACGCGGTTTCATCACCGGAAGGCCGCTGCTGATGACGAGCCCTTCGATCATGCCGAAGTCGAGATTCTGCATCAGTTCGACCAAGTCGGCCTGGGCAGGGGTGAGGGTGGATTTCCTGGGAGGTTTCATCGCGGATCCTTCCTGTGGTTGAGGGTCGGGGATAACCTGTGCGTAACATGTGGCCTAAACACTAAACACTGTGGATAAAAAAAATTGGGGGTCATCACGGGAACAGCCCCGGCTCCGGAACGCGGGTCCGGATCAGCCGAAGCTCGATCAGGCGGATCTGCATCGCCTGCGCAGAGACCTGGAACACCGGCGCCATTTGCCGTGCCACATCGACCGTGGGGCGCTCATCCTCGCCGAGACCCCAGCGGGCCTTCAGGTCCGCGATTTCGCCGATGGCGATGTACGGCTCCCGGCTGCCGCGCATCGCCTCCCACTGGGCATAGACCATGCCTTTCGGCATCAGCAGGTTGCCGGCGAAGCAGTCGGCCTGCCACTCCAGTTGGCTCTTGTCGTTGGATCTGCAGATCACCGGGCTTTCTTCTCCTTCGAACATGGCAACCTGGCCCTCGCTGGACAGGAACATGTCCCTGTGCAGTTCCCAATGGCCGGTCTCATGGGCAACCGTGAACCTGTATCGGCCGAGCTTGGACGGGAACACGGTCGGGTCAAGGGACTGATCAAACTTCACTTCCCTGGATCGGAACCACAGTCCTCCCAGGGCTTCGGGATCGTTCACCAGCTTCGGGAGATCATCGAAGTCGTAGGCGAGGCCGAGGTGGGCCTCCAAAATCTCCTCAACTGGGACCGGCGGCGTGACAGTCCGACCGTACTTCCGTTCGTAGTCCGCAATCAAGGCCAGCGTGTCGGCCTCGATGCTTTTCCTGGGGACAAAGTTGTGGATACGCGCCATTCGTACCTCCTGTACATCCTGGGCTCAGGACTTCCGCTTCATGTTTCTGGTAATGCGCTCAAGATCCTCCGCAGTCAAGCCGCGGTCGCGAGCGGTGCGTAGCAGATCTGCCATAGCCCTGGGCTCTGACTTGATGATCTCCTCGAGCTCCGGATCGGTCCTGTTCGCTAGCGCGAGCAGTTCGTCAGTATCGACCTCGAGCAGCTCTGCCATCTTGATGATGTGTTCCGCTTTCGGCGGGTCGAACTCCCCGTTTTCTACCTTGCTCAGGAACGTTGCGCTGATTCCGACCTTCAATGCGAACTGTCTGAGCGAGAATGTGGGATCGACCGTCTTCTTCGCCTCGCGGAGTTCACGGATCCGCTTGCCGAACTTCTTGTTTCCTGCCATGATTCACCTCCCTATCGTGGCCGAGCGGCCTGGGTGCTCCGCCCGGTGGGTCGGACATCATCGCCCGTCAACGTTCAGTAAATACTAAACACCGCCAAGTTCGTCAAGGGTGAATCTTCCGCCCACGATATCCACGTTGCAATATAACAAGTTAGCTGGCCTTTCGGGCATATTGGAGCCCGTCCAAGAGCCCGGCCTTCAGGTCGTTCCACATAACTCGTTGTTTCCTGAAGTCAGGGATGGCCGCGATGGGTCGAACCGCCTTCTCCCGGATCGGGTCGAGGCCGCCGCTCGACCGGGGCAGGTACAGGATCTCCTCCTGGATGTCTGGCGCGAGCAGCAGCAGGTTCATGATCTGCGTCATCCTGGCCCTGGTGACCATGGTGAGCCTGGCCAGTTCGGCGAAATCCGCAACCTCCCCTCGCCGGCAGAGATCCTCCATGTGGAGCGCCAAGGCGAGCAACCTCGAGAGCCGCGGCACCTTGCCGAGCGTGGGTACGGACTCCTCGGCGCCCTCCCGCAGTTCCTTCCGCCCGCGCTCCATGCTGCGGAAGTGGACGTCCTTAGTGATCTTCAGCGGTCGGGTCATGCGTTCTCCTCCGCGTACTCACGCGACAGCGTTTCGATCCCGGCCGGGTGGAACGTCACCGATACGGTTCCCTTGTCGCCGTCGTAGTCCACCCGCTGGATTAAGAGCTGCAGCACCCGCGCCTGCTCCCGGAGCGTGAGCGTCTCCCAAACGGGATCGAAGGCCGCCAGGGCCCGGATAGCCTCGTCCTCGTCGATCAAGTCCCGCCCCAGGCGATCCAGTTCGTCCCTCACCTGTGCGAGGCGCTGCTCGGCCCCGCGGACGCGATCCAGCAGGTCGGCCATCCGCTCGGTGGTCGCATTGCCGGGCCCGATCTCCCCGGCGAGTTCGCGCATCTGGGCGTTGTGGCGTTTCAGATCGCGTTCCAGGCCCGACTTCTCCGCCTCGAGTTCCGCGATTCGCGTCTTTGCCTCTGCCCGCGCCCCGCTCAGCGTCTCCACCAGTAGCGCCGAGTCCCGCCCGATACCGCGCACCTGGTCGACCACGAACTTCTCGATCTCGCCGGCAGGGATCGACTTCGACGGGCAGGCGTGCCACCCGCGCTTCTGGGCGTTCGCGCAGACGTAGTACCGGTAGCGCCGGTCCTGCTTGGTCGTGTGCGTCGGCACCATGGCGCAACCGCAAGGCACGCAGTTGATCAGGCCCTTGAGGATCGCGCCGAATCGGTTGCGGACCTCCCGGCCGCCGGTGACCCGGTTGCGGCTCAGGATCTGGCCGGCGCGCCGGAACGTCTCCTCGTCCACGATCGCCGGGTGCTCACCGTCGTGCACCTCGTCCTTGTAGGTCAGGCGGCCGATGTACAGGACGTTGTTCAGCAGGCTGTGGAGGCTGTGCTTGTTGAACGGCGCGCCGCCGGACTCGCGTCCTTTCTTGTTGGTCCACTGCTTGTTAGTCCAGCCGCGCGCGTCGAGCTCCTTGATCGTCGCGATCAGGGATTGGTGGTCCAGGTAGAGCTCGTAGATCGCGCGCACCCGGGTCGCCTCGTCCTCGTTCACCATCAGCCGTCCCCCGCGGGGATCGACGTCGTAGCCGAGGATCGGCCGGCCGCCCGACCACTTCCCCTTGCGGCGGGCCGCGGCGATCTTGTCGCGCGTCCGCTCGGAGATGATCTCCCGCTCGAACTGCGCGAACGACAGCAGGATGTTCAGGGTGAGGCGGCCCATCGAACTGGTCGTGTTGAACTGCTGGGTCACCGACACGAACGAGACGCCGCGCCGTTCGAGGGACTCCATGATCTGGGTGAAGTCCAGGAGGCTGCGCGACAGCCGGTCGACCTTGTAGACGACGACGCAGTCGATGTGTCCAGCCTCGACGTCGGCCATGAGGCGCTTGAACGCGGGGCGTTCCATGTTGCCACCCGTATAGCCGCCGTCGTCATACCGGTCGGGCAGGCAGACCCACCCCTCGCTTTTCTGGCTGGCGATGAAGGCCTCGCCGGCCTCGCGCTGGGCGTCGAGGCTGTTGAACTCCTGCTCGAGCCCTTCCTCGGTGCTCTTGCGGGTATAGACGGCGCACCGGATGGTCGGCGCCTCGACCCGCTTACCGGCCATCAGCGGACTCCCTCTGGCCCAAACGGAAGAACCCGTAGCCGTTCCAGTGGGTGCCGGTGACCTTCTTGGCCACGGCGCTCAAGGTCCGGTAGACCTCGCCCTCGTACTCGAACCCCCGCGGCAAGACCCGCACTTCGACGGTCCGGTTCTTGTACCGTCGCGTGATAATCGCGCCGGGCATCGGCAGGCGGTCATCCTGGGGGAACTCGAGAGGCGTGGGGGCGGTCCCGCTGCCAGGCGCGACCGGGCGCGGCCGGGGCGCGGTCAGGCGGACGTCGGACTCGGTGGCCAGGTCCCTCGCTCGACGTTTCGCGCGTTCGGACAGGCCGCCTTCCTGGTTTACCTGGAGCCGCCAGACGATGCGGCGGATAAGGTACTCCTTGTGCCGGGACGTCGTATCCTCGCCGAAGACCTGGGCGTACTTCCGCCGCAGTTCCGGAACCGTCATGCGCTTCAGCGCGGTGATCTCTTTGCCGATGTTCAGCGCCATGGTGCATCTCCTCTCATGATCTCGGTTGAGCTAACCAGGACACATGAGGGTCGCCGGGCGCGGACACATCAAGGGCTTTCTGGTCGGGGGATACGGGTGCGGAGTCGCATGCTGCAGTTCCACTTACGCATGCATCGCGGAAGCGCAGCAGGCCGCGGCCGAGGATGCCGGCGATCGCCTGGCGGCGCTGGATCGGGGTCAGGATTTCAGCAGCCGTTTTCGGCATGGGTCGTCTCCGGGTTGCGGTCACACCTCTGGTGTATACCTACCCGGTGACGACTAGATGTGTCGCTCCAGCCGTAGCGACGCTGAGCTTCTCAACGATTGGACGGGGAGTTCGACAGTTGCGGAAATCTCATTCGGATATCGAACATCCGAGGGGCATCGTGGCGAAGCCGTGGTTCTCTATTCTCGTCGCCCACCAATACCTGCTTTGGAGACGAGCCTACTCAGATTGTCACGAATGTGCTGACGCACTTCCAGCGAGTCCACCTGCCAGATGCCCCCTAGTGCACGCTCCGCTTGTTCAACATTCCAGGGGAATAGGGGCTCACTACCACTTCTCGTAAAGGGACCGTCAGTCTCCGTCAATATACGGTCAATAGGGATCAATTCGACGAGTTTCCGTCCCTTCTCGCCCTTCAGCATCGCAGGCCCCACACTGAACCAGCACCCCAACGATATGGCGCGCTGCAGTTCCCGCGTTGTCCCAGAGAACCAGTGAAGCACTGGTGTGCTTGAGCCCGCATGGCGCTCAAGCTCGTCGAGCGTCTCATTGGCCGCTCCCCTCGAGTGAATGCTCATAACGCGCCCTCCGTCGCGCGCTACCGCTTCGAGGATTGTCCGGAAGATATCGATCTGCAGTGGGAGTGATTCTCGATGCCGCGGCGATCCATCGAGCCCGATTTCACCGACGAACTTAGCTGCCGGTAGGAGATCGATGAACTGCTCTATTTCGCTTGCCCGTTCAAGCACCAGCTCGGGATGGAGCCCCAGTCCCATCGGAACCTGCGGTGAACCGGCGATGACTTGCTTGGTTCCGTTCCAGGCCAGCGGGGTAGTTGTAACGGCCAAGACGTAGCATTCCCTACGCACGGCCTCGGCGACAATCGCTCGCGGGTCGGGGTACAGATCGACATGGCAATGCAGATCGATCACAGGACCCCCGAGCTCTCAAGCAAGCTCCGCGCTTCATCGATACCGCGACCGACGGTCTCCATGAACGGTGCCGGATTGCCGAGTTCTGCGTAACTGATCGCCCCGGATGCCCAACGCTCAACACCCTCAGCCTGAACACGCAAGCACGCCATAGCCAGCGAGCGAACGTCATCGAAATCGCGCTGGGTATTCAAATCTGCGAATTCGTAGGCTGTCCCATCAGGCTGTCCCCACCTTCGAATCGCTGCGCGCCGGACCATGCACGGGACACACCGCCCACAATGCTTGTAGCCGTAGCGTCCGAACCTCCCGCAGCTCGTGGACTGGCTTGCGAGGGTCTGAAGAAGGTCCTGACGGCGACATTCCACAAGCAGTTCGCCCTTCGTACGAAACTGGTACGGATTTACGACCTCCACATTCAGCCCCACTGCTGCCCAGATGCCCTGTATCTGTTGAATAAAGTACGGGTGGGTTGTTCGCGTACTCAGACTACCAATCCGGAGGTTGGTCAACGGTACATTCATGCTGATGAACCCGTTCTCCGGCACAACGAGCTGGACAGAAGTCGGTGCTTCTGCGCCAAGTGCAGAAGCCGCGAGCAGGCCGAAAGCAAGGAAGATGATGGAGCGCGCCCTCTGGGAACGCTCGGCCGCACCAGGTGGGCGCGCAGCGTGCGAGAGTTGAAGATGAGTCAGGCCAGAGCCGATCGTGGCCGCGAAAACACGTTGTCGATGACAGTCTCCTCTTGTCCGCTGGCTAACGAAAATGGGTGTTCTTCCCTGGTCGACCAGGTCGATCGCCCCAACCAGGCTGTCCATGCCTCCAGATAGTAAGCAGACAGTGTCGCCTGACGGCCGCCTCTGACCACGTCGTCTCCGCTTCGCTATTAGGGGAGGAGTCGGACCACCACTCTCGAATTCGATGTTCCATGTGTCCCCAGAAAGAAAACCAAGAGCTTTCCCGATAGCATCGGCATGCGGTCTCCAGGTCAACGGCGATTGCACGGCCACACTTAAATCAATCTGGCGAGTCCAGCCATCCGCGCTTCCTTTGCGCAGGCATCCATGGTCTGCTGCTATCACGGCCAAGGCGATAGATAGAAAGTCCCACGACACGGGATCGACTTTGAGTCCCAATCGGCGAACTTCGATAGGTATCGCTGACCCAATCCGGCCGATCTTGCCCGACGAAGGAGCCGTGTACATCGCAAAAGCGATCCCCTCGGCATCATTCAGCTCAGTAGGGGTCTGAGAGCATACGATCCTCACTCAACATACTCCTCGAACACCGTGAAGGTCTCTTGGATGACCCTGCTCGTAAGCGTAGTGGCGACAGAGCCATTCGCCGGACGCCCCGTCTGTCGCTGTGCCCGGAATGCGGCTGACACCACCTCTTCAACGTACTCCCGAATCTCTCTCATCCGATCACTAGCAGAAGCCGGGCTAGGAGCGTTCTCCAATATCGACTTGCCCACGTCGAGATCGATTCGCTGCACGATTTCGTATACGATGTGACGCTCAAGAACCCACTCGATTTGCTGCTCAGTTAGCGAGGAAACGTCTACGTTGGGGTCGTTGGCCAGGAGATCGGACAAAGCCGCGTTTATCGCCCTCTGGCTCGACTCCGCATCTTGAGTACCATCGCTTGGGCTGACAAATCTGGAGATCCTGTCGATAATCTCCCTAGCCGAGCGGCCCGCTAGGCCAGCCGCATCGAATCCAAGTCGCGCAGGGTCCAATGTACCTGCGCTGAGCCTGCCGAGGGTATCAAAGAGAACGCCGGAACGATTGGCCGCGCCACCCATTCTCCTGGCTGCGCTTCGCGACCCACCCAAGCCCTTGCTCGCATAGCTTGCTATGCCACGGCGCATCGATGAGCGATCACCAGAGCGAGCATAATCCCCAAGTCCCCGCCTTGCAGTGCCAAACCTCGCTCTCGGAGCGAGAGGCCCAGGAGCGAGAGACCCTGGAGCCAACTGATCCTGGTTGGCCACCGGGTCAGAGGTGCCTGCCTCCGGCACCCATGGCGGGACCAACGGCACCCCGCTTCCAGGGCCGGAACTGGACGCGGATGTTCCCATCAAACTTCCTTCTTCGCGAGCCCCTTGATTGCTCTCTTGACCGGCTCAGATGCCTCTGGGCTCTTTACCCACACATCGAGCGCATCTCGAGCCCAATCCTTGTCACCGAGCAGGGGAATGATTGCGGCCGTCAGTCGCGACGGACTGAGCTGCGTCAAAAATTTCCCGAAAGCCGTAGCCATCTCTGGTGCTGCTTCGATGAGCGCAAGGAACGCCCACAGCACGTTCGGCTTGCCCCAGGATTGCTCCTGCCGGGCGCGGACCATCAGGCGCTCCACCATGAGCGCATGGTCCCTCCCAGGCAGTGTGCGCAGCGGCTCGGTAAACGTCGACGTGGCGGAGGTCAGTTTCAGAAGTCCCTCTAGCAATTCAAGCGCGGACGTGGACATCTGGTCGGCCGCGGTAACGATGGGGAGCGATTCTCGACTCACATACATAACGGACCGAAGATCAAGGTCTCCAAGTGCCGGATCGAGGGCTAGCCAGTCCTTCACGAACGGCGTATCCCAATCGCGCTCAAGCCCGGTAATGGCTTCCCCTGAGCGCGCCTGACGCTCCCACTCCCCGAGAAACGCAGGGCGTCCTTCATCACCGTCGTTCACGGCCTTAACCAAGCGCTGGTAAGCCGACTCGGTAGCACACCGCTCAAAGAGCAGCACCTTTGCAAGGGTCGACTCGTCGACAGCCACACCCTGTGACTTTGCTACTGCCAGCCGAATCCAAAGAGTATTGAGAAACCGTTTGATCAGTCGCGGATTCCCATTGATTTGTTGGGCCGTCGTCATCAACGGTGCAAGGCGATCGGCAAGCTCCAAATTCGCCCGGACCTCCGCACCGATGTCCGGAACAAGCTCGGTCATAAAGGCCAAATCGACGCGTTTGCCTGACCAGGATGAAGACAGGCGCGCGCAGACTTTGGAGCGGATGTCCTCTATTTGCGTATCGCCCAGCCCCGCCTTGAAGAGATAGAGCAGCATCAGGTAGGCGCGAACCTCCTGGGTGCCCAAGGGCGGTACGCGAAGCGGAACCTGGATGAGCTTGTCGAAGTAATTCGTGACCAGGTCGTCGTCGAGCGCCACACCCTTGAAGTGAACGCGCACAGCCTGACGGATCATCTTGTCATCCGCCGCAATCACGAATGCCGTTTGCGGTAGGAACAAGAACAATCGCACGGCTTCCAGCGTGGAGATTGCAGTAGCGGGAAGGCATCGATCGAGGTCGTCGATAAAAACAACCAACGTCGTGTTCATCGCCTTAAGGGTCTCCTCGAACTGTTCACGCAGCGCATGAATCTGTTGAGGCGGCGTCTCCTTCGTGGCCGGCTTGACCGAGCCGGCCACGGCCGTTGCGGCCTCTTTGCCCGATTTCTCGAGGGTGTCGACATCCGCCTTGGTAACGTCGCCGTCGGTCACTCCTTGAATCGCAGTCCAGGCCGCTCCCAGAAGTCCGACCGGGGGCAATCCTGCTGCTATAGCCGCGACTGAGCCGGCGGTGAGTCCTGCTACGCGAAACCAGTTGACGCGGGCCAGGATCTTCCTCGCCTTGGCCAGGGCGGTCTGGTTGTCTGCGGCCTTCTCGACCAACTTAGTAGCGATCTCTTCCAGCAAAGCGGCGCGCGCATCATCGTAGCCCTGGTAAAGCCACGCATTGAAATTTACGAATAGGTATCTGTTGTTCTCATCGCGTGCCTTTAATGCGTCCGAGATGAGGTTCAACATCGAAGACTTGCCAACACCCCAACCACCCGAAACACCCATCGAGAGCGGCGAGCCATTCGCTTGAATGATAAGTTCCGCAGCAGTCTCGGCTACGCATCGAAAGTTGAGATAGTCCACTCTCGTATCGTTATCGGACCACACTGGGGCCTCCTTCCAGCCTCGCGATCGTCTGGCTCAAGGCTGAGGTTTTCCTTCGTGAGGCCTCCTCAGCCTTCGTCCAGAACCGCGGCTCGGTTGCAGATACGCCGCACCCTGATCCACCCGTCAAATGCTCAAGTTGGGCTAGGATCTGCGTTCGGGACTATATGATACTGTCCTTCTGGATACCATACGTAACTCATGCGCTAAATCCGAGAGGGTTGTTAAACCGAGATTCCGAGAGTTTTTCTACCGCCGACCGGGGTCCGGTCGTGAACCCCTACTGTTCCCACCGACCCCCAAACTCTCGCTCCCGAAACAGAGAATCCGTCAGCTCTCGCGAAAACCGCCCAACACGTTGCCACAACTGCGCATATACAAAAAACCCGGAAGCTCTCGCCCCCGGGCCGCGTCGTTAACCGATATGCCTCTGGAATTCCGCTGAAAAAGGATTGGCTCCTCGGGTAGGACTCGAACCTACAACCCTGCGGTTAACAGCCGCATGCTCTACCATTGAGCTACCGAGGAACCATATTCGCGATTTGGGGGCTCCAACGCCCGGGGGCATACATCGGCACGCTCCCGCCGGACTTGAGCGGACGCAGAATATAGGACCTCGCCCCGACCCCGTCAAGAATTCAGCCGGACGCCTCCAGCGCCAGGATCCACCGGGGACCACGGTCCTTCGCCCCCGGCCCCACGGGCCATCCGGCCCACAGCCGCAGGTGCTGACGGTCCCCGAAAACGGGGATCCCCAGCCTCCGGCCCAGGCCCGCCCCCACCGACCCGCGCACCCCCACGGACCCCCGGGAATCCCCCGCGAATCCCCCATCGCCGGCCTTCCCTGTCCACCCTCCCCCCAGGAAGACCAGCGGCTGCACCGCCCCCGGCAGCATCCCGTTCAACCCCGCCTCCGCCGTCAGCCACGCCCCCCGGTCGCCCCGCAGCGATCCGGCCGGCCACCCCCACAGCCCGGACGAATCCCCCAGCCACACCTGGTCCTGCGCCGGGGCCGGCCGCGACCAGCGTCGCCAGCCTCCGGTCACGGTCCACCGGTTGCCCGCCCCGTCCCAGCCGGTCCAGCGGCCATCCAGGGCCAGGATCGTCCTCGCCCCGCCGCCAGCAGGCGCCGCCCGCAGAATCCAAGCCTCCACGCCCCAGGCGCCCCGCTCGAGGCCGACTCCCATCCGGGCCCGCCAACCCTCGGCCCGCTCGGCCCCCACGGCCTCCCCGGGCGGCACGGTCCGCCCCGCCAGGTTCCACCGGGTGGCCGTCTCCAGGGGCCGCTGGTCGAAGAGCCCGGCGCCCGCCCGCAGCCTCCAGGCCGCCCCGGCATTCCACTGCGCCTCGACCCCCAGCCTCCGCTCGGTGAAGTACCGGTTGGGGTCGGCCCCGTACAGGAAGGCGGCCGCATCCCGCAACGGTCGCCGCCCATCACCGGCGAAGGCCCGGACCTCGTCGCCCGCCTCGCACCGCCAGCGCCAGCGGCCCCGCTCCGCCTCGAGGGCGACCGCCGCTTCGCCTTGTCCCGCCGCCGCCCCCCAGGCCAGCCGCCCACCCACCGAAACCGACTCGGCCACCAGTGCCGGCCCGGCCCCTGCCCTCCGCAGCCCGAACACCACACCGGGAACCGGCCCCTGGGCCCGGTTGAACCGCGGCCAGGCCGGCCCCACCGACCAGACCCACGGCCGGCCCTGAAACCCCAGCGCCGCCAGCGCGCTGTCCGCCGCCGCACGCGCCGCCGCTCCCGCCTCCGCACACACCTCAGCACTCGCCCCGCCGGGCGCCGCGACCTCGACCGGCCCCGGATCCCTCAGCAACCCCGGCACCCGCTCCCGCCACGGCGCATCCACTCGGTCCCAGAACGCCGCCAGCGAGTCGGCCGCGGCCGCCTCGTCCAGCCAGAACTCGCGGGGATCCCGGGCGTCGTCGCGTCCCGGCGAACCCCCGGCGAGGGAGTCCGGGACCGTCACCTCCGTCGTCACCACCCGCATCCCCACGCTGCGAGGCGCCGCCACCAGCGGCACCTCCCGCAACTCCAGCTCCAGCCACACGTCCACCGGCAGGAACCGGCCGTCCCGCGGCTCGACCACCATCCGGTAGACCGGGACACCTGACAGCATCACCGTGGGCAGGGGCCGCCCCTCGGGGTACCAGGCCGCGATCCGCCGCACCGTCCAGCCGGCGAAGTCCACCCACGCCTCGCCGTCGGGCAAGGCGTCGGACCGGTTGCGGGGAGTGAAGGCGATGCGATACAGCAGGGTGTTGCCGACGAGGACGCGCTCGTGCACCTCGTAGCGGTAGCGTCCGGCGGCACCGTCGGCGAAGGGCAGCTGATCCAGCAGGGGAGCGGCCGCCTCGCGCCAGGCGGCTGCGCCCCCGTCCCGGCGCGTCTCCGCGACCGGGATGCCGTCCTCGAACCTCTGTTCCACCGACCGGATCGTCACCGAGCCCACGGCCCCGTCCGGACCCTTCCGGTGGCGGCGCACCGTCACCGTCCGCACGGCCGTTCCGGTGGTGTCGTCGGGCCCGTACCGTTCCACGTTCCAGGCCGTCGTCGTGTAGGACATTCCGGCGGCCGCCTGATCGGCCCGCCTCATCCTGGCCCCCACCTCGGCGATGACCTCGGCCAGGTCCTCGCGCGGTGCTGTGATCACGAGGGTGTCGGACGCGGCGAGCGCATCCTCGGCCCCGGGCCCCGCGGCCCCCGCGGCCCCCGCCGTCACGGCCGCCGTCAGGGCCGCCGCCACGATGATCAGCATGAAACCGCGGGCGAAGGACCCGACCGCCGCAGCCGCCGCCTCCTCCGCCCGCTTCCTGGCCCCCGTGCCGCGCCGGTGGGTACGGGCCGTTGCGCCCCTGATCGCTCGCCGGGTGCTGGTCTCGTGGTGGGGTTCGGGCATCGCCTGTCCTCGCCTCGCCGGCCGGAGCCTGGGTTTCCGGCGGGGCTCACCCACCATCGGGCGGAGCCGCCGCCGCCCCCCGAAACGCAAGGCCCGGACCCACCCCCGGAAAACCCTCCCAAATCCCAACCACCGTTCAAGTTCACCCCTCGCAGGCCGATGAAATATCGAACCGAAACCCGGGGACGTGTCGTCCCCCTGGATCGGCGCCGGATCACCCTGACCCCACAAGGCGACGTCTGACGTGACACGATTCGAATACCTGGCCACCGCCCACCGCATGCGGATCATGCGCGTGACCGCCCTGGGCCTCGCCCTCGCGGGCACCCTGGGGCCCATCGTCCTGGCCGCGGTCGGCGTCTGCTTCAACCCCGGTCTTCCCGGCGGCGGCGACCTGCCCTTCCTGTCCTTGCGCATCGGGGGCGGGACGGTCTTCGCGGACATCAACACCATGTCCACCATCCTCATGGCCGGCGCCATGGGGTTCATCCTCTGCCGCTTCCTCCAGTGCCGGTTCGTCCTGATCCTGGGGACGGCCCTGATCATGATGGGGATCGCCGCAGGGACCTTCTACGTCCCCGCCATGCCCGCGGGCGCCTCCGGGCCTGCCGCCATCGCCGGCGCCATGGCCCTGGGGCGGGCGACCTCGGCCGTGCTGCTCCTGCTGGGGGCGGTGCTGTTCCGCTGGGGACCTGCCGACCGGATCCGCGCCTGGGGATGGTTCCTCGCCGCCGGGACCGCCGGTCTCGCCACCCTCGTCTGGGCCTGGACGCAGGGTGTCGGGCCTGCGATGTCCGGCAGCCACCTCGTCTCCGCCGTGACCCTCGGCTCCCTGCTGGCCATGGTGCTCATCGTGACCCTGGGGCGCGTCCCCGTGCGCAACGAGGGGTTCCGGCTCGGAGTGCTGGCGGCCGCCATTCCCCTGGCCGCCGGCCAGTGGTTCCTGACCCATCCCTTGTCCGTCGAAGGGCACGGGCTCCACGCGGCGGTCATGACCCAGTGGGCGGCCTGCTTCCTGCCGGCCGTCGGCGTGGGAGTGGACCTGGCCCGGCTGTTCTTCCTGCGCGGCCGCACCGGCGAGCAGGGCTTCCTCCGCGCCGTCATCGACGCGATCCCCCACTTCATCTTCGCGCGGGACGCCGACGGGGTGATCACCCTCTGCAACCAGGCCGTGGCCGACTACTACGGGATGAGCGTGGACGAGGTGGAGGGCCGCCTGCTGACCGAGGTGCATCCCGACCCGGGTCAGGCCCGGGAATTCCTCGAGGAGGACCGGATCACCCTGGACCGCGGCACGGCCTGGTGGCTGCCGGTGGCCCGCATGGCGGGCGCAGGCGGTGCGAACCTCCACGTCACCGCAGTCAAGACTCCCCTGGATCCCTTCGGGAACGGCCGGCGCCAGGTTCTGGGCGTGAGCATCGACGTGACCGACCGGGTGCAGGCCGAGGAGGCCCTGGCGGACCGCCTGGTCTTCGAACGCACCGCGGCCTCCATCCTCGACACCTTCATGCGCTGCAACGAGGACACGCTCCCCGACGCGATGGACGTCGCCCTGGCCCAGGCCGCCTCGTTCGCCCAGGCCGATCGGGGGATGCTGTACCGCTTCCAACAGGAGACAGGCGACGCCGACCTCCTGTTCGCCTGGAGGGCCCCCTCGGCCAGGGCCGCGGGCCCTGCCGCCGGTCGCATCGCCGCGGCGGACCTCCTCTGGGCCGACCACATGTTCGCCAACAAGCTGTTCCTGACGGCCGCCCGCCGCGACGACCTGCCTCCCGATGGGCACGCCCTGTGGGACGACCTCGGGGTGTCCCGCGATGGAGCCCTGCTGGCCGTGCCCGTGCATCTGGACAACGCCCTGTTCGGGTTCCTGGCCGTGGCCGCCGACGAACGTCGCGACTGGCGGCACGAGGACACCGGCCTGCTGCGTTCGGTGGCCGACCTGTTCATCACCGTCTTCGCCAAGCTGCAGACCGAGCAGTCCCTGCGCGCCGCCATGGCCGCCGCCCAGCAGAGCAGCAAGGCCAAGGGGGACTTCCTGGCCAACATGAGCCACGAGATCCGCACGCCGCTGAACTGCATCATCGGCATCACCGACCTGCTGGCCGAGATGGCACCGTCGCCCGGCCAGAGCCAGTACCTGGAGATGATCCGGCAGTCGGGATCCAACCTGCTGAACCTGATCAACGACATCCTGGACCTGTCCAAGATCGAAGCGGGCCAGCTCGAACTCGACCCCCTGGAGACGCCCCTGCGCCGGCTCGTGGACGAGATCGCCGGTCTGGCCGCCTTCACCGCCCAGGCCAAGGGCCTGGAGATGATCTGCCGCCTGACCCCGGGCTGTCCCGAGCAGGCCATCCTCGATCCGGTGCGGCTGCGCCAGGTGCTGACCAACCTGCTGAACAACGCCACCAAGTTCACCAGCGAAGGCCACGTCTTCCTGAACGTGGAGCCCGTGGGCGAACACGACGGACGCCTGGCCCTGCGGTTCGAGGTCAGCGACACCGGCATCGGCATCGCCGAATCCAAGCTCGACAAGATCTTCGAGAAGTTCACCCAGGCCGACGCCAGCACCACCCGCCGCTTCGGCGGCACCGGGCTGGGCCTGTCCATCAGCCAGCAGCTGGTGGGCCTCATGGGCGGGAAGATCACCGTCGAGAGCGCGCCCGGCCGGGGTTCGACCTTCTCGTTCACCATCCCGGTGCAGGTCGTCGAGCCCGCCCCCGCGGCCGTCCTCGAGCCCGCCGGCGGCGCGCGCGCGGTGCTCGTCGTCACCGGCCATCGCCTGAGCGGCGAGGTCCTGGCAGAGCAGGTCAGGCAGCTGGGCCACCAGTGCCGCGTGGCCGTCGGGCTGGACGAGGCCCGCGCCGTCCTGGATCCGCCCCCCGGCGGGGACCGCCCCCCGCTGCACTTCATCCTGCTGGACCAGAGCGTGGCCCGGCAGGAGGTGCCTGTCGTCAACCGGCATCTCGAGGGGCTGGATCCGCAGGTGCGTCCGCAGGTCATCCTGCTGACCAACCTGTCCAGCCTGCAGCGCGAGCGCGACCTCCAGGGCCTGGGGTTCTCGGGCATGCTGAACAAGCCGGTCAACCCCCGCCAGCTCGCCGCCGTCCTGGACGGCGTTCCCCGGCGCGCCCAGGGCGAGGTCGCCTACGACCCCGCCATGAGCCCCGCACCCATCTTCACTCCGGGGGGGCCGCAGTCCGGCGAATCCTTCCCGGACGCGAACTCCGGACCGGAGACCGCGCCCCTGGTCCTGGTCGCCGAGGACAACCCCTTCAACCAGAAGGTGGCCGCCGGCATGCTGAAGCTGCTGGGTTGCCGGGTGAAGGTGGCCGCCAACGGCGTGGAGGCCGTGGCCATGGTCCAGGCCGAGGACTTCGCGGTGGTGTTCATGGATTGCCAGATGCCGTCCCTCGACGGCTACGAGGCCACCCGGCGCATCCGCGCGCTGGACGGCCCCCGCTCCCGGATCCCGGTGATCGCCATGACCGCCAACGTCATGAGCGGCGACCGGGAGGCCTGCTTCCAGGCCGGCATGGACGACTTCCTGAGCAAGCCCATCAACAAGGCCGTGCTAAGCGAAATGCTGGAGAAGTGGCAGGTGACCGAGCCGGTGACGGCCGGTTGATCGGCAGGATCAGCGGGGGATCTCTCCGGAGGCCCAGTACCGCCTCAACTCCTCGCTGGTGAGCGTGTTGAGGATGCTGGCGCAGACCAGGCCCGCCTCGCGGGCGCGCTCGGCGCCGTGGCGGAAGTCCACCAGGCGGGCCGCCCGGTGGGCGTTGGGGCTGATGGACATGAACACGCCCAGTTCCTGCGCCCGGCGACAGTGGGTCCAGTCCAGCTCGCTGCAGGTGGGATTGGTGGTGACCTCGACCGCCGTCCTGCCCGCGGCCGCCGCCTCCAGCACCTTTTCCATGTCCAGGATCCCGTTCTGCTGCCGCAGCATCAGGTCGCCCAGCGGTTGGGCCAGGATGGACACGCTCGGATGGGAAGCCGCCCGCATGACCTGCTCGGTGAAGGTCCCGGGGTCGTACCCGCCGTTCTCGGGGAAGGACACGATCACGTAGTCGAACTGGGCCAGGGTCTCCGACTCGAGAGGCAACGAGCCGTCGGGTTCCGCATCCAGCTCGATGCCCTGCAGGACGTCGAATCCCGGATTCTCCCGCCTCAGCCGCTCGATCTCCGCCAGCTGGATCTTCAGGGCGCCGAGATCCAGTCCTTCCTGGTGGGCCTCGCTGCGGTAGTGGTCGCTGATGCCCAGATATTCCAGCCCGATCTCGCGCGCCGTCTCGACCATCGAGCCCAGGGAATGGGCCCCGTCGGTCCAGCGGCTGTGGCTGTGCAGGATGCCCTTGATGTCACAGGGTCGCACGAGATCTTGGGGACTGCTCACTTCTCTCACCGGGGGTCAGGGGTTTCGCCGCAGGAAAAACTGAGGCCTCATCCGCGATGCAGGTTCAGATTAGTTACACACCAGGAAAGCCGCAACCTCCCCCCGCAGGGGCGGAAGGAGGCTGCGTTGAGACGTTGCTGCGAAGTCCTAGAACGCGCCCCACTTCTGCTTGCCGGGGATGTAGTAGCTCGGCAGCAGGAAGCGGAACATCCGCGCCAGTCCCCGCGCGCGCTCGAGCTTGGACTCGCTCTGCTGCAGGGCGGCGTTGATGGTGTCGTCGAACAGGTCGGCGAACAGGGACTCGGCGGCCTGGCGGCGTTCCTCCTCGGTCTCGTACTGGGACCGGATCTGGTTCAGCTCGCCGTAATCCAGGAAGAAGCCGGCGCAGTTGGGGCACTCGTCCACGGTGACCTCGCGCCTGACGCTGGCGAAGTGCTGCATCATGGGCGTGCCCGGACAGCGGGGGCAGGTGCGCTTCTCGTTGTCCTTGACCTCGACTGCGGGGTCCCGGTCGACGTGCATCAGGTCCTCGCCCATGGCCTCGTGGGGCTCGTCCACCTTCTTGAGTTCCCTGTTGTCGAACCAGATGCCGCCGCAGCCGCCCTTGCAGACGTCCACGGTGATGTCCTGGACCTTCACTTCGGTCATGGCGTTGCCGCAGGCTGGACACTTCACTGCTCTATCCTCCCGTGTGGGCCAAACCCCATCCCCGCCCGGAGCGGGGGGATCTCCTTCGCCCTACGGTTATCGGCCGCCGGGGGCTGAGCGTTAGCGATTTCCTCGGGGGAATGGTTGACACGGCAACCATCCCGGGGGCATAACTGGGATGGTTGACCCGGCAACCATCCCCGCCGGAATAACAGGAATGGTTGACCCGGCAACCATCCCCGCCAGACATCGTATCAATATGACGGCCCCAACCCCCCGGAGACCCCATGGACAAACCCGCCGGCATGAACCAGACAGCCCTCAGCGCCATGACCAACGTCCTGGACCTCGCTCCCTCCGACCGGGTGCTCGTCGTCACCGACCCGGTGACCAGGACCTGCGGCGAGGCCTTCGCCGCCGCGGCCAAGGCGCGCGGCTGCTCCGTGCGCACCTACCTGCTCCCGTCTGAGGGCCGGCCGCTGAAGGCGGTGCCCCCCGACCTGCTCGCACTGCTGGACGAGATCGACGTCGTGGTCAACGCCATCGAGGGCGACCCCGCCGAGGTCCCCTTCCGCCTCGAGTGGATCAAGGCGATCGAAGGGGCCGGGCGCATCCGGATGGGACACAGCCCCGGCATCGACGAGGAGATGATGCTCCACGGGCCCCTGGCCGTCGATTACGACCGGATGTCCCGCCGCGCGGCCGCCCTCCTGGACGCCCTGGAGGAGGCCCGAACCCTGCTCATCACCGGCCCGGGGGGCACCGACCTGGTGATGGACGTCGCCGGCCGGCGGTTCATCTCCGACCTGAAGGCCACCGTCACCGAGGGGGCCAACCTGCCCTGCGGCGAGATCTACTGCTGCCCCGTGGAGACCGGGACCGACGGCGTGCTGGTCGTCGACGGCTGCTTTCCCGGCAAGGGCGTCGTGCCCGCGCCCGTGACCATCCGCATCGCCGACGGACGGGCCGGCGACATCCTCTGCGACGACGCGGACACCCTCGCGATCGTCAAGGCCCTGATGGACACCGACGAGGGCGCGCGCACCATCTGCGAGCTGGGCATCGGCGTGAATTCCGGCGCCCGCATGACCGGCAACATCCTGGAGGCCGAGAAGACCGCGGGGACCGCCCACATCGCCTTTGGCAGCAACGAGGGCATGCCCGGCGGCCGCAACGTCTCGTCCATGCACGTGGACTACCTGTTCACCCGTCCCGGCATCACCGCCGTCGGGCCGGACGGCCGCCAGACCGTCATCCTGGAGGACGGACGTCCTCCGGCGTGAGGGATCAGAAGTCCATGCGGGCCCACAGCTGCACGCTGCGCCCGGGCGCAGGCACCTCCTGCCCCGGCAGCAGGCCGCCCACCGGCAGCACGGCCTCGCGGGTCAGGTGGTCGTTGTAGAGGCGGTCGAACAGGTTGTCCACCAGCAGGCCGAGCCTGAGACCCGGCAGCGGCCTTCCCGACGCCCCCACGTGCCACACCGCGTAGCCGCCGGTGCGGTCTTCCCCGAACAGAGGGTCGATGCGATCCTGATCGGCGGCGAAGTCCACCCCCGCCCTCAACCAGCCGTCGCGCGCCGGGCAGGCCTGGAAGCGGATCTCGGCCGTTCCGGACAGCGGCGGGATCTCGGGCAGGTCGCGGCCCCCGCCGGTGTTCTCGCCGCGCACGTGAGCCACCGTCACCGGTACCAGCAGGCGCGGGCAGGGCCGCAGCTCCAGCCCCAGTTCCCCGCCGTACAGCCGGGCCTCGGTGTTCACGAACCCCTTGACGGCGTCGGGCGTGCCGTCCTCGTTGACGTCCCTGCGATCGATCACCTGGGGCAGGATGAAGTCGTCGAACGACGCGAAGAACGCGCTCGCGGCCACCGTCACCCGGTCGCCCTGCCAGGACAGGCCGGCCTCGGCCTCCTGCTTCTTCTCGGCGTCCAGGGTGGGATTGCCCAGCTGATAGCCGCCCGGCGCGGGCGCGAAGGCATAGTAGCGCTCGGTGACCCCGGCGGCCCGGGAACTGTACCCCCCTCGCAGGTATCCCGCCGTGCGGTCGCCGAAGTCATGGGACAGGATCGCCGATCCGGCCCCGATGAGCTCGGTCCGATCGTGGTCGAGGGCGTCGGGGCCGAAGGACGCCTCCCACTGCTGGACCACCGTCAGCCCGCCCAGGCTGGCCGCGTCGGCCGCCCGGGCCTTGCTGTCCACGTGGTCGAGGCGGCCCTGCAGGCTCAGTCGCGTGGCCGCGCCCGCGGGGACGACCACCTTCACCGATCCGCCCAGGTTGGTCTGGATCGCATCGGGCCACAGGGTGTCCTTCATGGTCATCATGCGCGTGCGGACGGCGTCGCGGGTCAGGCCGGTCCAGTCCACCCCCACGGTGGTGCGGGCCCTGCCCGGGCCCTCCACCTCGGCCTGCACATGCCCGCCCCACGACCTGGTCTTCGCGTCCGTGACCGACGGCATGGTCGCGGCCGTGGGCTTCATGCTGTTGTCCATCAGGTGGTCGACCGCGCTGTAGCCGCCGGTGATCTCGATGCGGCTGATGCGCTCTCCCGGCCGCAGCACCCGGTAGCCCACGTTGCCCACCAGGAAGTCGGTGTCGATGTTGTCCATGGGCAGCGCGGGATAGTCGATGTCTTCCTCGTGGACGAAGCTGCCGGACGCCCACAGGCGCCGGTTCTCGTCCAGCCGCAGGCCGCCCGCCAGGTTGGCGCTGGTGGAGGTCAGGCCCGCGGGAACCAGCGTCCCGCCCGGCGCCTCGTAGTCGTCCTCCTGCCGGCGCCCGACCGACGCCTTCAGGTCGAAGCGTTCGGTTCCGCCCTGGATCCCCCCCTGCAGGAAGTATCCCTCGCGGGCCGACTCGTAGCCTGCGGCCGCGAAGGGCGAGAAGCCGGGCAGCGCGCCCGCCGGCCGCTCGTAGTCCGGATCGGCCGCGATCACGCCTCCGGTCGCCCCGGGGCCGAACCCCACGGCGCCGCCGCCGCGCGCCACGCTGACCCCGCCGACCGCCAGCGGCGACAGATAGGTCGCCGGCGGGTCCATCCGGCCGGGACAGGCCCCGTACAGGGGGACGGCGCCCAGCCGGGTCAGCACCCGCTCCCAGCTCAGGCCGCGGATGACCGGCTCGGCGCCGCTGGGCGCCCGCCGGATCGCCGCGACCCCCGGCAGGTTCTCCAGGATCTCCGCCAGGTTGCCGCCCGGAACCCGGTCGATGGTCGCCTCCGGCACGGGACCCTCGCCCCAGGCCATGCCCTCGGCGGTGACGGTCAGATCGTCGATGCGGGCGGTGGTGGTGTCCTGGGCGGCGGCGGGCTGGGCGGCCGCTCCGGCGGATAATCCCGGATCCATGAGTGCCGCAAGGCAGAACCCGGCGGCGAGCGTCCATCTGAGCACGATCATCCTCCCTGCTTCCCCTCCACGGGAACCCGAATGGATCGGCGCCAGGATGGCCGATGATCCGGGGGGTTTCAACCCAGCGTTGGGATGGGGATTCGTCCCGTTCAGCCCACCCGGCCCATGCCCCGCAGCAGGAAGATGTTGCTCGCCAGGCGGCCGATGAGGAACGCCACGGCCGCGGCGGTCGCCCCCACCCAGTGCCCCAGCGGGACGGCGACCACGAGCACCGCCGCGATCCCCGCCACCTCGAGCACCGACGCCCAGGTGATGGGCCCGGTGTCCCGGCGCGCCACCAGGAGGGCCCTCTGCAGCGACAGCAGCACCGACAGGGGGGGCATCAGGACCAGGATCCGGATGGGCGTCAGGGCGAAGGCCGCCAGGTCCGGACTCAGCCCCGCGACCGAGTGCAGCCAGACGCCGGCCAGGGGCGTCCAGGCCATCACCGCCAGCCCCGTTCCCGCCCCCGCCCCCAGGATCACGGCGAACCGGCGCACCATCGGGGCGTTGCCCCAGGTCCTGCCCAGCATGGTGATGGCCGTCTCCTGGAAGCTGAGACCCGGAGTGCGGAAGATGAAGACCAGCGAGTTGACCACCGGCAGCACCGCCAGCGATTCCAGGGGGTAACGGGCCATTCCCATGAAGAAGGTCACCAGGGGCTGGACGGCCAGCGAGATGACCGAGGTCAGGGCCAGCGGCCGGTAGAAGCGTTCGATCTCCCGGTAACCCAGGGGCCGCAGGGACGGCCCGCCCGTCACCTCCCTGACCGCCGGTCGCGCCATGATCCAGCTGGCCGCCGCCTCGCAGACCACCCCGGCGCTCAGCCCCGCGGCCCCCACCCAGGCGCCCTCCAGGGAGGTCCACCGGTAGGCCGCCATCGCGGTCAATCCCATCCCGGAAAGGCGGATCACCGTTCCCCAGGCCACCA
>Ga0180009_10001874_pt1 | contig 25077 bp, 28 predicted proteins | sample OS_PC_MetaG_FD_123537 | JGI IMG/M metagenome (GOLD analysis project Ga0180009, IMG submission 123537) | Groundwater microbial communities from the Aspo Hard Rock Laboratory (HRL) deep subsurface site, Sweden - OS_PC_MetaG | ecosystem: Environmental > Aquatic > Deep subsurface > Groundwater...
CATCTGCTATCAATAAAGCCCTATTTTTCGCAATGATAGCCCTCAGATATTTTAAAAAATCAATATCCGGAGGCATTACCCCGTAATTCCCGCCGCACGGTTCAAATATCACCGCTGCTATTTTCTTTCCGTGTTTTTTAAAAATATTTCTTACAGCTTTTTTATCACCATATCCGGATATGAGTGTGTCCTTTATAAAATCATGTGGCACACCCGCGCTCGCAGGAAGCCCTAGCGTTGCAAGTCCGGAACCAGCTTTTACAAGCAGGTAATCTGCATGACCGTGATAAGAGCGCTCGAATTTAAGTATCTTATCCCTCTTTGTATATCCGCGCGCCAGTCTCACTGCGCCCATAACAGCCTCTGTCCCGGAACTCACAAACCTTATTTTTCCTATAAACGGGATCGCCTTCATGATTATTTCCGCCAGCCCTACCTCATACTCATTTGTAGTGCCGAAACCCAAGCCGTTTTCAATTACTTTTTTTATATCCTTTATAACGCCTGGATTCGCGTGGCCAAGGATAAGACTGCCCCACGAAAGCACATAATCTATATACTTATTACCGTCGTAGTCGTAGACTTTTGAATCACGGCCTTTCTTAATTATCAGCGGATCGCACCCTGCATAATTAAAAGCGCGCACCGGGCTATTGACGCCACCCACAAGATATTCCCGCGCTTCAGCGAATAATTCAGAATCTATAGTTCTTTTAGCCATTTTGCGACATCCTTAGCGTGATATGTAATTATCAGGTCCGCACCCGCGCGCTTAATAGAAGCTAATATTTCAAAAACCATTTTTTTCTCATCCCACAGGCCTTGCCTTGCCCCGTATTTCACAAAGGCATATTCACCGCTTACGTTATAAGCGGCCAAAGAATGATTAAATTTCGATCTCGCCTCTTTAATCACATCTAGATAACTGAGAGCAGGTTTTACCATCACAATATCCGCCCCTTCCTTTATATCATCCACTATCTTTTTGAGCGCCTGCTTTCCATCCCTAAAATCAAGCTGATACGGCCTTCTATCCCCGGACCGAGGAGCAGAAGAGGCGGCATTGCGGAAAGGCCCGTAGAAATTTGAAGCAAACTTTGCAGAGTACCCCATGATCTTTGTATCTTTAAAGCCATTTTTATCTAAAGTTTTTCTTATGGCTGAAACCTGGTTTTTCGCCATAGCTGAAGGCGCCACCCAGTCTGCTCCTGAAGCAGCGTGCGACAGAGCTATTTTTGAAAGGGCCTCCAGCGTCTTTTTATTGTCAGGCCCTTTTGCGTCTTTTTTTAACACCCTGCAGTGGCCGTGCGTCGTGTAGGCGCACAGGCAAACATCGGTCATTACAACAATATCCCTAAACTCCTGTTTAATTTTTTTTACTGCTCTAGCCACAATATTATCTAGTGCGTACGCGCTTCTCGCATCAGGATATTTACTTAAAGGTATGCCGAAGAGTAAAATCTTTCTTACGCCAAGCTGCCTCGTCTCTTCAATATCTCCCAGGAGCCTGTCTATAGAAAACCTGTAAACGCCCGGAAAAGATTTTATAGCACTTTTTTTATTTACGCCTTCCTGGATAAAATAAGGATAAATCAGGTCATCTTTTGTTATATTTATGCTCATATATCCTCTTTCCGTAATCTACTATCTTTCCCACGATAAATATCGCGGGCGACTGCACAGAAAATCTCTCTGCAAGTTCTACGATAGTATCAAGCCTTCCTGTAACAATCCTCTCCCCATTGGTGGTGCCGCGCTCAATAATGGCGCAAGACGAATTTTTATCCCTTTTTGAACGGATAATTGCATTCACAACTTTTTTAATGTTTCCTATTGCCATCAGATAGATCAGCGTATCGCATCTAGGCGCGTCTATCTTCCCGCCATTACTCTTCCTACCTGTCAGGATAGCTACAGAAGAAAATCTGCCTTTTCTTGTCAGAGGTATGCCGAAACTCGCAGGCGCGGCAAATGCCGAAGTGATCCCGGGGATGATTTCAAAATCAATGCCTTTATTTTTTAAATAAAGTGCCTCCTCAATACCCCTACTGAAAAGAAACGGGTCCCCTCCTTTAAGCCTCACTACGGATTCCCCACTTACCGCATATTTAAAGAGCAGTTTGTTTATCTCATGCTGCTCTTTAAGGTGCATGCCGTCCCGTTTGCCCACGCATATAACCCTGGCATTTTTTTTCGCAAAGCGTAAAAGCTCATCTGTCGCCAGGAAATCATACAGAATGACATTCGCCTTTTTTAATTTTTCAAGGCCTTTAACGCTTATAAGTTTCCAGTCCCCTGGCCCTGCGCCTATGATATATACTTTTCCTTTTTTATTTTTCATGGATCCTCCTGAATATCTCAAATAGATCAATTCTATCCTTACGGATCTGCACTGCCAGCCTGCCCTGCAAAGGATGCGGCGGCATAATATCTTCCGGTATTATCTGGCTAATTCTATATTCTAACCCCAGCCTTAATAACGCGGCATGCGCGATAATAACTGCGTCAAAATCTCCTTTATCCAGCTGCTCAAGCCGTTCCTCTATATTGCCGCGGATATCCTTTATTATCAGGTCAGGCCTGAACCTTACTACCGCTTCTTTTCTTTTACTGCTGGATGTCCCCACTATGGCGCTGCGCCATAAATTCCCCAATGCTAGATTGCCTTTTGAAACAAGGCTTTCTAGTTGACTGATAGAACGCGTTAAAGCGGCTATCGTTAGAGCCTCCGGCATATTTTTTTCTAGATCCTTTGCACTATGGACCGCAACATCTATTTTTCTATCAATAAGGGCCTGCTCTATCTCGCAGGTAAAAAAATCGCTTTCTTCATGGTCCAAAAGAGTGGCCTTTTTATCCTTATCGCCCGCTGTTTCAATAGAAATGACTTCCATTTGAAGCCATGGCAAAAGTTCCTGTACTTCTTCAGCCTGCTTGAGGGCAAGCTTTGAAGGACGCACGCCAACTCTAATCTTATCCGACATATACAGCCTCCGAACGTTCCCTGACTGCGTTTTCTATTAAATCCGAAGCAAAGCTGGTCCTATCTTTCTTCTCAATATTGCACCTCCGGAATAATCCATTCAGATCCTCCAAGTTATTCAATAAGATGCCTTTCATTCTTGCTGCATCAGGCTCTATATCCCGCGGCACAGCCAGATCATACACATAAAGCTCGCGAGCGCGCTTTGAAACCACATCTTTAAAATGGTTTTTTTCTAAAATATAATGCGGGCTGGAAGTGGCGCTTATAAATATATCTGCATCCAAGAGAAGCCCTGCCAGATATTTAAAGGTATATGCCTTTCCGCCTGAAGCCCTTGCGAGCGATTCAGCCTTTACGTAATTTTTATGCGCCACAAAACTCAGGCTCGCCTGAGGCATCCTGTATCGCGCAAAAAGCTCCGCAATCTTTCCTGTACCTGCCACTATCACCTTAAACGGGCCTAATGACCCTCTCCGGTTTATAAAATCATAATAAATAAGAAGCGCGATATTATCATCATGCGTATTAAGGCTCGCCTCTATACGAATTTTCTTTGATAAAAAAATTATCTCTTGCCAGAAATTCTTAAGCGCAAGGTTAAAAGATTCTTTCCCTGACCATGCCTCTAGCTGGTTTAAGATCTGAAGCTCACCATGAAGCTGCGATTCCAGGCCACAGCTAAGCCTCAAGCCATGCCTAAAAACCTCATCCTTTCCGTATTTGAAATACGCTCTCCTGGAAAAATCCGGAAAAGCCCTGCTGAATTCAGATATGCAGCTAAAAGCCTCTTCAGGGCATTCCGCTAGCCCGTAAATCTCTATCCTGTTGCAGGTAAAAAGCGCCTCTATTCTGCCTGGATGAGCGGACACCCAAAAATCAGCAATATTTCCGCGCTTCCTATAAATATTTTCCCTGACACTAAGAGAAGCGCTTTTGTAATCTACGCCTGTAAGATAAAAATACATCCCAGTTCTCCTTTAAAAAATTCTTCAGGTCCCGCGAAAACTTGGGATCCTTTCCATTAGTATATACAGTCACTATAGTTTTCCCCGCGCGTAAAACAGCAGGTGAGATAAAATCGCTAAGACTGGCCTGGTCCACTACATTGATTAATATTTTACGTTTTTTCGCCCAGGCTCTGACCCTTTTATTTATTGCTGAATCAGAGGTAGAGGCAACAATAAGATCTGCTGAATCCAAGTCCCGGGAACTGAATCTTTTCCTAAGCCATTCTATTCTGCCAGATTCAGACAGCTGATTCAGTCCAGGCGTTGCATCAGGAGATATTAAACGCACCTTGCTTCCAGCTTCAAGTAGAGAATCGACCTTGCGCTCAGCAACCTTGCCCCCACCTACCACAACAGTAATTTTATTTTTTAACTTAATTGCTATAGGATAATACTCTCTTGTCATATTATTTTGCCTTTAACGGCCTGGTATGGATGCCGCATTCACCGCCGCATTTACTTGTGCCTATCCAACGTCCTGCGCGCTCGTTATCGTCATTTGTTATCTTTGTACATGGTGCGCATCCAAGCGACCTGTAACCTTCTGCATAAAGAGGATTTACCGGGACTTCATATAAGGCAAGATACTGCCACACTTCGCGCTCTTTCCAGATAAGGATGGGATTAAGCTTGACTAGCCCTTTGTCTCTTTCTTCCACCTCCTGAAAATCTGTCCTGGTCCGGCCTTCTGTGCAACGCAGGCCTGTTACCCAGCACCCCACGCCCATTTCTTCAATGGCCCGCTTAACAGGCTCTACCTTTAATATATCACAGCATTTGTCAGGGCTTGTCTCGTAAAGCCTTTCCGATATTTTGGAATCATTTTTATAAACCTTGAGCTCCGGATATTTCTTCACAGTCTCATTCATGAACTTGACAGTCTCTTTTGGTTTAAACCTCGTGGTAACAATAAATCCGCGAATTTTAGGGTTCACTCTTTTTGCAAGATCCCATACAGCCACTGAATCCTTGCCAAGGCTGTTTGCGACAACGAGCAAATCTCCGTATTTTTCATACATCTCCCTAATCAATTCCTTTGACCTTTCTACTTTCTCTTTAAAATTCAATGTTTCTACGAGCACCTTCAAATCTTCCTTTTCCGCCAATAAACCCATTTTACTCCCCCTTTCTTTTTTAAATCTGATAATCTGATCCTTTAATTCTCCCGAATTTGACCTTATTCCAGATTCGTTCATGTATATAATATAGGAACATCTTTACAATATCAATGCCTGCGCCTACATAAAGAGCTTGTTTTATGTTTTTTGTGTAGGCAAAAATAATAGACATTGTTAAGATAAAACTGAATATGCGCCATGATAATGTTTTTAGTATTGACCTGTTTCTATGTTCCACTGTTAAACCTCTGCATTAATTTAATTCCTGATTATATAATCATAAAAAAACCGCTTATCGTTTTTCTTTTTTTCCAGTAGCGGCTTACCTCATCCTGCTGGTTATATCTTGATTATTTTTACATGGGCAGGCCTCTCTTTATTCTATTCTCTATAATCTCTATCATATTAATAGAGTTTAGCATATGAACTTTGTTTTGTCAAGTATTTTTTTAAAATTTTTTAGTAGGTAGAATTCCTTTTGACACCTGATGGCATAAAAAATACCTTGATTAACGATATTAACCAGGGTTATCTATCATGTTCATTTAGCGTCTCCATAATCTAAACTATCAGCCCTGCGATAGAATATCTCCTTTATAATAGCGATTGTTTTTTCGGTAACATAATACTAAAAATACTGCCTTTGCCTTCCTCGCTATCTACCCAGATCCTTCCATGATGCCTTTCAACAACCTGCTTGGCCATTGAGAGGCCCAGACCTGTGCCGTCTCTTTCCAGTTCCTTTGCATTAGTAGCGCGGTAGAATTCATTAAAAATATTCGGCAGTTCGTTCTTAGGTATCCCGATGCCGTTATCGCTGATTTGTATCAGCACTAAATTGTCTTTATCCTCTATGGTTATCTCAACCTTCCCGCCTCTCGGAGTATACTTCACCGAATTAGCCAGAAGATTTGCTATGGTTTCCTCTACATAAACCTGCGCGCCTTTTATAAGCCCAATTCCGATATTAATATGGCGGCTTATGGATATGCCTTTAGCCTTTGCCTTTGGATCCACTAGAATAATTGCACTTTCCGCAGTTTTAACAAGAGAAAACTCTTTCATTTCTATATCTTTACTCAATTTGATGCGCGTTATATCCAATAGCGCTTTTATAAAAAATATAAGCTTGCTTGTCCTTTCACCGGCTCTACGTATCAGATCTTTCTGTCCAGAGTTAAGCTCTCCAAGCATGCCTTCTGCCACAGGCTCAATACAGCTCTGTATTGCAGAGATGTGCTCTTTTATATCATGGGTTACGCGTAAAACATATTCGCTTTTTATCCTGTCTTTTTCTTCCAGAAGCAGATTTGCCTCTTTCAGGCTTTTTTCCCTATCTTTTAACCTTATTGAAATAGAGCTCGCCATATACGCGGCCAGATACAGAGTGGTGATAAACGCAAAAGATGTTCCGAATATATATACCTTATTCATATAAAGGTCATTTACCACAAATCCCTTCAGGCAATAATGGTCCAGGATATTAAAATATTCCAGGCCTACCATTAATATAAAAAAACATGCTGCGAATGTGGCCTGCAGGAAGCTCGCCCTCCTGGAAAGCAGGATACTTGCAATAATCATATGGAAAATAAAATAGAATATGAACGGATTTTCTATGCCACCTGAAAAATGTATAAGGGAGGTAAGTGCGAAGAGGTCCAGGGCAATCTGGAGATTGGCAATAACATTTGTCCTGGTTTCAATATCCGGAAGCTGTTTTTTTCTGATATGCCTTACATACAAAAAAAATAAAAGATTATACAGGCCTATCAGGATAGAAATTAAATATAGAGGGAAAAACGGGAGAGAAAGTCTTACTATTTTTTGTACAACGAAAACTGTGAGGATTACGCCTGTAACCGCAATCCATCGCAATCTGATAAGCCAATTGATTCTCTCTAAAAGGCCTTCATATTTCATGCAGGGTTATTTGGCTTTGAGCAATTTTTCAACCTTTTCCAGTAATTCCTGTGGCTTAAGAGGTTTCTCCACATAATCGTCAACCGGAAGCCATGTTTCATCGCCTGCTTCTTTTTTAAAATCCATACCTATCTTGTCCTTAATAGCCGTAAGCATAAGTATCGGTATGTGCTTATAATTTTTATCGTTTCTGATCTCCCTGGCTACCTCAAAACCTTTATCCATAGTCTCCATCATGACATCCAATATCACAAGGTCCGGTTTCTCAAGTTTTATCTTTTTCAAGCCCTCTGCCCCGCTCTTGGCGCTTACAACTTTATAGTCCTTGCTTTCCAGAACTACGCGCATTGCTTCAACTATATCAGGGTCGTCGTCAATAATCAAAATTCTGGCCATACCTAGCCTCCTTAATCTGCTTTCCTCAGCCAAATATCATAAACATCCAGCAAAAAGAGAGAAAGAAAAATCATTGCTAAAAAAGTACCTGCGAATTCCAATACCCAGCTGAAAAAAACCTGATTTCCATAAGGGATAAGCCACATTGAGGCTATATCGATAATAATCACTAGAAACGGAAGAATGGCAAAAATCCTTTTCATCTTTTCCGAATAGGAAGTAAACATAAATAGCGCTGCGGGCAAAGCAAGAAGATAAAGCGCATAATAAGGAAGATACTTATGCGTATGATCTGCCAGTTCCATGGACTCCATTGAACCGTATGCCTTTGCAATCAATGCCGGTTTCATTTCCGTATCCTGCCATATATGAAGAAGCAGGGAAAGATAAACTAGCCCCACCATACATAATAAAGTCGTCATCAATAATTTTGCGCTTATCGGCGCTTTTGAAAGCCTTATTTTTTCCATCTTAGCCATACCTCCTTCCTTTTACTTGTTAAGATAAAGTTCCTCATATAGAACAATAGCCTTTTTTACGGCAAACGTGGCGCAACGCGAAGAAATCGTAGCCCCGCTCACGCCTGTAATATCCTTTCCCACAGTAAGTTTGGACTTGCTGGTTTTGCCATCATACTGACTAAGATAGCTTCGGCGCGCAATAGGCTTGCCCCTCTTTTCTTCATAACTTAATACCTCTACCCTGATTACAGCACCATCAAGGTCTAAAGCTATGATAAAATCCACTGGCCCCCATTTCCCAGGCTCCTCATCAAAAATAACCACACCAGTCTTTGTGCCATTTTTTGAAGCAAAATGAAACTCAATGCTGGTATCGGCCTCAACCTCTTTTGACTTCGATCCTTTCTGAAAATAAACAAGGCTTCCGTCCAGCCTCTCCCTGATTTTGGATAACTCCGGATCAGCGAGCTCCTTTGTTTCAATGGTGATATCTACGCCTTCTCCGAAAACTTTTTTCAAGGCGTCTTCTCTTGTCATAAGACGAACCGCATAAGTAACTCCTGAAAAACTAAACCAGATGCATAGCGCTACGGTTAAAAATAAAATACACTTTCTAAACATGCTACTGCCTCCCTGTATTTTCCGCCTCTTTAATAAAATTAAGGCTATGTTTTAATCCGGAAGAATATAATATTTTCCCGGATTCGGTTATAATAATCGCCTCCATATCTGGGATTTCTTCTAATCTTCTCAACCCTTTTTCTGGGCCCATGATAAAAGGAATCTTTGTCCAAGCCTGCGCGAGAACAGGATCAGGATAAATAAGTATAACGCTTTGAACCCCCTGGGTAGGATACCCTGTCTTTGGATTAAATATATGATGATACCTTTTGCCGTCTTTAATAAAAAATCTTTCATAATCCCCTGAGCCCATCACTGCCAGGTCTTCCACCTCTACATATCCCAGAGTTCCTTCGCCGCGCGGATCTTTAATGCCTACCTTCCATAACTTTGAGCCTTTTTTTCCAAGCGCGTATATGTCTCCTCCTGCGTCTATTAAGGCTGACGCTACTCCATTGGATTTTAGAACCCTTATTGCTTCGCTGATTGCATAGCCTTTCGCAACCCCTCCCAGATCAATCTTCACGCCTTCCCGAGTCCCGGTCAATCTGCCTGCATCAAGAGAAAGATATTTATACCCGACGCTGACCAGACAATCTTTTATCTCCTGCGACGCAGGAAGATAGTATTCCTTACTATAAAATCCCCACAGTTCAGCCAGCGGCGCTATGGTAATATCAAATGCGCCATGAGATTCTTCGCTTATCTTCAGCGCTTTCCGGATAAGGTTAATTATCTCCTTATCGGAAACAGACTCAAGCGTATGATTAAACGCATAAACAGGGCTTTTTGGATTAAGCGAGTTAAACTTTATGTCTATTTCCTGCATCCTGTTTAAAGCCAGCTCTATTGCTTTTAAAATAACTGCCTTTGGCCCAACCGCGTAAATAGTCACGTAAGTGTCCATCATAAAACGGGTCTCTTTTTCTACATGAAATCTGCTGGCATTGTACGATCTTATTGCCCAGAGCCCTGCGAATATCGCTATTATTACAATAAATATTGGTTTTAATTTTTTCACTTTAAACTTTATCTCCACTAATTCCTAAGATCGCAATAGGGCAGGCTTAATCCTGCCCTATTGCTAACACAAACCTTTAGAACGTCGTTCTCCAGCCTATTGTATACCTGTTAGCTCTTATACTAGCTGAACTATTTGACCTTTCGCCGTTAATCAAGGAATAATCTCCTATGATTGTAGAGCTCGGAGTTATATTGTAATTTATGCCCACTGTTGTGGTATCATAGTTGTCGCTTAACATGGTGCTTGATCCTGTTTTGTAATTCTCCGCGTGGCTGTATTTAACCAAACCAACCCATTCAGGAGTAAAATTATACAGGGCTCTGGCATAATACCCTTCTTTTTTTCCATCAGCTTTTGTAGAACCTGTAACAACCAGGTCATCCCATTTCCTGTAGATGTATTCGCTGGTTATATTGAGTTTTTCATGCTTCCAGTCAAATCCAACAACAGACTGAAAACTGCTGTCAGGATTACCCCAGTTTCCAAACGCAACAGATCCCAGAAGCCTTAACTGCGTATGGAACAATTCAGGTGCTATGTGCAATAGTAGCGTTTTAGAACTATCGTTATCTGCATATTTACTTGAAGCGTTACCATTCAATAAGCTGACATATACAGGCAGCGATACCTTTTCAAAATCAAAGTTTTTGTAGAGCTCTATTCCTGAGTCATGCCAGGACTCTAAATAAGCGAGCCCCTGATTCTGGTGGTATTGCTCATGCCACCATGTTTCCTTAGAATATTCCTCAGAAAACATTGGATTAAATACACCCGTCTTTAGTTCTACGCCTTTGGGTAGAAGCGCTGTTATGGTCGCAGTATGGATTGAAGTACTGCTCGTAGCGCTGCTGTTCCTCGCAATATCAGACCCTATAGACGGGGTTGCGCTAGCAGACACTGAGTTATCTATCGCCACGTCAAGCTTCAAGATATCAGATAACTCCTTATTTAAATAGAGATACAGATGATGAATGCCCGCTGAAATATTATTATGCTGCGCATCTTTACCTTCACCATTAGCGCCTCTGACTACTCCCTCTGAGGCATCAAACATGTATAACTTCAGGTGTCCGCCTACGCTCGCTCCTTCCATTAATCCGGCAGGGCCTTCTTTTATCGCATCTACTGCCCTTGCGAGCTCCGGAACTTTCTTAATCTCAGCAGCCTGAGCCTGCTGCTTTGTTTCAACAGCCTGAACCTTAGAATTCAACTGCTCTATGGTTTTCTGTTGATTGTTTATTGTTTCCTGTAAAGCCCTTACCTGCTCCTTTAGGTCTGAGAGATCATCTGCCCAAACCGCTCCTGTGCTAAAAACTAAAAACCCGCACAAGACTAACAACAAAATACTGAATTTCAACATCACCACCTCCTTTGTTTTTACTGATACTCTGTTTCTAAATAAAGATTTACTATTATATCGCTCATAAACGTAATCAGATTGCGCGGATCTTTTGCTTTTTTGAAATCCAACTTCCGGATGCCGGCCCTGGCTATTTCCCAGAACATGGGTATGGCTGTCCAAGATAAAGAAAGTATAGCCGCTACCCTTTTTCCTGAAATCCCTAAAGGCTTTAAAGGTGCCAGTATCCTGGATAATCCCTTACCAAGATCTTCTGGAGAAGTGGTCCTGGCGAGCAGAGAACTGGCCCATATGAGGCAAATTAATCGCAACGCAAAGATAATTCCTGCATTCAGCCCCTCGCTTGTAATATTGAAATATGCGAAGTGAGATATAACATGTTTCCCGGAATTAAAAAATACCGGGAAGAGAAACGATACAAATATCAAAGTAGAGCACTTTCTTGTGCTTGAAAAAAGATACCGGAATGATGTCGTTGACATAGCAGCTACTGCTGTAAAAAATACAAAAAGCCCTGCATAAAACCATAGGCTGCTGAAAAATAGCACTGCGAGCGAAAGTATAACGACGCCTGCTATCTTAATCTCAGGCAATATCCGATGTACAATAGAATCCCCTGCCAGATAATGACTAAGTTTTAATCCCTGATATTCCTTTTTAGCCTTCGACACCGATTTGCAACCTTCTGCCTCTTTCAGTTTCAGGCAAATCTTACTGGAGACTGCGCCTGTAAACCAGCCTATAAAAACCGCTCCTATGGATAGCCATGGTAAAAATATAAATATCCCTGCGTGCTTTACCATTATCAGATATGCAAGGCCCAGCTGGGTAATATTATGCACAAGCGCGCCTGCAACGCTAATTCCCACTATGCTGAATAAACGCTGTTTTGTGGTATGCGCTAGCCAGTATAAAAATCCCATGGTAAGCGTGCTCATAACGCCTGCTGCGAAGCTAAGTATAAATCCAGGCGACATAAAAGTGCCCATTATAAAAGAGCTCAACACAGTACGAAGTACTGTTATTTCAAGGCTATAGCCAAAGCCTAGATTCATCAGCGCCACCAGCGTGATTATATTTGCCAGGCCAAGCCTTAATCCTGGAATAGGGTGAGGTATAAGGGATTCAGCGATCTGCAGGACGCAGGCAAGAGATACTAAAAGCGCTACTTTATACATATTATTGTCTGTTATTTGATTTTCTTTCATATTAGTAAGCTACTGCGTCTATAATCGCTGGGCCTTTTGATTTGATCTCAACCAATACCTGGTTAGGCACGCATACTATAGTTTCGTCGTTATACTTTATCCATCCCATATTTTTACATATATGATGGGGACAATCAGTATTTAGAACTCTGATCTTCCCGTCTTTAACCTCAAGCTGCATCTTTCCGTCAAGAATAGCGATTATTTTATCCTTGCCCAACCCACTCTCTTCCAGAAGTTTATCTTTCTGATATATACAAACCGCGCTCGGCCCGGAAGAAGGCTGAAAACGTTTATGAATAACCCAGAAAGAAACTATGGAAACAAGTAAAGTCAATCCTATAAAAACCAAGTCAAACCGCGTTGTCTGATAAAAATCCCTGCCTGTTTCTTTCCTTTGAAAATTTTTCATCAAAATCAGGAATAAAAACTTTTTTTCAAAACAAAATCCGCAAGATCAAAAAGGCTGTCTCTATAATCAGAATTAGGAAGAGTGCTTAATCCTTCTTTTCCTGAATCAAGATAGAACGAGGCCATTCTCTTTGTCTCGGCTATCGCATCTGAATTAAGAAGCCTTGCTTTTATATTCTTTAAACAATCTTTATCTCTGACCTTAAGCAGCCTCTTCAAATTCCCTCTTTCATCCTCATTTACAGATTCAAGTAAATTTAATAATGGCAGTGTTATCTCTCCGACGCTTATGTCCTGTCCGGGGGTCTTACCTAGATCCTGCCTCTCTCCTATAAGATCCATATAATCATCCGCTATCTGGAACGCTATGCCGAAGTTTAAGCCATATTTTTTTAACGAGAGTTGTATAGGTCTCCTGCAGTTTGACAGCATTGCGCCTGCCTGGCATGACGCTGCAAATAAACTGGCTGTCTTTTTTTTCAATATCAGGAAATACCTTTTCTTTAAAAGCGAAATATTATCCCTTTCGCACACCTGCATAAGCTCCCCCTTACACATCTCTTTGGCGGCTGTACTTATGCAATCCAGGACATCAATATTGCCACACGTAGCTATCAGGTTGAAGGCTATGGAATACAGATAATCGCCTAAAGCAATGGAAACATCCTGGCCAAATCTGGAATTAACTGTAGGTTTATCATGCCGGAAACACGCATGATCAATAACATCATCATGAATCAGGGAGGCTGTATGTATCAACTCTATGCTGGAAGCGACTTTAATCAATCTGTCGCCTGCAAGAGGAAATTCTCCTCCTGCGCCTGCCTTTGCTGATAGGATAACCAGCGCAGGCCTCAGTCTTTTACCAGGGGTTTCTAGCAATAGTCTGCTTATCCTAGACATTGGCCTCGTGTTAACCCTGCCCAAAGACTCCCTATAAAGGTCTTCGACCCTGCCAAGCTCTTTTTTTATAGGTTTATATATATCTTTCAGGTCCATCTTATCTCCAAATCCTATTCAGCAGAAAACCTCCGCTTAATAATATCCCTGTAAGCATATGCAAAGCAATGGTCAAAGAATTTGCCGGAAGCAATTCGCGGACGCCGCCATAATTCCTGCCGGATACATTGATTATTTTAAAAGCCATGGGAAGCGTCAATAACACAGCCAATGTATATAAAGGTATAATTCTGAATACCGCAAATATCAAGATAGACGCATATGTCAGGCCTATTAGAAGATGATACAGCCTGACTGCTTTTTCCTTGCCCAGCAAGACTACCAATGTCCTCTTGCCTGTTTTCTCGTCAGCCTCATAATCAGGAAATTCATTTATATAAAGGATTAGCCCTACCAGGATACCGACGGGTATAGAAGCGCAAAACGCCGGCCAGGAAAACCTCATCGCCTGAACATAATACGCGCCAAGCACCACGAGAGGCCCAAAACAAAATCCCACAATAAGTTCCCCTGACCCGAGATAACCTATCTTCAAAGGTTCAGCTGTATAAAAAATTCCTAAAAATACGCCTATAATCCCCATGAAAAGCACAATATTTGTCTTGAGGGCGTAATTTATCCATAGCCCTATAATAGAGCCTATAATAAAACACGCCAGGCTAAACAAAAATATTCCTTTAGGCTTCACTAACCTGTCCTGGATAACTCGGCTTCCGCCGTTAAAAGGCGTATGGTTTTTATTCAACGGGTCGTTTCCTGTCCTGTGGTCAAAATAATCATTCATCAGATTGGTTCCGGTATGAAGAAAACTGATGCCTGTCACAACCAGAATAAAATTTACAATGTTGAATCTTCCTGTTTCCGACCACGCTATTATAGTACCGAGTATTACAGGTACGAGCGTGGCTGTTAAAAACGGCGCACGAGTTGCTTTTATCCAGATTGCAAGACGCTTAAAATTTATCATAGTATATGTATATATCCTCTATGCCCTTCTTGGTAAGCACAGCTATGGAAGCGTCTATCATGGGCGGCGGGCCACAAAGATACGCCTCTGTATGCCCGTTTCCAACCACTGTTCTTTCCACAACCTGGGTAATCAGGCCTGTCTCGCCTCTCCAGCTATCCTGAGGCTTTGGCTCTGAAAGCGCAGGGATATATTTAAAATTCGGGAATTCTTTTGAAAGTATAAAAAGCTCTTCTGTAAAGAAAAGGTCTTTTTTGCTGCGGGCGCCGAAGAAATACGTGACCTTTCTCGGCATATTTTTTTCTTTAAGATGAAGTAATATGGAGCGTATCGGAGCCATACCGCAGCCGCCGCCAATGCATACTATATCCCTGTCAGAATCCTCCCTCAGGTAAAAATCCCCAAAAGGCCCTGTAAGCGTAATCTTGTCGTTTATATCAAGCGCTTCATGTATATACGAAGAGCACATGCCATTCGGCACTAAACGCACAATCAGCTCCACTATATTATTCTGCGAAGGCCTGGATGCGATAGAATACGCCCGGAACTCATCTGTTTCAGGTATCTTAAACTGCACATACTGGCCTGGTTTGAAGCTTATAGCGGAAGGTTCTTCTAATTTTAAAAAAATATGTTTTATATCCACGGTAAGGTCTAATATCTTGACCACTACCGCCTTATACTCCTGAGCAGATAAAAGTTCCGAGGAAATTAAGACCTCGATATCATTCTTTACCTTAACCTGGCACGCAAGCCTGACTCCTCTGAGCCTATCCTTGCGGGAGATAAACACCTCTTCGGTCGGCAATATGCTGCCGCCTCCGCTCAAAATCTCTACTTTGCAATACCCGCAAGTTGCCTTGCCTCCGCAGGCTGAAGGCACAAATATCTTGTTCTGCGCAAAATAGCTCAGAAGATTATCGCCTCCGTTTACAGCCAGAATCTTTTCCTTGTTAATGGTAATCTTGCACTCCCCATAGGTCACCAGAAACTTCTCCGCTATTACGAGAAGTAGGGCAATCACCACCAGAATAGCATTCATTATAAGTATGGCTGTCATATGTATTGTCACCTCTGAATTTTGTCCCGCAGCTTTGCTCCGTAAAACGAAGTAGCGAGACAAAATTGGCTAAGGAGTCCTACTATGTGTATAAGAACATCACTGTAAAGTTATCATCCCCGCAAAGCCCATAAAGGCAAAAGCCAAAAGCCCCGCGATAATCATTGTTATACCAGCTCCCCTGAGGCCATTCGGCACATCGGAAACAAGCATCATCTTTTCTTTTATAGCTGCCATTATTATAATAGCAAGCGCCCATCCTGCGCTCGTACCCAAAGAATAAAATACTGTCTGGATAAAATCATATTTTCTCAACACCATGAAAAGGCACACCGCCAGGACAATGCAATTGACAGTGATAAGCGGAAGAAATATCCCGAAGGAAGATTGAAGCGGCGGGAAAAATTTTTCTATAATCATCTCCAATAGCTGCACTGTCGCCGCAATAACAATAATAAATATAAGGTATGAAACTATTTCGGCTTTTGCAGGCACGAGGATCAGCCAGTATATGGGCCAGATAATGATAGCGGTCAATGTGACCACAAATATGATAGCCACGCCCATGCCCATAGCTGTCTTAAAATTCCTTGAAATAACTATAAAAGGGCACATCCCCAATATGTACACAAGCGCTATATTATGCGTAAATATTGCTGCGACCAGAAGGATTAACGGATTTGTAGCATTCATGGTCAAGCCTCTGTCTTTTTAGCAATCGTCCTGAATATCCACATATAAACCCCTAAAAGAAAAAATGCTCCGGGCGCAATAGTCATTACTACCCAGTTTACCCAGGATCCAGACATTACCCTGTAGCCGAGAAGCGTCCCGAAACCTATTGTTTCTCTTACCAGCGCCATTAAGATAAGCATTAAAGTATAGCCTATACCACAGCCTAACCCGTCAAGCACGGAAAGAAGCGGCCCGTTTTTAATAGCGTAGGCCTCTGCCCTTCCCATAATGATGCAGTTTGTGATAATGAGTCCGACGTAAGGCCCAAGCTCTTCGCTTATAGGTGGAAAATACGCCTTCAGAAATCTGTCCACGCAGATTACAAATGTGGCGATGATAACCATGTATGCAAGCATGCGCACGCGGCTAGGTATAACGTTTCTAAAAAGCGAAACAAAGAACGAGCTGAAAACTATGCAAAACGTCACCCCTAGTCCCATGGCAATGGCGTTACCCATGCGGTTTGTTATGGCAAGTATGGAGCACAGCCCAAGGACCATGCAGAATGTAGGGTGGTCCTGCCACAATCCTGCAGTCAATGCCTTAAACCATTTTGTGTGCCTGAAACTTCTTTTTACGGTCTTTTTGGGTGACATAGACTATCTCTTATTTAGCTGCTCTTTCAGAATACTAGCGTTTTTCTGCAATACCTCGTTCAATAATCTCTCCAAGGCCTTGCTTGAACCTGTGGCCCCGGTAATAGCGTCTACTTCATTCCTGGCGCTGGATTTTCCTTCAGGCATAAATACCAGCTTAGGGAAGAATTCCTTGCCTTGGAACTGTTTTAAAAAACTATGTTCCGCGATCCTTCCTCCGAGCCCGGGGGTCTCCTCCTGATATACTATCTTTATGGCTTTTATGCTTTTTAAATCCGGGTTAATGCTAGCCACCCCTGATATAGGGCCCCAGAGCCCTGGCCCGTAAAACTCAAAAGCTGCTGCGCCGTCGTTTGAAATAAAAAACTTGGTTTTGTCAACATCCAACACCCTGACCTTACCGTCAAAAACAGCGAGCGCGTTACCTTTCTCATAACCGAGTTCCAGCGCGCCAAGCACGGCTGATTTTAATTTCATCTCTTCGTTCTTGAAAATCAAAGGCCCTGTAAAAGAATTCACTCCTACAAGCATTACGCTCGACACAGTGCCCATCACCAGAACAAATAAAATTATCTTTAACGCCTTCACCTGGGTCTTCCTTTCTTATACCTTGCCTTAAGCACCGCTGTATCAATAAGAGGAGTAAAGGCATTTATTAAAAGTATGCTGAACATAACGCCTTCCATGTATCCTGAAAGGTTCCGGATCAATAACGTCAGGATCCCGAGGAGCGCGCCGGATATCCATCTGCCGGGTTTGGTAAAAGGGCTTGTGACAGGGTCTGTAGCCATAAAAAAAGCGCCTAAAAGAAGCCCGCCTGAAAAAAGCTGGAACCCGCCCAATGCAAATTGTGTGTGTATCAGGTGATTACTCAAATAAGGAAAAACAAATACTGTAGCGAGATAAGCTAACGGCAGACGCCAGTCAACTATGCGCATAACTATCAAAAATAACCCACCCGCAATGATGCCTACGCGGAATGTTTCGCCTATACAGCCGGCAGACTGGCCAAACATAAGATTTGAATAAGAGGTAACTATGCCCTGGTTTTTGAAAAGCACCAGCGGTGTAGCGGTTGTCACAGCATCTACTGTATTTTGAAAGTGGATAAAACCTCCAAGGCCTTTATTAAAAGGCATCTGCCAATTCATTGTCATGATTTTCGGAAAGGCTATTGTAAGAAACACCCTTCCTACTATAGCAGGGTTAAAGATATTTCTGCCTGTGCCGCCAAAGACCTCTTTGCCGAACATGACTCCGAACATGACTCCGACAGCCACAACCCATAAAGGCACGCCCGGAGGAAGAATAAGCGGAAATATCAAGCCTGTAACCAGAAAGCCTTCGTGTATTTCTTTTTTCCTGAATACGGCAAAACATACCTCTATAAGCCCGCCGAAAGCGTAAGACACCATGATCACGAGAAGTACTCTTAATCCCCAGAAATATATTGAGGCTATCGTAACTGGCAAAAGCGCTATGATAACAAGCGACATCAGACGCTTAATATCCATATTATCCACAATATGAGGAAGGGTAGTGACCTTATCGGTGCCAAAAAAGAATTCATCCATGGCATTCAGCACCGGCTTGAATGTTTTCAGGTATTTATTATTTCCTGCGATTATTTTGACTTTATCTAATGTATTTTTTATAAAACGCATTTTCCCTACTTACAGTTTTGTTACACCTCTATATTCTTCTATGCCCTTGAGGTTAAAATAAGGCAGTATGCACTGGGTGCTGTCGCATCCCTGCATGGTAAGCTTATCCTGGCCTTCCTTTATAATCTTCATGAGTGAAATTTTTGAAGGGCACACATAACTGCATAGCCCGCACTCAATACAATTAAATATGCCATAGTTCATTATGGTCTCGTCTATCAGGTTGCGCTGGACATGCTTTGCCAAGAGATGGGGTATTATTTTAACAGGACAAGCCCTTTCGCAGAAACCGCAGGATATGCAAGGTCTTTCCTCTCCGTGTTTATTGGTATCAGGCGCCCTCTTTATCCAGGGTAGTATTCCCGCCAGAAAAGCCCTTGTGTAAGAATCCCTGGTTTTACCCGGCCTCATAAACGAGAGGAATTCCCTTTCCTTTTTTTCCGGTATGGCTACTATATGAGAAAATGTCCTATCTACAGGCAAGCTGATATCGTTTAACTGGAATCCTGTCAAAAGGCTATTCATGACCACTCTGACAGGCATTTCGATTTTAATCCTCTCGGCAAGTATATCCTTTAAAGGCGTTCCTACACGCACCTTTACATGGATATTATCTTTTATTGAAGGGCCACAGATAGCTATAACCCTTTCAATAAATGGCTTGCCATTGCAAACCGCTTCGTAAACGCCTAAGACAGCCTGGATATTCAGGATCACTACGCCGATATTTGCGGCTGAATAGCCGTATGGAAAATTCTGGTTGAGTATAGTAGGGACGAGTATTTCATCGTAACCTTGAGGATATTTTGGTTCCAGCGGATATGTGTCGAGCCATTCTAATTGGGACGTTAGCTTCGCTACCTGTTCTATTATGCTTCTCTTTTTCGCATTCAGGCTCAGATGCACCTTAGAGTTTGGCATGATCCTTTTAAGGATCTTTACGCCTTCCAAAAAATTTAAAAGATTCTTGTCTTTAAGCAATAAATCTAAAGAAATGTTATAAGGCTCTGAACCTACGCCATGCACGATAAGGTGCTTTACTTCTTCCGGCGGTATGATGGAGCTTTTGAAACGGGTGGGTATGCCTTCCCTGTCCAGCGAGCTTACTCCTGAAAGGTAAATCAACTCTTCTATTTTTTCATTGCTCAATCTTGCCCAGTCTAGTGAACATCCTTCTATCCTGAGGATCTCTCTGGAGGCGTTGTTTGTCCGGATGATAACCATTGCGGTCTGGCGTTTAAAATAATTCATCCGCCTGACTTCTTCTACAACCCCGTTCACTGAAGAGTGTATCGGAGACGAAACAACGTTGTCATCTCTTGCAATAATTTGGCCTGCAAATACCGCATCTCCTTTTTTAACCAGGCTTTTCAATTCTGCGCCAAAACCTTGCTTAAGCGGTATGGTCACCAGAACCGGCATATGGTTTTCTACGATTACAGGCCTGGCCTGGCCGTTAAAATTTTTGAACCTATATCCGCCTCTGAATGTCCTCGCAGGTTTCAACATACTATTGCCGCCTATACCTTAGATAATCAGGAAATCTTATTGTATTATGCGAGATAAACCTTTTCATATTTTAGATATATAGAAATTCTATCAAGGATTATATTTTGCGTTTAGTATAGTAGCTATTCAGAATATCCACAAGTGCCTAAAGTCCTTTCTAACAAAAATAAAAAGGCCCAGTATAATCTGGGCCTTTAGTCCTATTTCATGCGGATATTTTAATGATCTTTTATAGCATGGATACTATTATGCTCTTTGCTCAAGCGCATAAATAGCAGCTTGAGTGCGGTTATTCACATGAAGGATTTGAAAGATGTGGCTTATATGGTTTTTTACAGTTTTTTCACTAATGTCCAGTTTCTGGGCAATCTCTTTATTGCTGCCCCCAAGGGCAATCAGGCGCAAAACCTCCTTCTCCCTTTCCGTAAGGTCATTATAAAACTTGTCTCCTTCTTTCATTGTTCGTTTATCCAGCATGGTAAATTCTTTTAAGACCTTTGCGGCTATTTTTGGCTGTATCAACGCCTCTCCCTTATATACACTATGAATCGCTTCTACCAGCTCATCTATAGAAACGTCCTTTAATAGATACCCCATTGCTCCAGCTTTAATAGCATTAAACACGTGCGTCTCATCTTCATAGACTGTTAAAATGATAACGCGTGTTTGCGGCAATATTTTTTTAACCTTGGATGTTGCGATCACGCCGTTCATCCCGGGCATCGCAATATCCATAAGTATTATATCGGGGTCTGTCTTTTTTAGGTTTTCAAGCATTGCATTGCCATTGCTTTCCTCGCCTACTACCTCTATATCATGTTCCAGTTCCAATAATTTCCTTATCCCCTGGCGGAACAAGGTATGGTCATCACAAAGAAAAACTCTAATATTATATGACATATTCTGCTTTCTGCTCCTTTAATGGAATCTTAACTAAAATTTCAACTCCTTCGCCGGCCTTCGAGCGAATAGATAAAAGCCCGCCTATTGAAGCTACCCTCTCCCTTATGCTCATTATACCAAATTTTCTGCTAGCGCAGGCGGATATTTCTGCTTCATTAATATCAAAACCTTTTCCGTCATCCTTAATGCTGACGGTTAACTCATCATTATTATCACATCCTAGATATATTATCGCATTCTCGGCAGCGCTGTGTTTTCTTATATTGTTAAGCGCTTCCCTGATAGTATAAAAAATTATTTTTGCTTTATCAGTTACGATATTATCTATCAGGCCGGAAATATCTATCTTAACATTTACGTTATTCTGCTTCTTAAAATTATTTATATGCTCTGTTAAATTATCGTATAAGTTAAAACTGGCGTCTTGGGTTAATTTAAGATCAACTATTGTCTGGCGGATACTATTTAAGGCATCTCTTGTATTCTTTTTCAATCCCTCTAATTCCTTTAAGGCCTTGGAGGGCTCAAGTTTAAAGAGCCGCTCGCAGAGTTCCAGCCGCTTAATGATATCAGCTAAATTCTGAGCCAGGCCGTCATGGAGATCAAAAGCAATTCTATTCCTCTCTTCAAGCGCTCTGAGCCGCTTTTTTTCTTCCATCATTTGTTCTAAGCTGGAAACCATTTCATTAAAAGAAGCGGATAATAGTTCGATCTCATTTTTAGTCTCGATATGTATTTTAGTTGAGAAATCCCCTTTTTGTATAGATTGTGTAGCTTCTATCAATTTAGAAATCGGCCTGGTAATCAAAGAAGAAAGTTTATAAGCTAAGAGTATCCCTATAAACACGCTGAGAAGGGTTATCGCAATAAAAATTAAATTAAGCGCCATGATAGTTTGCTGAATACTATTTTGCTTAATGCCGAGCCGCACTTGGCCTAATACGCTTTTCTCTAGCGAGATCGGAACCGCTATATCATAGATAAGACCGATTTGAGTATCTAAGGGTTGTATCTTAATATCGCCATATTTGGGCGCGCCATTTGCGCGCATTAAATCCACTGGAAACCCTTTATTAAATGTATGCGCAAGGATGCGGCCTGAAGAATCTACAATAAATATGTAGGCTATATCCTTATCTAATCTTTTTTCATTCTCTATCAATAGCTTAATCCGCGAGTTATTTTGCGTCAATACATCTACAAGGCTATTGGCTGCAAGGCTTATGGAAAAACTTATGCCTTTACGTTGGAATTCGGTCTTTAATGTCTCTAGTAAAACTATTCTGGTAACTAACGCTATTGTTAAACCCAATAATAAAAGAAGGCTGATCATACTCAGCAAAATCTTTTTACGCAGACTCATTGCTTTTAGATAAATCCTAAATAAACTGCTGACTTTATCCCGGATCTTTTTTAAATATTGCATATACCACCTATTTCGTTCTATCAAAACCCATATCGGAACGCTCATAATACGGGTAAGTATTTAAATCTATGCCTAATGCATTTATTATATCATAAAGGCACTGGTAATTATTGTCTTTGGTCTCAATAAATTTGTCTGCGCCCAGGGACTCCAAAACAGGGATTGCTTCAACTTCTTTATGTAAATTCAATAAGGCATCTTTTAACTTATTCTTTAAAATGGGATCTAACTCTTTGCTTACACATAGGGCATTGGATGGAACCGGTCCTGAAGCAGATAAAATAACCAGCTTTTTTTCTAAATCTGGATTTTCTTTGATTATCCTCTGATAAACAAGATCTTTTGGGCAAGCTATGTCAGCCTCGTTTTTTAACAACGTGAATATCGCCTTGTCATGGCTTCCTGCAAATATAATCTTAGAAAAGTATCCTTCTAAGTCTTTGATACCGTGCCCCTTAAAATAGTAAAGAGGATACAAATATCCTGCATAAGTAGCTTGGTGCACTAAAGCCAATCTTTTGCTTCGCATATCTGTTATATTTTTTATGTTGCTATCTTCTCTAACCACTATAAGGCCTCTATAAGTGGATATGCCTTGATAATCAGGACGGGCAATGGGTTCAATCCCTGCCTTAACATGAGTAAGTGTGTAACTAAAACTGCCGAAAAATGCTGCATCCAGTTGTTTATAGATAAATTTATCACAAACCTCTCCATAGCTATCCAAATATACAAGTACTACTTCCTTCTCCAATTTTTTGCTTAAATATTCTGCTAGCGGCTCATACCTTGCCGCCATCTTGCGAATATCCTGTTCTGGAACAAGACCAATCTTTATTTTTGAAGGCTTTTCTAAAAGATCCTTGATTTCCTCTGTTCGGCTTAGGTCAATTTTCTTGACGTCCCTTTGGCGATCGCAACTGGCAAAAAAAATTACACCTAATAAAATAAAACAGGTGAATAATATTTCTTTTTTGCTCATTTTTTTATTCCTTATTCTTAACTTCTTTTATAAGCTTTCGAAAAATAAACTTATGAAATTGCAGGGATGTCTTAACTGGCTGCGCCACTTGGATTCGAACTTTTATTTAATAAACTGCTTAATGCGCCCGGGCGATCCTGTGTATAACCTCGGAGACAAAAGTCTGGTATTTAATCCCGAGCTCCTGGGCCCTTTGTTTAATAGTAGCCAGGTCGTGGCTATTCACGCGGACATTCAAAACAGCGTCTTTTTTCTTGCAGCGATACTTTCAGCAATAGCCGCAAAGTTACTCTTGTTGACATTAATATACTCGCCTTTTAAGAGGCTGTCTTCAATGGCTTTTTCTTGTCTGGTCAGGTTAATCTTTTTCATTTTAATTCTCTTTTCTGCCTTCTAATAAACTTAATAACTCTTTCGCACAATAAACCTTTCCGCGCCGTTTATCAGTAATCTCAACTAAAATATCTACCTTCCTAAGTTTTTCTATAGCTGCTCTAGCTGTATGAAAAGACGTATTAAGTTTTAAGGCTGCTCTCGGAATATTCACATATGGATTTTTAAATAACTCTTCGAGCAGCTTAGCTACATAGATACTTGTCCGTTTCTCCTGAATGCGGTTCCGGTAATTTTCTAATAATTTTAGTATCACCTTAGAATTTTCTGTGGCATCTTTTGACTGAACCACAATAGCGCGTAAGAAAAAACTGATCCACTCTTCCCACTCGCCTTTTTGACTTACTGCCAGAAGTCGTTCATAGTACTCATCCCTATATTTATCAAAAAATGCGCTTAGATAAAGCATAGGATAATGAAGAAATTCACGTTCGCATAAAAATAAGGTGATTAATAACCGGCCGATTCTGCCATTACCATCTAAAAAAGGATGAATGGCCTCAAATTGATAATGCATAAGAGCGCATTGCACTAATCCTGATAAACTTTCTCTTTCATGTAGGAATTTCTCAAGCTTTCCTAAAGCTTCGTGCATTTCATGGACTGGCGGCGGAACATATTTAGCTTCATTTAAATTGCAGTATGCAGGCCCTATCCAGTTCTGGCTGCGGCGAAGTTCCCCTGGAGTTAAATGCTGGCCTCTTACATTTTTCATAAGAATTTCATGTATCTCTCTCATAAGGCGTAAGCAAACAGGTAATTCTTTTAATCTCTTAAGACCGTAATCCATGGCCTTAACATAATTTATTACTTCTAATACATCTGTTTTTTGGGCTTCGGACTTTTGTTCTTCTCTTTTTGCTGCTTCAAAATAAAACAAGTCTGAAAGGGAAGTCTGTGTACCTTCAATCTTTGAACTTAATACCGCCTCTCTTCTCATATAAGGAACTATCAGCAAGTTTGGATTTGGCAGCAATATTCCTACGCCATTAAGATTCCCTATATGACGATTCGCTTCGGCTAATAAATTGATTAATCCGGAAGAGTACTTAATGTCAGGTGGCAACGAATGAGGAATAAACGCAGAATAATCTCTTTCGGTTTTTATAACTTTCCCAGCTCTTGTGCTTTTAAAATTTTTTATATCCATAATCTCCACCCCTCCAGGCTTATTTTTACTATTGAACCTGACTTCAATTATAAAACACTTAATTGAAGAAATCAAGCATTTTCTTCAATAATAGCGGGAATGGGAAGGGACATCCTATACCCCTCTTTAAGGGTTTAGAGTTAAAGAAATTATTAATTATAGGTGAAGTTAGGTTTAAAGTATTAAAAGAATATGTAAGGCAAAGCCTGTTTTTTTA
>Ga0180009_10001875_pt1 | contig 25071 bp, 23 predicted proteins | sample OS_PC_MetaG_FD_123537 | JGI IMG/M metagenome (GOLD analysis project Ga0180009, IMG submission 123537) | Groundwater microbial communities from the Aspo Hard Rock Laboratory (HRL) deep subsurface site, Sweden - OS_PC_MetaG | ecosystem: Environmental > Aquatic > Deep subsurface > Groundwater...
GCACGTCGAGCACATGGCCAGCACCGAAGCGCTGGCCGGTGCGGTAGACGGTGGAGAGCAGCTTTTGCGCGGCTTCGGTGCCGTCCCACAGGGTGGGCGGGTTCAGGCAGACATCACAGTTGCCACAGGGCTGGCTGGCTTCACCGAAGTAGGAGAGCAATGCGACGCGGCGGCAGTTGGCCGCTTCGCACAGGCCGACCAGCGCGTCGAGCTTGGCATGGCCGATGCGCTTGTGCGTGTCCTCGGCCTCGCCCTCGTCGATGAAGCGACGCTGGGTGACGACGTCCTGCAGGCCCCATGCCATCCACGCCTCGGCCGGCTCGCCGTCGCGGCCGGCGCGGCCGGTTTCCTGATAGTAGCCTTCGACCGAACGCGGCAAATCCAGGTGGGCGACGAAGCGCACGTCGGGCTTGTCGATGCCCATGCCGAACGCGAGCGTGGCGACCATGACGACGCCGTCCTCGCGCAGGAACCTTTCCTGATGGCGCCGGCGCGTTTCGTTGTCCATGCCGCCGTGATAGGGCAATGCGGTAACGCCGGCCTGCTTCAACGCCTCGGCGGTTTCCTCGACCTTCTTGCGCGTGCTGCAGTAGACAATGCCGGCTTCACCTTTGTGTTCGGCGAGGAAATCGAGCAGCTGGCGGCGCGGCTCGGATTTTTCAGCAATCCGATAACGGATGTTGGGGCGGTCGAAGCTGGCGACGAACACGCGCGCGGCGCTGAGATCCAGCCGGGTGAGGATTTCGGCGCGCGTCGCGGTGTCGGCGGTGGCGGTGAGCGCGATGCGTGGCACGTGGGGAAAGCGTTCGTGCAGGGTCGAGAGGCCGAGGTATTCCGGGCGGAAGTCGTGCCCCCATTGCGACACGCAGTGCGCTTCGTCGATGGCAAATAGCGCGATGCGGGACTGTTCGAGCAGGGACTGGAAGCGCGGCGTCAGCAGGCGTTCCGGGGCCACGTAGAGCAGCTTCAAATTACCCGCCATGAAGTCGCGTTCGACTTGCATCGCCGTGGTGTTATCCAGGCTCGAATTCAGAAACTCGGCAGCGATGCCCAGTTCTTTCAGCGCAGCGACCTGGTCCTGCATCAGCGCAATCAGCGGCGACACCACCACCGCGCAGCCCTCGCGCAGCAGCGCCGGAATCTGGAAACACAGCGACTTGCCGCCGCCGGTCGGCATCAACACCAGCGCGTCGTCGCCCGCCACCAAGGTATCGACGATGGCCGCCTGCTCGCCCCGGAACGCGGGGTAGCCGAAAACGCGGTTGAGCAGGCTTAAGGGGGTATCTGGCATGGGAAACAGTGGGTGGACGGAGTGATTCTGGCCCGGGTGGCCGGAATATCGGGGGGTCACATCGGATATAATTTTGTCACGTTTTGCGCGGTTCTTTGATTCAAAACCATGGTTTTGCCATAAAGACGCCTAGTGTTCGTGTATCTGCGAGGGTCTACCGCGCCCTGACTGAATGTTTGCCGATCGCCCCGGCCTCTGCACCCACCCCTTTTTCTGGTTCTGACAATGAATACCGAAACAAACACCCCCGCCCTCGACGAGAACCAGATTATCGCCGAACGCCGCGCCAAGCTCGCCGCGATCCGCGAGGCGGGCGTCGCCTTCCCCAACGACTTTGAGCGGAGCGACTACGCCGACAAGCTGGCTGCCGCGCATGGCGACAAATCCAAGGAAACACTGGAAGCCGAAGTCGTCCCGGTGCAGCTCGCCGGACGCATGATGTTGAAGCGCGTGATGGGCAAGGCCAGCTTCGCCACGCTGCAGGACATGAGCGGACGCATCCAGATCTATGTATCGAACGACCTCACCGGCACTGAGTCGCACGATGCCTTCAAGCACTGGGATCTGGGCGATTTCATCGGCGTGACCGGCACGCTGTTCAAGACCAACAAGGGCGAACTGACCATCCAGGCAAGTTCGATCCGCCTGTTGTCGAAGGCATTGCGCCCACTGCCGGAAAAATTCCACGGCCTGGCCGATCAGGAACAGAAATACCGCCAGCGCTATCTCGACCTGATCACCAACGACGATGCACGCGAGACCTTCCGCCGCCGCTCGAAAATCATCCAGGCCATCCGCGCCTTCATGGTCGAGCGCGACTTTCTCGAAGTCGAAACGCCGATGATGCATCCCATCCCCGGCGGCGCGGCGGCCAAGCCCTTCGCCACGCACCACAATGCGCTCGACATGGAACTGTTCCTGCGCATCGCACCCGAGCTGTACCTGAAGCGTCTGGTTGTCGGCGGCTTCGAGAAGGTGTTCGAGATCAACCGCAACTTCCGCAACGAGGGCTTGTCCACCCGGCACAACCCCGAGTTCACGATGATGGAGTTCTACGAGGCCTACCGCGAATACCGCTACCTGATGGACCTCACCGAGTCGCTGATCCGCGCCGCCGCGGTCGCCGCCACCGGCGCCACCACGGTCATGTATCAGGGCCACGAAATCGACCTCGGCAAACCGTTTGCCCGGCTGACCATCGTCGACGCGATTCGCCACTACCACCCGCACTACACGGTGGCGCAGCTGAACGACCGCGACTGGCTGATCGGCCAGTTCGTCGCGATGAAGGCAAAGTACCGCCTGCAGGACGGCATCGGCGGCCTGCAATTGAGCTTCTTCGAGGAAACCACCGAGGCGCTCTTGATCCAGCCGACTTTCATCATCGACTACCCGGCCGAGGTGTCGCCACTGGCGCGCCGCTCCGACACCCAGCCCGACATCACCGAGCGCTTCGAGCTGTTCATCACCGGGCGCGAGATGGCCAACGGTTTTTCCGAGCTCAACGATGCCGAGGACCAGGCCGAGCGCTTCATGGAGCAGGTGAGGCAGAAGGAAGCCGGCGACGAGGAAGCGATGCACTACGACGGCGACTTCATCCGCGCGCTGGAACACGGCCTGCCGCCCACCGGCGGCTGCGGTATCGGCATCGATCGCCTGGTGATGCTGTTGACCGATTCGCCGAGCATCCGCGACGTCATCCTCTTCCCGCAGATGAGGCGGGAAGGCTGAACCGCTTCCGCTAGAATCGACCTTCCCTTGTTTCACGCTTTTCAGGCCACACCATCATGACCGACGCTTTCAACACCTTTGATTCCCTCTCCACCGCCGCGGGCAAGGCACACTTCGCCTCGCTGAAAAAGCTCGAGACCGCGCTGGGCGTGTCGGTGGCGCGTCTGCCGGTGTCGATCCGCATCGTGCTGGAATCGGTGCTGCGCAACTGCGACGGCGTGAAGGTGACGCCCGAGCATGTGAAGCAGCTGGCCGGCTGGAAACCCAACGCCGAACGCACCGAGGAAATCCCCTTTACCGTGGCGCGGGTGATCCTGCAGGACTTTACCGGCGTACCGCTCCTGGCCGACCTCGCCGCAATGCGCTCCGCCGCCGCGCGTGCCGGCAAGGATCCGCAGAAAATCGAGCCGCTGGTGCCGGTCGACATGGTGGTCGACCACTCCATTCAAGTAGACCAGTCCGGCAGCAACGCGGATGCGCTCGACCTCAACATGAAAATCGAGTTCGAGCGCAACCAGGAACGCTACCAGTTCCTGAAATGGGGCATGCAGGCCTTCGAGACCTTCAAGGTGGTGCCGCCCGGTGTTGGCATCGTGCACCAGGTGAACATGGAATACCTGGCGCGCGGCGTGATGGAAAAGGATGGCATGGCCTATCCGGACACGCTGGTCGGGACCGACTCGCACACCACCATGATCAACGGCCTCGGCGTGGTCGCCTGGGGCGTCGGCGGCATCGAGGCGGAAGCCGCGATGCTGGGCCAGCCGGTGTACTTCCTCACCCCCGACGTCATCGGCGTGAACCTCACCGGCAGCGTCAAGCCCGGCGTCACCGCCACTGACGTGGTGCTGACCATCACCGAAATGCTGCGCCGCGCGAAAGTGGTCGGCAAGTTCGTCGAGTTCTTTGGCGAGGGCGCCGCCGCGCTGCCGGTGACCGACCGCGCGACGATCGCCAACATGGCGCCGGAATACGGCGCGACGATGGGCTTCTTCCCGGTCGACGAAGCGACCTGCCAGTATTTTTCCGCAACGGGCCGGCCGGTGATGCAGGTCGACCTGATCCGCGCTTACTACAAGGCGCAGGGTCTGTTCGGCATTCCCAAGGCGGGCGAGATCGACTACTCGGAGACACTCAGCCTCGACCTCTCGACCGTCGAGCCCTCGGTCGCCGGCCCCAAACGGCCGCAGGACCGCATCGCGCTGTCCGCGATCGAAACCACCTTTGACACGTTGATGCAGAAGCCCAAGGCCGAAGGCGGCTACGACAAGACCGCAGAAGACCTGCGCCGCACCTACGCGGTCGAGGGCGGCGACGAGTTGCGCCACGGCAGTGTCGTCATCGCGGCGATCACCTCGTGCACCAACACCTCCAACCCCGGCGTGATGATCGCCGCCGGCCTGCTGGCAAAGAAGGCGGTCGAGCTCGGCCTCTATACTCCGTCGCACGTCAAGACCAGCATGGGGCCCGGCTCGCGCGCGGTGACCGAATACCTGAAGCAAGCGGGACTGCTGCCCTACCTCGAACAGATCGGCTTCGGCGTGGTCGGCTACGGCTGCACCACCTGCATCGGCAACTCCGGCCCGCTGCCGGAAGCGATCGAGAAAACCATCCTCGACAACGACCTGGTCGCCTGTTCGGTGTTGTCGGGCAACCGCAACTTCGAAGCGCGCGTGCACCAGAACGTCAAGGCCAACTTCCTGATGTCTCCGCCGCTGGTGGTGGCGTTCGCGCTGGCCGGGCGCGTGCCGTTCAATGTCGAGAAGGAACCGATCGGTGCCGGCAAGAACGGTCCGGTGTACCTGAAGGACATCTGGCCGAGCAATGCGGAAATCGCCGCGCTGCTGCACCACTCCACCGATGCCGGCGTCTACAAGAGCTACGACGACGTCGGCGCCGACAACCCGTTGTGGGATGGCGTGAGCGCGCCCACCGGTGCGGTGTACGAATGGGACGGCGAATCGACCTATATCCAGGAGCCGCCGTTTTTTGCGGGCGGCAACGTCACCACACCGGCGATCCGGGGTGCGCATGCGCTGGCGATTTTCGGCGACTCGGTCACCACCGACCACATCAGCCCCGCCGGCGGCATCAAGCCGACTTCGCCGGCCGGCCTCTACCTCACCGAGCACGACGTGCAGAAAGCCGACTTCAACAGCTACGGCGCACGCCGCGGCAACCACGAAGTGATGATGCGCGGCACCTTCGCCAACGTACGCATCAAGAACCTGATGATCCCCGGCAGCGAGGGCGGCATCACGCTGAAGGATGGCGAGGAAAAGCCGATCTACGACGCCGCCATGCAGTACCAGAAAGAAGGCACACCCCTGATGATTTTCGCCGGCGAGGAATACGGCACCGGCTCGTCGCGCGACTGGGCGGCCAAGGGCACCACGCTCCTGGGCGTGAAAGCGGTCGTCGCCAAGAGCTTCGAGCGTATCCACCGCGCCAACCTGGCCGGCATGGGCGTGCTGCCCTGCCAGTTCAAGGATGGCGTCGATGCGGCCACGCTGAAGCTCGACGGCAGCGAGACCTTCGATCTCGAAGGCACCGAGTCGGGGATCACCCCGCAACAGGACGTGACGCTGGTGATCCATCGCGCCGACGGCACATCGGAGCGGGTTGCGCTGAGCTTGCGTATCGACACGCCGATCGAGGTCGAGTATTACAACAAGGGCGGAATCCTGCCCTTCGTGCTGGGCCAGTTGCTGGGCTGACGTCTTCCCTCCCCCTGCAATGGGGCGAGATGCAATGGGGCGAACCCGGTTCGCCCCATTTTTTTGCGCGGCCCAACCGGGGATGCAAGCTGACACAAAGACGCTGGCAGTCTATAAAATCAACTCCGGACCGGCGTCCAGGTATCGCCCGGCGCGCCACCCCGACAAACAAAATAATAATACCTTTAGGTCTTGAATTACCTTCAAGCATGCATTAGCATTTCATTAAATACGAAACTGGGAGTCTACGAATGACGACACGTACTGCATGGATGACACTGGCCGCACTGGCCACACTCACGCAACTGACCGGCTGCAGCGACAAGCCGCTGACCTATCAGGCCGACATCAAGCCGATTATCGAAGCCAACTGCGTGGCGTGCCATGTACCCGGCGGCGCGGGCTATGAGAAATCCGGCCTGCGCATGGACAGCCATGAAGCCCTACTCAAGGGCACGCGCTTTGGCCCGGTGATCGTTCCCGGCTCCAGCGTGAGCAGCACGCTCTACCGCCTGGTGTCGGGCCAGGCCGACCCGTCGATCCGCATGCCGCACGGCCAGGCTTCATTGCCGGAGGCCGACGTGGCCACCATCGCCGCCTGGATCGACCAGGGTGCCAAAAACTAAACGCCCGACCCGGAGCCACCCATGACCAACCGCCAGTTCCTGCATTTCAGCGCCCTCCCCATGTCCACGCGCATGGTCTACACCATGACCCTGCTGGTACTGGGCACAGGCTATCTGTTCGCCATGCTGCAGGTGTTCTACAGCCATGCAGGACTGGACGGCAATCCGAAGAACATTTCCGCCCAGGACATTCGCACCGCCTATCACGGCAGCGAAACCGACACGCGCCTGGTGACCGCGCTGAAAGGTCCGATGGCGGGGATGCTGCCGGAAACGGAGCGGGCGGTGATTTTCAACTGGGTCGAATCCGGTGCCATGCCGGACACCTATGAAAGCAACGTGAAGCCGATTCTGACTGAACGCTGCATTGCCTGCCACCACGGCAGCAACCCGCACATACCGATCCTGACCAGTCACGAGGAAGTGATGAAACTGGTGGCCAAGGATACCGGCGCGACCATTCCCACCCTGGTTCGCGTGTCGCATATCCACCTGTTCGGCATCACCTTCATCTTCTTCATCGTCAGCAGCATCTTCACGCATGCCTACATGCGTCCGCTGTGGCTGAAATGCGTGATCATCGTGCTGCCCTTCCTGACCATCCTCACCGACATTTTCTCCTGGTACCTGACCAAGTGGATCCCCGGATTCGCCTGGTTCATCATCGCCAGCGGCGTGGTGATGGGGATTTCTTTCACCGCGCAATGGGTGATCTCGATGTGGCAGATGTGGTTCTACACCCTGCCCGACGAAATCACCGAATGCGAGGGCGTGCTGCCGATCCTGGGCGGGCGGCCGTCGCAGCGCGACGACTGACGCGTCAGAAGGTGTAGCGCGTCGCGAACAGCTCGCCGGCCTTGACCGGCGGCAGCGGCTTGCTGACGACGTAGCCCTGAATCTCGTCGCAGCCGTTCTGGCGCAGGAAGCTGACCTGCTCTTCCTGCTCGACGCCTTCCGCCACCACCCGCAGATTCAGCGCGTGCGCCAGCCGGATGATGGCGTTGACGATTTCCGCGTCGTCGCTGACAACCAGCACGTCGTTGACGAAACTCTTGTCGATTTTCAGCGCGTCGATCGGCATCCGCTTGAGTTGCCCCAGGTTGGAATAGCCGGTGCCGAAGTCGTCGATATAGATATGCAGTCCGCGCTGGCGCAGCGCATCGAGAATGCCGAAGGTGCGCGCCGGGTTGTCCATCGCGGCGCTCTCGGTCACTTCCAGCTGCAGATACGTCGGGTCCATGCCGGTTTCCGCCAGGATGGCATCGATGTCATCGATCAGGCGCGCATCGGATAGCTGCCGTGTCGACAGGTTGACCGCCACCGGCGGTGGGTTGAGGCCGGCGTCGCGCCAGCTGACCCATTGCGTACAGGCCGCGCGCACCACCCAGCGTCCGACCGGGACGATGAGCCCGGTTTCCTCGGCCACCGGAATGAACTGCTCGGGGCCGATCATGCTGCCCGAACGCGGCAGCCAGCGGATCAGCGCCTCCACCCCGACCACCCGGCCATCGGCCAGGTCCACCTTGGGCTGGTAGACCAGTGCCAGTTCGTCGCGCTCCAGCGCCTGCCGCAGCCCGCTTTCCAGCGACAGCTGCTGCTGCGCCACGGTATTCAGCTCGTCGCTGAAATATTCGAAGCCGCTGCGGCGATGTTTGGCCTGGTACATGGCGAGGTCGGCCTGACGCAAGAGGGTGTTGGCATCCAGCGCGTCGTCCGGATAGACGCTGATTCCGATGCTGGCGCCGATGGCGTAGCGGCGCGGTCCCAGCTTGAACGACGCGGCCAGTGCCTGCGTCAGCTTGCGCGCGACCCGGCTGGCGGCACGCGATGCCGGCGGATGGGTCAGGATGACGCCGAATTCGTCGCCACCCAGACGGGCGACGAAATCGTCGGCCCGCAACTGTTCGTCCAGCCGGTTGGCGACGATGCGCAGCACTTGATCACCGACTTCGTGACCCTGCGAATCGTTGATGTGCTTGAAACGATCGAGGTCGATGAACAGCAGCGAGACCTGGGAGCGGTCACGCTGCGCATGCGCCAGCGCATGGCCGAGGAAATCATGGAAATAGGACCGATTGGGCAGGCCGGTCAGCGGATCGTGGTTGGCCAGCATGTCGAGGCGCATTTCGGAATAGCGGCGCTCGGCCAGCGCAGCCGCCACGAACAGACCGCCCAGCGCCATGGTCAGCATGCTGATCTGCAGCGCGAACACATCGCCCGGCGTGGTGGCGCCGGTGATGCCGCCGTAGGCCACCACGGCCACGCCCATCGCGATGCCCGCCGCCAGGAAAATGGCCAGACTCGCCCCGACCACCGAAAACCGCAGCGCCGCCCACAGCACGGCCGGCATCATCACGAACAGGATGATTTCGGAAGGTCGCAACGGCTGGATGTACTGCATCATCGCCAGCGTCAGCGCCAACATGCTGAGCACCAGCACCAGGCCTTCGAGCCGCGCGCCCGTATTGGTCGGAAACAGGTCCCAGCGCGAGGCCGTCAGCAGCAGAGGGGCGACAAGATATACGCCCAAGAGATCGCCCAGCCACCACACCCACAGCCCGCGCAGCAGCATGCCTGTAGGCAGGTCGCCAAAGAAATGCAGGGTAAAAACTCCGTTGAGCGCAGTCACCGCACAGCCCAGCGGCGCCGCCACCAGCGCAAACTTGGCCACGCTCGGAACAAAATCGAGATTGGGACTGAAAGGCTGCAGGTAGCGCGGCAGGTAGCCCATGATCCAGGCGCCGGCCGTCGCCCCGAGCGCCAGACGGAACGCGTCTTCAGCGGGCAGCGCCGCGCTGTGGATGGCAAATGCGCCGAGCAGCACGCCCACCACCCCCGCCACACCGAAGCGCATGGTCGCCATGGCGCCAATACCCGCCGCCAGCCAGACGGCAGCCACCACGTCGGCCACGTAGGCCGCGAACTTGAGACTCAGCCAGCCGGCCAGCGCGTAGGCCAGCGCGACCAGGACAACAATCAGCGCAAAACGTCTGACGTCGGCGAATTCAGGCAGCGACAGACGGGTCAAGTGTGGAAACCGGCTATTGCGCGGGATCGACCTGGGCACGCACCGATTCCAGCGCGTCCTTGAGGGTTTCTTCCGACAGGCCGTTGAGCTGTTCGGCCAGCATTTCCGCGGCGTCGATGGTGTCGACCTCATCGGGCAGGCTGTCGGTATCGAGGTTGGCGACGAACACAGCTGCTGCACCCGTCACCTGCAGCAACTGGCGGCGTTCGTTCATCAGCAGTTCAATTTCCTCGCGCAGCAGGCGAACTTCGTCTTCCTTCATGGCGTGCAGCGTCATCTGTCTATCCTCACTCTGGTCAGCCAAACAGGGTCAGCACCCCGGTGTAGCCATATAAACGGTTGTAGGAGATCTCGCCATTGGCGAAAAATCCAACCAGCGGAAAATCGCCCAGGGCGTCGCGGATCAGGCCCAATTCCCGGTTCGGTACACCGAACATATGCTGACCGCGTCCCAGGCAGGAATAATACACGCCGCCACGGATCGGCGCGTCCAATTGCGCCTTGATCGCGGCCAGCATCCGCAGCAGATCGTCTTCGGCGGTTTGCTGGTCGCGGCGGCAGAACAGCAGTTCGTCGCCCGGTTCGACATACTCGCCGATCGCCACCAGATTGTTCTGCGGATCGACGCCCAGAATATTGCGCACTAGATAGTCGCCTGTATCCGACCCGCGCACCGGCAGGCCGACGAAAATATAGCCTGCCGCGCGTCGCAGGTCGCGCGCCAGCACCTCGCCGATTTCCTCCTTCATCACGTCCAGCGCCGGGCGATGATCGAGGCTGCCGATGATGTTCTTGTTGGCGGTGGTGATATGGTGGCGCGGCCCCAGCGGCGAAACGCCCTGCGTCAGTCGCGTTGCCAGTTTCACGCGTTCGCTGAGCAGCACGCCGGAGAGTCCGCCGCTCACCACGCCGCCGCTGATCTGGGCTGTCTCGCCGTGGGAACTCGACAGCCCGCCGACGACGAAGCCGCTCGTCACATGCGCACTCAGGCCTTCGATCAGGTCCTGCATGCGATTGTTTGCGGGATCGCCATGCACCACGGCGAAGTAGGCGTCCGACGGCAGCGCCTCGATGTCCTGCGGCGTGCGCAGCACCGGCAGCATGCTGAAATCGGCGGGGTCGAATTCGGCCAGCATCACCGCCATGGCCGGCATGTCCAGGTATTCCACGCCGGTCGCGCAGACGCCCACACCCACGCTGCCGACCCAGTTCGGCACGCCGGTCGCGCTCTTGAAAAATGCCAGGATCGCGTCGAGTTCGCCGATCAAGGCGTCCGACACATAAAGAAAGCCCAGTGACGCCGTCGACGGAATCGCCCCAAGCTGCTGCATGCAGGCCTGGGCGCCCTGCGTCCAGTCGGCATGCCCGGCGTGCGCAAATTTGAACGGGGGGCTCATGCGCGTTGCGTCAGGCGCACATTCAGGGCGCGCGTCCGGCAAGGCCGCGCACGTCCGGTGGGGCCGGCATCAATAACCGGTACTACCGCTATGCGGCAATTCGCCTTCACCGAAAAAGCTCCATAGCAGGTGCGCCACCACTTCGGGGGCGATCACAGTGTGCTGGTTATGGCTTTCCAGCAAGGCGGCGCGCAGCTTTTTGCGCAGGTCGGGATCGCCGGTCAGGTCGAAAATGATGTCGACCTTGGAGCCCAGGCTCACCACTTCCATCGCGTCCTTGAAAACCGGCACCTTGCTGTGAGTGAATCCCAGCGCCACCGGTGACTCCAGATCGCGGTGCGCCACGGCAACGATCTCCACGTTGACGTGATCTTCCTGGATCTTCTCCAGGAAATGCTCCGCAAATTTTTCCCCGACTTCGCCCAGGCCCAGCAGCGCGACTTTAATGGCATGACTCATGGAACGGCTCCTCTTATCTGTATGGTTGAACAACTCATCCTCCCGCGAACCTGTCCGGCGGGCGGTTCGATGCACCGCGACGCAGTCAAGGCGCACCGGAAGCATACGGTCCCCGCCCCCGCCTGTCGATACTCGTCGGCACGCGAGCCTTCGCGGTACCTTGATTCGCGACTGCGGCGTCAGGCGATATGATTCAGGATTGAATCCGAGAGGCCTTCCATGCCCGACACCCCGCCGCTCTATCCCCCGATCACGCCCTACGCCAGCGGCATGCTGGACGCGGGGGATATTCATCGCATCTACTGGGAGACGTCCGGCACCCCCGACGGCATCCCGGTGCTGTTCGTGCATGGCGGCCCCGGCTCCGGCACCTCACCCACCCAGCGGCGCTTCTTCGATCCGGCACGCTACCGGATCGTGCTGTTCGACCAGCGCGGCTGCGGCCGCTCGACCCCGCACGGCGAGCTCGCCGACAACACCACGCCGCACCTGATCGCCGACATGGAAGCGCTACGGCGCGAACTCGGCATCGAACACTGGCTGGTATTCGGCGGTTCGTGGGGCTCGACCCTGGCACTCGCCTACGCCGAGGCCCACCCCGAACGTTGTTCGGGCCTGGTGCTGCGCGGCATCTTCCTGTGCCGGAAAAGCGAGATCGAGTGGTTCCTCGACGGCATCCGTGCCTTCTTCCCCGAGGCGCAGCGACAACTGGCAGAATTCATCCCGGAAAGCGAGCGCAGCGACCTGCTCGCCGCCTATCACCGCCGCCTGCTCGATTCCGACCCGGCAGTGCACCAGCCCGCGGCCTATCAGTGGGCCACCTTTGAAGCATCGTGTTCGACGCTGCTGCCCAGCCCCGAACTGGTCGCCGCCTTCGGCAGTGACAAGACCGCGCTGTCGCTGTCGCGGATCGAGGCGCATTACTTCGTCAACCACATCTTCCTGCCCGACAACAGCCTGCTCGACAACGTCGACCGCATCCGCGCCATTCCGGCCGTGATCGTGCAGGGCCGCTACGACGCCGTCTGTCCGATCGTGTCGGCTGACGAGCTGGCGCGCGCCTGGCCCGAGGCACGCTATGTGATCGTGCCCGACGCCGGCCATTCGGCATTCGAGCCGGGCGTCTGTCGCGAACTGGTCGCCGCCTGCGACCGCTTCGCACAAACCGGAGCATTCGACCGATGACCTCCTGTAGAAATCGTAGCGAGCGGGCATCAGCCGGGCGTGCCCGGAGCGCAGGAACCGGAATGTACATAAAAGTACATGAGGATTCCGAGCACCGGACACGCTCGGATCATGACCGCGCAGTAGATTTATATAGGAGGTCGGATGAGTCTGTCGCCCTACGTCTTTGATGCGAGCGCCGAGAACTTCAACCGGCTGGTGCTGGAGAACTCGCACAAGGGCCCGGTGCTGGTGCATTTCTGGACCCCCAAGGCCGGCCCCTGCTTCATCCTGATGCCGCGTCTGGTCAAGCTTGCCGCCGAATACGGCGGCAAGTTCCTGCTGGTCATGCTGAACGCCGACGAACTGCCGGAACTGGCGCGCCGCTTCAGCGTGAACTCGGTGCCGACGGTGAAGTTCTTCTGGCGCGGCGAAGTCGCCCACACCATCCACGGCGCCGACCCCGACAGCAGCTTCCGCGAAGTGCTCGACCGCTTCATCGCCGGCGACGCGAACCGCGCGCACGCGCTGGGTGTGGCGGCCTGGCAGTCGGGCAAGATCGAACAGGCGCGGATGCTGCTCGCCAACGCAGCGATGGCCGAGCCCGACAATCTGGCGATCCCGCGCGATCTCGCCAAGCTGCTGTGGGCCGAAGGCGAAGGCGAGCAGGCGCTGAAACTGCTCGACAGCCTGCCGCCCGAGGCGCGTGCCGATGCCCTGATCGCGCCGCTGCATGCGCACCTCAAACTGGCGGAAAGCGCACGCCTGGCGCCGCCGCGTGAGGTGCTTGATGCCCGCATCGCGGCCCAGCCGGACGACCTCGACGCCCGCTACCAGCGCGCTGCCGTGCTGCTGGCCATGGACGACTTTGCCGGCGCAATGGATGCACTGCTTGCCATCGCCCGCACCGACCGCGGCTTTCGCGACGACATCGGCCGCATCAGCCTGCTGGCGCTGTTCGACCTGCTCGGCAGCGCGCATCCGCTGACGCGGCAATACCGCCAGGCCCTGTCCGAATCGCTGCATTGAACTTCGACCACCCCGCCTTCGCGCCCTACCGCGCGCTGATCGATGCGCTGGGCCTAGCGCGCAGCCTGCCTGTGCCCGGCCCGGACACGCTCGATGCCCTCAACGCGCAGGCGGCCGCGCGCGGCACGACGCAGGCGCGCGGCTTGCCGCTGCGCTTTTTCGTCCCTGACGGCCGGCTCTCGGCGCGCGATTATGAAACCCACATCCTGCACACCGGCCAGGTACCGACGCGCGCCGACACCTGGCACGACGTGCTGAACGCATTGGTATGGTTGCGCTTTCCGCGCTTCAAGTCGGCACTGAACGCAGCCCACGGCGAGGCGCTGCTGCTGGAAACCGATACCCGGCGCGGCCGCCGGCGCGATGCACTGACGGTGCTGGACGAATCGGGCGTGTGGGTGATCAGCCGCGAGCCTGCGCTGATCCCCCTGCTGGTCGAGCACGCGTGGCAGGCCTTGTTCTGGGATCGACGGCATGCCGTCGAGACGGCGATGCACTGCGTGATGGTCGGCCATGCGCTGCTGGAAAAGGCACTGGCGCCCTATCCGTCGATGACGGGCAAATGCCTGACATGGGTCTCCGGTACGCTCGAGCCCGACCTTGCCGAGCGGGACGCTATCTGCGCACTGGCGGCGATCGATGCGCCGCGACAACTGCCACCGCTGCCGGTACAGGGCGTGCCGGGCTGGGATCCCGCCAACGCATACGCCGCGTATTACGCCAATCGGGAAATTTTCCGTCCGCCGCGTTCTGCCTTATGAGCGTCCGCACACCAGTCTGAAGGCCGGTTCGTCCCGCGGCAGGGCTTGCCAGACCGCCTGCTGCATGCGCACGGCCTGATGCTCGATCAATGCATCGTCGTCGGAAAACACCGCGCGCGACAGCGTGGCCATGCGCCCCCGCTCGCAGTCGAACACCCGTCGCGACAGGATCGCGCGCACCGGCCGCCGGCTGCCGGGATGAAGTAGCACCTCGCGCATCCGGCGTTGCTCCCGAAAATCGACGCGTCCCGCATTGCGCTGCAGACTGGCCAGGTCGATCGACACCATTTCGTTCGGATGGTCGCTCACCACGTGCCATGAATCCGACCACGCCGGCGACACCAGCAGGCCGGCCAGCAGGATGGGCAGGACATGAATCAACTCGCCGTTGCCGGCAATTCGCCTCCGGCCACCCACCCCTGCGCCAGCTCGAGGTCATCGAACAGGCGAATGTCCGCCGACATGAACAGGCGATTCACCCACATGCTCCACGCCACCCACTGGTCGCCGGTGAGAATCGCGATGCGACCGAAATCGTTCTTGTGATCGCGCGAGAATTTCAGTTCCTCCCACGCCACATCGACGCTGTAGGACAGCATGTCGCGCAGGTCGAACAGCAGGTTGACCGTGCCCTGGAACTGGATGCCGTAGCACACCGCCTGCTCGAATTCGCGGTAATCGTCCAGCGTGAACTGGCCCATCACAGTGACGGCGATTTGGTTGTCGTTGACGTTCAGGCTGATCATGGTGCGCTCCTCGAGTATGTATTCACACTATAGCGAATCGGGACGCAGCGGCGTCGATGCACGCACTGCCCAGATGCCGGCCGCCGCCACCACGGCCATGCCGATCCAGGCCAGAAGCGGCAAGCGCTCACCAAACAGCAGCACGCCATAGATCGCGGAAAATCCAACCGTGGTGTAAGCCAGCGAGCCCACCGTGAGCGTGCGGCCGCGATGGTAGGCGCGCGTCAATGCAAGCTGCGCCAGCGTCGCGGTGATGCCGATGCCGATCAGCCATGGCCAGTCCGCAGCCTGCGGCAGATGGAAACCCGCCAGTGCCATCCAGGCGCCCCCGCCCATGGTCGAGATCAGCGTGAAATAAAACACCACCCGCCATTCGGGCTCCCCCAGTTTGCCCAGCTGCTTGACGTTGACGTAGGCCACCGCCGCCAGCATGCCTGACACCAGGCCGGCCAGCGCCGGCAACCAGGCCTGGCCCTGCACCTGCGGCCGGAGCAGCAGCACGATGCCGACAAAGCCCAGCAGCACGGCGCCGACCAGACCCCGCCCGTGGCGCTCGCGCAGCCACCAGGCGGACAGCGCGGCGAGGAACAGCGGCGCGGTGTAGTTGAGGGTGACCGCGGTGGCAAGCGGCAAACGCGACAACGCATAGAAAAACAGCACCAGGGCGGTAAAGCCGGCCAGCCCGCGCCAGAAGTGGGCCTGGATATGAACAGTGGCGAGCGGCGCCAGCAGACGGCGCTGACCGAGCGCAATCACGCCCCAGATCGCGACGAGACCGAACACGGAGCGGTAGAACACCAGCTCGGCCGGCGAAAAGGTGGCGGACGCATGTTTCACCAGCACGCTCATCAGCGCGAACAGCGCGGCCGCCACAAGCATCCAGCTCGACTTCATCGCAGGCGGACGAAAAAAACGGGCGGTTTGCGCCGCCCGTTTTGAATATGAAGATGGCTCATTTCAGATGCGGCTCGATTTCGCGCCGCCGGGCTTCATCGAGATGCGGCGCAATTTCGCGCCTCAGGAACGCGTGGAAATGCATCATGCCATCCTCCAGCGGCGACTGGTACGGGCCGGTTTCCGAAATGCCCTGCCGGTACAGCGCACGCCGTCCCTTGTGCATGCGTTCGCAGATGTCCTCGTCTTCCAGCGCGGTCTCGTGATACGCCGCCTGCTCCGCTTCGATGAAGGCGCGCTCGAACAGCACGATGTCCTCGGGATAATAAAACTCGACGATGTTGCTGCACGACTCGACGCCGGTCGGCACGATCGACGACACCACCAGCACATGCGGATACCACTCGACCATCAGGCCGGGGTAGTAGGTCAGCCAGATCGAGCCGTGCGCAGGCGTCCTGCCCTGCTGATACGCCAGCACCTGTTCGTGCCACTTCTGGTAGACCGGCGACCCCGCCTTGGCCAGCCCGCGATTCACCCCCACCGTCTGCACCGACCACCAGTCGCCGTATTCCCACGTCAGGTCGTCACAGGTGACGAAGTGACCAAGGCCAGGGTGATACGGCGCGACGTGGTAGTCCTCCAGATACACCTCGATGAAGGTCTTCCAGTTGCAGGCATACTGCGTCACCTGCACGCGGTCGAGCATGAAGCCGGAAAAGTTCAGTTCGCGCGCCGCCTGCATGCCCGCCAGATCGGCCTTGACGTCACGCTCGCCGGCAAACAGCAGGCCCTGCCAGTTCTGCAGGCCGCTGCGATTGAGGTTGAGGCAGGGGTTGCCGGGAAACTCGGGGGCGCCCATCAGCCTGCCCTGGCTGTCGTAGGTCCAGCGGTGAATCGGGCAGACGATGTTGTTCGACGGCAGCTTGCCGCGGCCGCTCAGCATCAGCGCCTGGCGGTGACGGCATACGTTGGACAGCAGCTCGATGCCCGACTCGCTGTTGACCAGCATTTTGCCGCCGTCGAATTTTTCCAGCGCGTGATAGTCGCCCGCCTCGGGCACCATCAGCTGATGGCCCGCGTAGCCGGGGCCACGCTTGAACAGATGCGTGAGTTCCAGCGCGTGGATGGCGGGATCGAAATACCAGGAAACCGGCAACTGAGGCGAAGTAAGCGACAAGGCGCTGGATTCGGCGAGATCGCTCATGGCGCACCCTACTCAAAACCAAGCCCCCTTCCGGTCTGCACCGGAAGCGGCAGGCGTGATCGCGAAACGACCACCATTAAAAACGCATCGGGGCTCGCGCCCCGATGACCACCGATTGATACGGCTGCAGCCCTGAAAAAACACAGGGAAAGGCCAAAATTCTAGCACAGCCATTTCAGCCGGTGAGGCGCCCCAGCGCTGAATTTGTTAAAGTAGCGGTCTTTGCCCGCCGGGTCCGATTGAATGGCCAAATCCCGCGCCACCCCTCCCAAGGATTACGAATCCGCCCTGACCGAACTGGAAGCCATCGTGGCCGAAATGGAATCCGGCCAGTTGCCGCTGGAAGCTTCGCTCACCGCCTACAAGCGCGGCGCCGAGCTGCTGCAGTATTGCCGCCAGCAACTGGCCGCAGCGGAGCAGCAGGTGCAGATTCTTGAAAACGGCAGCCTGCAGCCATTCCGGACCGACAGCGCCGATGAGTGAGTTTGCCGCCTGGATGCAAGGCAGTCAGGCACGCATGGAAAACGTGCTGTCCGAGTGGCTGCCGCCTGCCAGCATCGCGCCGCAGCGTCTGCACGAGGCAATGCGCTACGCGGTGCTCGGCGGCGGCAAGCGGGTGCGTCCGCTGCTCGCATTCGCCGCCGGCGAGGTCGCGGGTGCCGACGTCGAGCGCGTGCAGCACGCCGCCGTCGCGGTGGAACTGATCCACGCCTATTCGCTGGTGCACGACGACATGCCGGCAATGGACGACGATGCCTTGCGGCGCGGCAAGCCGACCGTGCACGTCGAGTTCGACCAAGCCACCGCGCTGCTGGTCGGCGACGCGCTGCAGAGCCTGGCGTTCGACATCCTCGCAGCACAGCCCCTGGCGCATGACGCCGCCACCCAGTTGAACATGGTGCTGCTGCTGGCGCAGGCAGCCGGCTCACGCGGCATGGCGGGCGGCCAGGCGATCGATCTGGCCAGCGTCGGCAAGCCGCTCAATCTGACCGAACTCGAATTCATGCACATCCACAAGACCGGCGCGCTGATCCGCGCCTCGGTGCTGCTGGGGGCACAGTGCGGCAGCTTGCCCGACACGGCCATCGCTGCACTCGACCATTACGCCAAATGCATCGGTCTGGCCTTCCAGGTGGTCGACGACGTGCTCGACGCCGAGGCGCCCACCGCCACGCTCGGCAAGACCGCCGGCAAGGATGCCGCCCACAACAAGCCAACCTATGTCAGCCTACTCGGCGCGACGCGCGCGCGCGAACTGGCACAGGAGCTGCGCGCCGACGCCCACGCCGCACTGGCCGATCTGGGCGCCCCTGCCACGCGGCTGCGCCAGCTGGCCGACTTCGTGGTCGAGCGAACCTTCTGACAATGACCACACCCCTGCTCGACATCCTCAATAGCCCGGCTGACCTGCGCGCCCTGGCGCCGTCCGACCTGCCAAAACTCGCGACCGAATTGCGCGAATTCCTGGTCGGCTCGGTGGCTCACACCGGCGGCCACCTCGCCTCCAACCTCGGCACGGTGGAACTGACCATTGCCCTGCACTACGTATTCGACACGCCGTCGGATCGCATCGTGTGGGACGTCGGCCACCAGACCTACCCGCACAAGATCCTCACCGGACGCCGCGAATCGATGGCCGGCCTGCGCCAGGCAGGCGGCATCGCCGGCTTTCCGCGGCGCCTGGAAAGCGAATACGACGCCTTCGGCGCCGGCCACTCAAGCACGTCGATCTCGGCGGCGCTCGGCATGGCCGAGGCCTTCCATCAGCTGGGGTCCAGTCAGCGCGCAGTGGCGGTGATCGGCGACGGCGCGATGACCGCCGGCATGGCGTTCGAGGCCTTGAACAACGCCGGCGCCACCGACCTGCCGCTGCTGGTGGTGCTGAACGACAACGACATGTCGATCTCGCCCAACGTCGGCGCCCTGAACAATTATCTGGCGCGGCTGATGTCGGGCAAGTTCTACGCCGCCGCGCGTCGCGCCGGCGAGAAGGTGCTGTCGGTCGCGCCGCCGATCCGCGAGCTTGCCAAGCGCGCCGAGGAACACATGAAGGGCATGGTCACGCCCGGCACGCTGTTCGAGGAATTCGGCTTCAACTACATCGGCCCGATCGACGGCCACGACCTCGACGTGCTGATCGACACGCTGACCAACATCAAGCGCCTGAGCGGCCCGCAGTTTCTGCACGTGGTCACCCGGAAAGGCAAGGGCTACGAACCGGCCGAAGCCAACCCCTGCCTGTATCACGGCGTGTCGCGCTTCGATCCGGAAAACGGCATCGCCGAAAAAACCGGCGGCAAGCCAACCTACACCCAGGTGTTCGGCGACTGGCTGTGCGACATGGCGGCCGCCGATACGCGGCTGGTCGGCATCACCCCGGCGATGCGCGAAGGCTCCGGACTGGTGCGCTTCTCGCAGGAGTATCCCAAGCGCTATTTCGACGTCGGCATCGCCGAGCAGCACGCGCTGACCTTTGCCGCCGGACTCGCCTGCGAAGGGGTCAAGCCGGTGGTGGCGATCTACTCGACCTTCCTGCAGCGTGCCTACGACCAGCTGGTCCACGACGTGGCGCTGCAGAACCTGCCGGTGATGCTGGCGATCGACCGCGCCGGCCTGGTCGGCGCCGACGGCCCGACCCATGCCGGCAGTTTTGATCTCACCTTCCTGCGCTGCATCCCCAACATGCTGATCGCCGCGCCGTCTGACGAAAACGAATGCCGTCGCCTGCTGACCACGGCCTTCCTGCACGACGGACCGTCGGCCGTGCGCTACCCGCGCGGCAGCGGCGTCGGCGCCACGATCGAAGCCGGACTCGAACCCGTGGAAATCGGCAAGGGCGTGATGCGCCGGCGCGGCCATGACGTGGCCCTGGTCGCCTTCGGCAGCCTGGTCGCGCCGGCACTGGCCGCGGCCGAAGCGCTCGACGCCAGCATCTCCGACATGCGTTTCGTCAAGCCGCTGGACGTCGACTTGCTGCGCGAACTGGCGCACAGCCATCGCCTGCTGGTCACGCTGGAGGAAAACGCGGTGGCCGGTGGCGCCGGCGCGGGCGTGGCCGAAGCGCTGGCCGAACTCGGTATCGATGTGCCGGTTTTTCATCTGGGCCTGCCCGACCGCTTCATCGAACATGGCGACGCGGTCAGGATGCTGGCGGACTGCGGGCTCGACGCAGCCGGCATCGAGCGCGCGGTGCGTCAGCGGATAACCCCATTACCCGAGTAGTTTACTCAACTATTCTCGCAGTGTAGACTCAGTCTAAACTGCAAAAAGACCACAAGGAGCCTGCCATGAACCAGATTTGCGATACCGCCGTTTGCATGCCCGACGTGCAAAGCTCGGCGGACACCCGGCAAATCGCCATCAACAAGGTCGGCATCAAGAGCATTCGCCACCCGGTTCGGGTGGCCGACAAGAGCGCGGGCGTCCAGCACACCATCGCCACCTTCAACATGTACGTGTATCTGCCGCACAATTTCAAGGGCACGCACATGTCGCGTTTCATCGAAATCCTCAACACGCGCGAGCGCGAGATTTCGGTCGAAAACTTCGAGGGCATGCTGCGCCAGATGGTCGAGCGCCTGGAAGCCGAGTCGGGCTACATCGAAATGAGCTTCCCCTACTTCATCAACAAGTCGGCGCCCATTTCCGGCGTGCAGAGCCTGCTCGACTATGAAGTCACCTTCATCGGCGCCATCGAGAACGGGCGCTACACCCAGACCACCCGGGTGCAGGTGCCGGTGACCAGCCTGTGTCCCTGCTCGAAGAAAATCTCCGACTACGGCGCGCACAACCAGCGTTCGCACGTCACCGTCACCGCGAAGACCAACGGCTTCCTGTGGATCGAGGATCTGGTGCGCAAGGTGGAAGACCAGGCGTCGTGCGAACTCTTCGGCCTGTTGAAGCGCCCGGACGAGAAATACGTCACCGAACGCGCCTACGACAATCCGAAGTTCGTCGAGGACATCGTGCGCGACGTTGCCGCCGCGATGAACGCCGAGTCGCTGATCGACGCCTACGTGGTGGAAGCGGAAAATTTCGAGTCCATCCACAACCACTCGGCCTATGCGCTGATCGAGCGCGACAAGCTCAGTCCAGCCGCCTGACGCTGCGTCACCCAAAAAAACAAGGCCTGCAATCGCAGGCCTTGTTGCATTCCGCTCGCAGAATCCGTATCGCTCAGTAACGCTGGATCAGCGTCATCGTCTGTCCATCGCGCCGCATTTCCATCCGGTTGAGAAAGCTCATGCCGAGTAGCGGCATGCTCAGCCCGGATTCCACCACCATGCCCTCGACCTGGTTGACGGTGATGCTGCCGACCTTGACCGTATTGAACGTGACGCGCCAGGCCCGCATGACACCGGCGGCCGTCCCAACCGCGACGGCCTGCCCGGCCCGGTAGTCGATCCCCATTCGCCGGGCTTCGTCGGCACTGATGGCAATGCTGGTGGCGCCGGTGTCCACCAAGAAGCTCACCGGGTAGCCGTTGAGCGAGCCCGCCGCAGTGAAGTGGCCCTGCACATCGGCGGTGAGCGACACGCTCTGCCGCCCGCCGTTTGACGTCCCGCCCGCAAACGACTGCCCCATGCCCAGGGTGCGGCGCTTGCCGTCCACGTCAAAACTCGCGCTGTCCGAATCCGCGGCGAGCAGTTGCACGCCGCCCATCGCCTGACCGACACTCAGCGTGCGCGGCTTGCCGCCATCGATGCTGACGATGGCCTTATCCTTGAACAGCCCCACCACCGACACGCTGGTGGCCCACGCTGGCGTGCCGGAAAGCATCCCGGCGGTTATGATGAACACAGCCAGATTTCGTTTGAGTATGTTCATGCATCCTGTCCTGATATTTCGCCACTCCCCCACCGAGGGACCGGGGTATTTCACCACGTTTCTGGATCGCCACGGCATTCCCTGGAGACTGGTGCGCATCGACGCCGGCGATGCCGTGCCTGAAAACCTTAACGGCGTTTCCGGCCTTTGCTTGATGGGCGGCCCGATGAGCGTGAACGACGACCTGCCGTGGATTCCACCGCTGCTGGCGCTGATCCGCGAGGCCGTCGCATCGGACATTCCGGTGATCGGCCACTGCCTGGGCGGACAACTGATGTCGAAAGCGCTCGGCGGCACGGTCGGCGCCAATCCGGCCAAGGAAATCGGCTGGGCCGATGTGCGCATCACCGACGCCGACGCCGCGCGCCCCTGGCTCGGCGACGCCGCGGACCCCATGCTGGCGTTCCACTGGCACGGTGAAACCTTCAGCCTGCCGCCGGGCGCCACCCGCATCCTCGACAGCGCCCTGTGCGCCAACCAGGCCTATGTGCTGAACGGCCGCCACATCGGCATGCAGTGCCACGTCGAAATGACGCCGGAACTCGTCGCCAGCTGGTGCGGCTCCGGCGCCGCCGAAATCGCCGCCAGCAACAGCCCGGGCGTGCAGTCGCCCGAGGCCATCCAGGCGGACCTCGCAGCCCGCACCGCGCACCTGCACCAGCTGGCCGACAAAATTTATTCCCGCTGGATTCAAGGGCTTAGGAAATAATCCCGCTACCGCGCCAAAGGGACGTCTGGACAGCCGCATCGCGCGGCGTAGGATAGGAACCGGACTCACACCAGTCTGAAACGCAGCTCGCGAATACCGGTAACAGGAAACATTTGGAGGATTTATGCAAAACGTCGACTATGCCAACTTCGACTTCGGCGAACGTCTCAACAGCTTTATCCAGGAAGTCATGAACTTTGGCGGGGCGCCCCGTACCGAAGCCGATCTCACCGAAGGCCAGAAAGTCTTCGTGCGCGCAGTCAAGCGCGAAATGGTCAAGTATGCTGACCCCAATCGCCAGGGCTATCCGCACAATCTCTTGGAGCAGATGGAATCTTTCACCCGCACCATCGGCGACCTGCACAACTCCTACTTTGACTCGGGCATGCGCAAGGTCAGCGACTGCCTGTACAACCGCTGGAAAATGCTTTACGAAGAGACCAAAAAGCTGGCTGCCGCCGGTGCCGACACAAAACCCGCCTGGGTCGACGTGATCAAGACCGAGCAAAGCGACATGCCGGCATTTTTTGATGCCTAAGTGATTGTTGTAGAACGATAAAAGCCCGGTCATGCCGGGCTTTTTCATTTGCTGGCCGCAATATCAAACCCGCTTATCCTCAAATAAAAATAAAGGATTATTCAGGCACCGGGCCGGGTGCTATCCTGCCCGGACTCTAAATAACCACATCTAGTCTGAGGAGACGGCATGTCCAAACTGGTACGCCCGCACGGTGGCGGCGAACTCAAACCCCTGCTGCTGACGGGCGACGCACTCGCTGCCGAGAAAAGCCGCGCTGCCTCGCTGCCCAAGCTCAAGATGAGCTCGCGCGAAACCGGCGACCTGATCATGCTGGGCATCGGCGGATTCACCCCGCTCGATGGCTTCATGACCAAGGCCGACTGGCAGGGCGTGTGCGACGGCTACAAGATGGCCAATGGCCTTTTCTGGCCCATTCCGATCACGCTGTCCACCGATGATGAAACCATCAAGGAAGGCGACGACATCGCCCTGACCGACGGTGAAACCGGCGAGATCATGGGCACCATGAAGGTCACCGACAAGTACGCCATCGACAAGGCGCACGAGTGCATGATGGTCTACAAGACCACCGACCTCGAGCACCCCGGCGTCAAGATGGTCATGGCACAGGGCAAGTACAACCTGGCCGGCCCGGTCAAGGTCCTGTCTACCGGCGGCTTCAAGGAAGAATACGGCGACCAGTTCATGACCCCGGCCGAGACCCGCGCCAAATTCGAGCAGATGGGCTGGTCCAGAATCGCCGCCTTCCAGACCCGCAACCCGATGCACCGCAGCCATGAATACCTGGCCAAGATCGCGATCGAGACCATGGATGGCGTGCTGGTCCACTCGCTGCTGGGCGCGCTGAAGCCGGGCGACATCCCCGCCGAAGTGCGTTCCGAGGCGATCAGCGTGCTGGTCGACAACTACTTTGCCCCCAACACCGTGATCCAGGCCGGCTACCCGCTCGACATGCGCTATGCCGGCCCGCGCGAAGCGCTGCTCCATGCGCTGTTCCGCCAGAACTACGGCTGCTCGCACCTGATCGTCGGCCGCGACCACGCCGGTGTCGGCGACTACTACGGCCCGTTCGACGCGCAGAAGATCTTCGACGAGATCCCCAAGGGCTCGCTCGAAACCGTCAACATGAACATCGACTGGACCTTCTGGTGCAACAAGTGCGGCGGCATGGCCAGCCAGCGCACCTGCCCGCACACCAAGGATGATCGCATCCTGCTGTCCGGCACCAAGGTGCGCTCGATGCTCTCCGAAGGCCAGGACCTGCCGGTCGAATTCAGCCGTCCGGAAGTCGCCAAGGTGCTGCAGAAGTACTACGCAGGCCTCTCTGCAGAACAGAACGTCAAGGTCGAACTGAAAGGCCACTCGGCTGCATGATTTTTGCCTCCGGTTGCGAGGCCGGAGGCACCGCCCTGATCGCATCGAACCCAACAGGGCAAGGGTTTTAGGACACGAGCCTACCGGAAGCGGATTCGCGATACGCCCCGGCCAAGGACGGGTTCAGTTCTAGACGGACCGCGACGTACGCGGATTGTTAGCTAACTTTTAGGAGACATTAATGCCAACCTATGTTCGTACCGACAAGTGCGACGGCTGCAAGGGTCAGGACAAGACCGCCTGCATGTACATCTGCCCGCACGACCTGATGAAGCTGGACAAGGACGGTTCGGAAACCGGCCACGCCATGCGCGCGTTCAACCAGGAACCCGAGCAGTGCTGGGAGTGCTATTCGTGCGTGAAGATTTGCCCGCAGCAAGCCATCGAAGTCCGCCACTACGCCGACGTCGTGCCACTGGGCGGCATGGTGCAGCCGCTGCGCGGTTCCGACTCCATCATGTGGACCATCAAGTTCCGCAACGGCACGCTGAAGCGCTTCAAGTTCCCGATCCGCACCACGCCCGAAGGCTCCATTGACTGCTACGGCGGCAAGCCCATGCCCAAGATGGC
>Ga0180009_10001876_pt1 | contig 25063 bp, 24 predicted proteins | sample OS_PC_MetaG_FD_123537 | JGI IMG/M metagenome (GOLD analysis project Ga0180009, IMG submission 123537) | Groundwater microbial communities from the Aspo Hard Rock Laboratory (HRL) deep subsurface site, Sweden - OS_PC_MetaG | ecosystem: Environmental > Aquatic > Deep subsurface > Groundwater...
CTCGGCCATGGTGCGCAGGAAGTGCATGCGCTTGTGAACAGGGATGGCGCGAAGTGCTACCTCACCCCATATAAAGATACTCCTGGTGTTTTCATCATCCGTCCTTCGCATGGCCTTCTTGTGGTCTGCTTAGACACCGAGGACAAGAAGCGGATGAAGGCCCTGCTGGACAAGTCTGCAGCAGGGTATGATATCATGTATGATGATCTCAAGAAGCATGTCCTGCCAGGCCAGAAGAAAGAGAGCGACATGTACACAGGGAAGACTGTCCAGCTGAAGGAAGGTGACAGGATAGTGCTTGCCTTCGGCTATGAGTTCGTGTTTTCAGCCAGATGAGAGTGCTGGAGGTTATTATATAATGGCGGGCTGAGGCGCTGAATCAGCAAAACCTTTAAATACCTATGAAGCAATCATTTTCATACAAAAGAGGGCTGGTGCCTTCTTATGCTTATGCTTGATGAATGACAAGAGGTGTTATGTATGGAAGAGGCAAAGTTCAATGAGCTCAAGAAAGAGGTTGCAGAAGGCTTGAGAAAGCTGCATCTGGGTGGGTTGAAGGGAGAGGTCCTTCATGAGCACCTGCGCGCTGCTGCGACAAGCTTCCACATCAGAAGGATTGAGAAGAACGAGATGAGGGCTGACAATATAATAGATCAGCTTGAGGAGCATATCAGGCAGCATCTTGTGAGCAAGGCAGAGCTTGATGAGCATAACGCAGTCCATCTGATAGTGAGGGATTATGTGTATATCTATCTTACTGTCCACAGCATTCTTCTTTATGAGAAGCGTGATCTTGAGGAGATAACAGTCCTGGCCGCTGAGTTCAGGAAGATGTGCAAGAAGAGGGCACTGCCCGAGGATGTGACCAAGCAGGTCTATGAGGTCATGAAGAAGGGCGTTGATGAGTGGAGAACCGAGTTCGCGGATTTCAGGAAGATCCTGAATTCGGTCTTGGCAAAGGCTGAAGGCCGCGCAGGCTGGGCATTGACTGCGTTCGAGAAGATGCATACCGAAGGTTATTTCGTCAGGTACCAGGAGAGGAAGCGCTTCCGTGACGCGCTGAGGAACGCCTCAAAGGCAGAGGCTGACATCAGCAAGCTGAAGAGAGTCAAGACAAAGGATGATCTTACTAAGCTCTTCGCAGGCTGGTATGACAAGGAGAGGAACATCACCAATGATTATAGGGTTGTCGCCAAGCTGATATTCAACACCTGGGACCATATCACCCAGCAGATGGCAAAGCTGCTTGACACGACAATCAAGGCGACTAGGATACATGAGCTGCCTGCGCGCGACCAGGAGCAGATGGTCGAGTTGCACAACCTCATCGTTGGCGGGCTTGAGAAGAAGTTCCTGCATGCGTTGAGGATTGATGACAAGCAGCTTGAGGCTATATATGCTAATGTTGTCTCGAAGGTAGAGGAAGTCAAGAGGGCTGCTGCTTGATCCGCTTGGTATGGCAGTCCAAATCTTTTATATTGCTCATTCAAAGGATTAAAGAGGTGAATCAATCATGATGGAAGCTAAGGACATCATAAGCTTCATTGTAGGTCTTCTGCTTTTCGCATTAGGTCTTCTTCCGCTGCTCTCGAAGTTGGGTATAGGCCCTTCGTGGTTCAATGTCTGGAGTTTCCTGCCCGTCACTATCATATCTTGGATAGTGGCTGTAGGCGCGCTTTACCTCGTCATAGACTCTGTGATTGAGATAACGAACTCCAGTGCGATAGGGTTCGTGTCAATAATAATAGCGTTCGTGTGCCTGTTGATAGGTGTGCTGCCTATACTGGCTGGCTTCGGCATCGGCCCTTCTTTCTTCGCGCTCGGCTTCCTTGGGCCGGTGAGCGTGTACCTTTTCGACATCATCTTCATTGTGGAAGGTATCTTCCTGATGATTGCGATGATAGCTATGGAGATGTGATCTCCAAATATTTTCTTTTTTTGGTGATATCATATGCCTATACTTATCAACCCATTCAGGATACATAGCGGGTGGGTGTGCTGGAGCCACGGGCTTCGCGTGCTGATCCTCCGTAATTCTCAGCGTTTCTGGGTCGCATATAAGGAACTCCTTGAGCTGAATGGCAAGAAGGGGAGCGACATCAAGGAGCTGAAGGAAGTCATGGACAAGATGGGTGTTGTGCCCAAGGAGAAGAGGCGCTTCACAGAGAAAGCCAGGGTCAAGGTGCTGACAGGGGTTGTGAAGGACTTTGATGACGCGCTTTCAGAGCTTGACGAGATGTTAAGGAGCCTGAGGGATATCATGTACGCTGACGGGACCCTTCTTTTCAGGACTGTTGTCGAGCTCAGGAAGATATATCTCAAGTTCAGCAGGATAGAGCACATACCTGACCATATGAGGGAAAGTGTCCTCCAGAGCATATATTCTCTTCTGGGCCACATGAGGGAGTTCCAGCGCCACACCTGGGTAGTTTCAAAGGCGCATTCGAGAGAGCGCGTCAAGGTTGAAGAGCTTACCCTGATCTCTTCTTGGGGAGAGAGGCGGAGGATACGCACCCAGACCATAGAGCTTGACCACATGCGCAACAGGATAGAGCCTTTGAAGGAATGGGTCGACAGGATGGGCAAGGTCAGGACGCATGAGGATATACACGCGCTGCATGAGAAGATAACTGAGCTGCTAGAGCTTTATCATGAGGAAGTGAACCACATGAAGCACATAATCCATGAGGCACATGTGCTTACGCGGAGGACTGAGAAGCTGTTCAAGGGCATTGAGCACGAGGCTGATTCTCTCGGCGCAAAGGCAATAACCAAGAGGGTGCTTGCTTATTCTGTGAAGTTCCACAGGATACGTGACTCGCTGGAGAAGCAGTCCAGGAGGGAGTATTTTGACATCGCCCATATTGTTGACAGCCTCCCGAAGCCAGATAAGGTTGTGCAGGAGAAGAAAGCAAAGGTGATAAGCCTTGAGGAGCGCGGGAAGAGGAAAGAGGCAGGGCATAAGAAAGAGCTCGAGAGAGCAACCTAACCTGATAATATTTTGTTACGAGTTTGTAAACATGATTCTCGTCGGGAAAATCCCGATTAGTAATCATTTGAGCGTTTGTCAGCGTTTTTCATGAAAACATTTATATATGCTGATTATTTAGTATGGAGTGTTGAAAAAGAGGTGACTGAATGAAGATTGTCCTCAAGGAAAAACCGAAGAATCCCATAATCATCGAAGGTTTTCCTGGTTTTGGTCTTGTCGGGACTATTTCTACAGAGTACCTTATCAATGAGCTGAAAGCAAAGCCTATCGGCGCAATCCATGCTGATGACCTGCCTCCGATGGTGGCTCTGCATGAGAACAAGCTGGTGCAACCAATCGGAATCTATTATGACAGCAAGAACAACCTTGTAATTATCCATGTGATGACCAACGTGAAGGGCGTCGAGTGGGAGATCGGCGAGCTGGTGCTTGAGCTTGCTAAGCAGCTTGACGCCAAGGACGTCGTCGCCATCGAGGGTGTCGGCACGCCTCTCCCGAGCAAGAATGCCGAGGCATATTACTATTCCAACAATGACGCAGGCAAGAAGAGGTTCGAGGCTGCGAAGATATCTCCCTTGAAGGAGGGCATAATCCTCGGAGTGACTGCCACAGTCATACTTCAGAGCGATGACCGACCTGTCTCTTCTATCTTTGTCGAGACGCACAGCAGCCTTCCTGACAGCAAGGCCGCAGCTAAGGCTATCGAGGTGCTTGACAAGTATCTGAACCTCAAGATAGAGTACAAGCCGCTGCTCAAGCAGGCTGAGAAGTTCGAGGAGAAGGTCCGCGGCCTGATGGAGAAAGGCGCTGTAGCCACAGAAGAGCAGAAGAAAAAGATGCTGAGCTATGTGGGATGATTACACAGCAGCCTTACCGCGTTGACTATCTTATTGTATAGGAAATGGCTTGATTCTTAGGTGTGGTGTTTCGTGCCGGGCTCATAGTTGGATGGAGTTATAGCAAGTTGTGTTGAAAATGGAAATTTGCACTATCTTGCGACCAAACATTCAACGACGCAACTTGCTTATTATAGCAAATGACACAATTTTGTCATTTGCTTATTACGAAAACGACGACGTTGGGCTACTACTTCTCCGAAGCAAAACGGGCATTGAGGTTGAGGAGGTTGCTAGTGCCGCCAGCAGAGGAGTTGACGTCGTCCGAGTTGAGGACAAGCGCCCGCAATTCATCCTGAGCAGTATCACTCATCACGTAAAAGCCCATTCCAGTCTTTCGCCCAGTCCTACTGAACCAGATAGAGGCATACTTTCTCAGCTTATCCTTGTCACCGCCCGCTGCTGCAATCCAAGCAGGATGCTCACACACTTCCTCTTCAGTCAATGACTGGTTATACTTCGCACCCGGGTCAGAGCTGTCAAGCTCAACACCCTCTAAAGAATCATAAACCACTCCGATAAATGGCTGGCGGAAGCCCGTCTCGATGTTTTCCAACTGACCAGCACGGGGAATTATCTTGAACTTCGTGCTATGCTCCTTGTTGGCAACACCAGTAACAGAATCAAGCCAAGTATCAAACAAACCTGACGCATCATCATTATCTTCATGATCAGCAATCCTGGCGTCAAGGTTCTGCCCAAAAGTAAATGCGCCACCTGCTGTTCTCATCTTAGCAACGCTCCTGTCCGCAGGAAGTGGCTAAATATCATCCGAGCAGGCGCTCCTTTATAAACTTTTCTGTTTTTTGTTACTTGATAGTGGTGTCGAAAGTTGAAAAAAAGAAATTACAAACAGAAAGATTTAAATATACGCCATATATCTGATATACTTAATATATGAAATATGTGATGCAAAATGAATGATAAAACAATCGAAGTTACCAGCAACAAGATAACGTCCCTCAGGGTTACTCAGAAGACCAAGAAGATGCTTGAAGCATTGGCCATCAAGAAAGAGACCCACGAGGACATCATACTCCGGCTGATAAAGATGGCCAAAAACCTGTCAGACGAAAACGGTTCCAAGCTGATTGAAAGAGGGAACGTCACCGGTACCAAATACGAGCGCATCCACCGGACATTTAAGATCAAGACAGAAAAAGCAAACTATTCAGTTGTGTGTACATATAACGATTTGATCTTGCTTTCCATGCTACGGGCAAATAAACGTCTTAAAGGATACATATCTAATCGAAATAAGGAATTTGATTGGGAAGTTGACCTGGAAATAGTTAACGTAAGGATTGAAGAAGGTAAATGGGAAGAGCCGATAAATCTAAAAAGTAAAGACAGAAAAGAGTACCTTCTGATATATCTCGTTGTGCTGAAGGATATACTGGAAGAGACTTTTGACATTAATATATATGAAATAACTGCTCTGAATGATTATTTTGAGCGTGATAAGTGGGAGCGGGCGTATAAGGAAAATAATTTATCCTTGGAATCATTCCACTCAGATGTGCAGAAGAAATTGAGAGAGATTTGAATGCCACGCTCAAGCAATATTTACATTTTACCAGGTTACGCAAATCCTGAGCATCTGGAAAACGTTAGAAGCGAAACTGAACACATCTCCAAAGTGACATGGGGGCGGGATGGGCATCAGATTGAGCTTTCAGAGACCAATTCCTTAGTCGAGGACAAATACTCGTTGAATCTGAGTTCTGCGCAGTACGTAGTCGAAGGCTTTAAGACTCCAGAATCAGAAGAAATGGCACAGAACATCAACAGGCAGGCCATGATTCATCACCACCCGAGAGGGCATCAGGAGAAGCACCTGCAATTCAAGCTACGAAAAGAAAATGAGGTCATACGGATCACCCTTGAGAATCTGAGCAGCGATGATTATCAGAGATGCATAAAGGGATTTTTATCAGTATCGCAAAAGATAATTGAGCTTGAAAGGACAGAAGGGAACATACTGGCAAACCTCCAGGAGTTCTTTTTTAACGAACGCGTCAGCGAGTTGGATGTTGATAGGAGATTCCTGTTAGGGCATATTAAACAAGCATATAGAAATGATGCAATAAGATTGGATAACGGTGAGCCAGTAACCTCAGAAAAGCTTCAGGAACTCAAATCGGAAATTCACCTGCTTCCATTTTTAGACTGGGAAGATTAAACCCAAATTTTTAATAACGCAGCCTAGCACTGGCGTCGCCATTTATCCCCATTAGTCCCCATCAGATTTATATAACCCCGCAGTTTCTGCGTTATCATGCGCCACACATCCAGCTTCAACATCCTCGCAGTCATCCTGATACTTCTTGGATTGATCCTTCTGCTTGAGAACTTTGGCATAGTCAGTGGAGCATGGCTCATTTGGCCTATCCTCCCGCTCATATTGGGTGTGGGGTTCACGATGCTCTACTTCAAGACGAAAAAGGACCTTGTTCTTCTGGGACTCGGTATGTTCATAGGTTTGAACAGCCTGTTCTTCTTTTACCTGAACTTCACGCGCTGGTCTCTGCTGGCGTACCTGTGGCCTGTGTTTATTGTAATAATAGGCATCACTTTTCTTGCATGTTATCTATTATCAGAAAAAAAAGTAATTTTATATCTCTCTGTCATCCTTATGGCATTGGGCGCTTCGTTCATATTGATATTTGTCATCTCCACCATGCTGTGGCCTATAACCCTGGTCCTCGCAGGCGTAAGCTTTATAATAATCAGCCTATTTGAGAGGCAGAGCAAGGAGAAAGGAGCAAAAAGTGGAAAGAAAAGATAAGAAAAAGGTAGTGTTCGTGGAGCCAAGAGGCTCTGATGACAATGTATTCTCCAGGTTCCTCAGTCTTCCGCTGATGGGACCGATTTACCTTGCGACAATCCTGAAGAAGAGAGGGCACAGGGTCAGGGTGCTCAATGAACATCTTCTGAGGCGTGACGTGAACATCAATGACCTTGACGCCGATGTCCTCTGCCTGACAGGCCTGACCCAGACAATCAACAGGTCTTTCGAGATAGCGAGGATGTTCAAGCTGCAGAACCCGGATGGCAAGGTCATAATCGGAGGTATCCATGTCTCGATGCTGCAGGATGAGGCTGCGCTGTTCGCTGACCATGTGGTCATCGGAGAGGGTGAGCCGGTCATCGCAGACCTTGTCGAAGGCAGGATAACAGACAAGTTTGTCCGCACAGAGCACATCAACCTTGATGATTATCCCCTCCCTGACTTCACGCTTCTTGAGAACTACCAGAAGATGTACATCACCCCCATGATAACCAGCAGGGGCTGTCCTTTTGACTGCAATTTCTGCGCGGTTACCGAGATGTACGGCAAGAAGTACCGGACGCTGAGCATCGACAACACCATGAAGACCCTTAGGAAGCTGCAGCCTAAGAAGGTGTTCTTCTACGACGACAACTTCGCGGCACTGAAGTCAAGGACCTATGAGATGGTGAAGCGTTTCAAGCGCTCAGGGCTTGATTTCAGGTGGACTGCGCAGGTCAGGACCGACCTGACGAATGATCCTAAGCTCGTCGAGAAGATGGCTGACGCAGGGCTTTACAATGTTTACGTCGGTTTCGAGTCGATAAATCCTGCCACGCTTAAGCGTTTCAACAAGGCGCAGGGCCTTGAACAGATAAAGCGCTCCATCAAGGTATTCCATGATAATGACATAAACATCCATGGCATGTTCATATTCGGCTCTGATGATGATGACAAGCATGTCTTCAGGAGGACTTCTGAGTTCTGCAATGAGCATGGCATAAACTCGACGCAGTTCGGCATCCTTACGCCGCTCCCTGGCACGCAGGTCTACAAGGAGTTTGAGCAGCAGGGCCGCCTGCTGCATAAGATGTGGAATTATTATGACGCTCTCCACGCAGTGTACAGACCAATGAAAATGACCCCTCTTGAGCTGCAGGAAGGCATGTTAGACGCATTCAATGATTTCTATTCTTACAGCAGGGCAGCGAATGAGGCGCTCAACACGTTCTTCGAATACCCTACTACTGCAATAAAAGGGCTGTATTCAAGAGTCAGGCTGCCTTCTTTCACGAATGCCAGCCTGCGCCTGATGGGCACCCATATAGTGAAGAGCTGGGTCAAGCATAACAAGGATTATATGGAATTCTTAGGCAGTCTGGAGCTCAAGAAAAGGGCTCTCAGCTACATGGCACAGGCCAAGCCAACCCAGCAATAAAAGCACAGCAAACATCATTCTTGGCGCTGATGCAATCTTTATAAGCACCAGCACCACCGCCTAGCGAAGTCATTGGGAAAATATTCTGATAACCAACACGCGGTCAATTATGTAGCAAATAAAGCTCACGGAGCGCTGTGGTGCTGGTGCGTTAAATTCTGAAGAAATCCACGCAGAAGCCCTAAAATCCCCATACCCCACCCCCCAAACCCATTTTTACCACTTCTCAGGGACTACAAAACCGAAAGTTTTAAATAGCACCTCTATCCTTAGATAAGCTATTTTTGGTGTTGATAATATAATGATATGGATGGTGAGAGAATGAAGATGTTCCACGGAAGACCTGTAATGGATACTATTGATGATTTCTTTGGCGAGCCTGTCGCAGCCATAGAGCTACTAACTACAAAAGAGCTCACCAAGGAAGAGATTGCCTACCTCATAAGGCGGCCGTTCCCTGTGATTGAGTTGCAGCCCCCTCAGATTAGGTTACCGCATGAGCCAACAATAACCATAGCAGAGATAGAACACAGACTTCCCAATGAATATATGGTGATTGAGGAGATATAATATATCATTCGCAGTAATGCAAGATGAGAGACGACCATTACTATCCGAAGGGTCGGGGCCCGCAAGAGATGAAGGGATTTCGGCTTGAGCCTGACACCAACCTCGCGGATGTTGTGAAAAGATTTGCAGATGCTGCCTACGAGCACCAGCCAGGCTACTTCGGCTCTGTCGAATTCGAGTTAGTCATGGAAGAACCAGTACAGCATTCATCCAGGTTGGATGAGTGTACTGCCGATGCTGATAATACACAGCCATATATGATACACTAAGAGGTAATGCAAAATGAACGTCATGAAGAAGATTAAGTCAATGTTCGCCGACAAGAAGCTGAAGCTGGCTTTCAGGACGATAAAGACAGACATGGAATTGATCCAGGAGAACCACAATGCCCTGAAGGGCTCTGTGAATGAGTGGGTGATCTTCCTTGACCAGGAGAACCGCGACCTGAAGATGAGGGTAAGGGAGCTCGAGAAGAAGCTTGATGCGCTGGAGAACAGCCTCGACGAGAAAGAGCTCGCCATGCTCAGGGGTCTGTGAAGATGATGAAAGATATCAGAGACGGTTTCTTGAGCGCTGGATTCGCAGCATTGCTTGCAGTGTCCAGTCCTGCTCCAGAGCAGCAGATGCATTTGAATGAGACTCATTGGGCATACGACGCGGTGATTGAGGGCGAGAAGCACGGTGCAGATGAAGTATCCGGGCAGTCCTCATTGGTCGCAGTGACAAGAAGGAGAGAGAATGTCAACTGGAACCCGATTCCCCGGGAAGTTCCTGCAGGACCCGGCCCCGACCCGATAAGGCCTGAACCGATGAGGTTGACATACGAAGCACAAATAGCACGTGCAAGGGATTACTTTGAGGCTGAACCTGCCTGTTTCAATCACATTTACATACAACACAATCAAGAGGAACGCTGAAATGTCAGATTCTAAACCATCTGAAGGCAACGGTCTCGGCAGCATCGTCAGATCGCTTTTCAGGGGTGCTAGAGCCAAGGCAGTGGCCATTGCGCTTGCAGCAGGCCTCAGTGCGCCAGGATGTTATGTTCTTCACGGCCCTTATGCAGAGCTGAGGATAGACACGAGACACCCTGAGTCAGGGCAGGTCACGCACCAGCCGCCTACAGTGCTTATGCCGCCAGTTTATTCACCAGCGCCTGCTGTCATATACGGTGAATGCCACACTTTCGCAGCCAGCGCCGCTGACTCCATGAATCCTGACGGCAGGAGGGTCATGGTGTGCACCTGCCACCCTACAGAGAACCCCCATGATGCGTATCCTTGCGAGATTGCAGAGTGGTAATATCAAAGGGCATAAGAAAACATTTTTAAATTTACTCTCACTTTTTAGTCAATTCAAGCCAAAATCAATGTTGAGGGATGTCAAATGCATGATGAGAATCAGGTTCAGTATTTAGACTGCATTCTTGGAGCTGAAGATCCAAGACCCAGAAGGGAACCGGATCCAGTAGTTGATCTGGACAGCATGAGAGACCCTTTCTTTGTATCTGAGCGGTATGAGAATGTGCGGATATACTGCGCAGCCATGTTAAGAGGAGCTGTTCCAGACACTTCAGAGAAATACTAAGAATCTCTGATTAAATTTTTTAATCATTTCTTATTATTTCCACTCTATTCTTTTGTACGAACCCTCACTTTTTCATTACTTTTTGCATTTTTTGCCAAAAATTGATGCTTCAGAAAAAGCTGTGTCGAGAAAATACCAACACCCTTACGTCTTAATACAGACACCTTTCGGCATGATGCTTGTAAACTATTTTCCCGACGAGTGTAAGACATGATGGTTTACATATGCAGGCATCAATCAGACAGAGAATCTTAACTTAAAGACTTAAAATCATAAAAATCCGCCGCAGGCGGATTTTTAGGATGCCAAAAACTTCGCCAGAGGTTTTTGTGCATAAAAAAATTTAATCAAGTCCTGAAAGTTTTAGCTTAGCCTTGCCTCAACACCACGTCTTTTTTCCCGCACAATAGGTGCTGAAGGGTCCTCTGCAAGCCAGCTGTCGATATAGATCTCTCCGCCGATATGGCCGCAGACAGACACAAAAGGCAGCTGCCTGACCTTTCCTCTTGATGCATAGCTTTTTACGTTTCCCTCACCATAAAGCGTTGTTGCAGGTATCTCGCTCTGCTCAAGGTAGAGCTTCACTTCGACACCAACTATAGGGATGACGCCTTCTGCGACAAGCTCAAGCCTGGCTGGCTGAGTGCTTGTTGTCGGCCTTCTTTTTGGCAGAGAGAATCTTTTGAAAAGATCAGATTCGCCAAGCAGGTCATCTACTGGCCTATCCCGCGGATTGTATTCTGATACTCTCACACCCAATGCCCCGAAGTACATCCTTAACGCATCCAGGTCTGCGTATGCTGTTTTCATATCTCCAAGCGCGGTCTTCAGCTCTTGTTCAGCTCTTTCTTGTGCTATTTGTGGTATCGCCACCATATCTCAACACCTCTCTGATTTTGTTTGCGTATTTTTGTTTGCATATCTGCATCTATATTGTTACATCCTTGCAGCTAGCTCGAAAACGCCCGTTTCAGAACGCCTAAGTCTGGTTTTGGGGCACCATTTAAAAAGCTTATGGATTGAGTTCTTACGAATCAAGTTCCACTTATTTCCTCCTAACTCCAAAAACAGCATTTCCCACCAAGACAGCATGGCTGTCGGTATATTCCCTTACTCACTCCGCAATACTACCTATTTGCCCCGACTTCACTGCATCTTTACTGTGGAACCTGGCTTCCACGCTACAGACCCCCCAAACTCGGTTGCAGTGATTTCGCACGATTTTATGATATCTTCCCGACAAATTCGACTCTTTTGGAGATCATCCCAGAAAAACACGATTTTTGAAAATCTGCAAATTCGGGATGATACCGAATAAAAAATTAACTCAAAACCGCAGACGAAAGCATGCTAAAAATCTCGGTTTCAAGCCATATAAAACCATTACTTTTCCGAGAAGTTCTCCCAGAACCAACGCATTCAATTCTGATAATAAGATTTCATCAAAGATAGCATATTCTTGCCCCTAATGCGCGACCGTAGCCGCCTGATGCTGCACTTGCTATGCAATTTCAATACGCACGCATATAGCAATGAACTTGAATGCGTGCGTGGCGCTTGGAAACTTGTTTCCAAGTCTGATAATACCGATGAAGTCGGTATTATCTTTAGCACGAGAGCTCTGCGAAGCAGAGCGAAGTAGGTCGCGCATTTGGGGCCACAACAGAAAAACAGCATAATTTTATATACTTTTGAGCCCAAAACCACATCATGAAAGAAAAGCCAAGAAGAAATTATCTCCTGCTAGGCGCAGCACTTCTCACAGTCGGCTTGCTTGTCGAGTTCCTGAGCCAGAAGGTTGTCGAATTGCACATGAATGTGTTCTACAAGACAATCATAATCATGTTCATGATCGCTATAGGCTACAGTTTTGCAGAGGGAGTGCTTGCACCTCTAGCCAAAGGTGTCCTGAGGACCATGCAGCACCCGTTCGTCAAGCTGGCAGGCCCTATTGCAGGCGCAGCGCTCTTCTATGTCGTGGTCTATGCAATACTTTTCGGGCTTTACCTGCTCGTCTTCATCTATAGCATGGACATCAGCAGCATTCCTGCTCCAAAAATGCCCTTGACCAGCATATCCGCTTAAAGTCTTTCATCAATTATTAAACGGATTAGGGTATTTTCTCGACGGGAAATCGGTTTTTTCTAAAATTTTATATACTACAATGCCAAAATGATTCTTGGGTAGATCAGGACATGTGGGAAGTCATAAAATTATTGGCTTGCCAATAATTTTAGGATGCCAAAGACCCTAGCATAGCGGGTCTTTGAGCACAGTTCTGGTTCTACCTAACAAAACAGAGTCGATTGTAGCTAAAAAGCAGATTCGTGCCCTATTTCGCTTGGCTCGCTCTTTTAGCTGTGGCTAAAAGCCTTCAAGTCTCTAAGCCCTGAAGTGATGCTCGCCAAGCTCTCATCGCCGCCACGCGCATTTGACTTATTTTGCGAAGCTAAATCCCGAAAAACCCAATAATTACTATTGATGATTTTGCCGCAATGCGCTAATTAGGCGGCGGCGGTCACGAATCTGCTTTGGTTGCTTTTGACTTTGTTAAAACAAATAAAAGAGGTGATTAGCTTCAAGAATGCAAAGATAGTTCTGCAGAACCACGAACCAGGCATGAACCCGACTTCTGAGGAGCTTGCGAAGGTAGTCATGTCCAGGATGGGCCTTGAGCCCAGGAAGTCTGGCTCCACAGACAAGATGTTCCGCACCCTTCTCGAGATGTACGAGAGATCCAAGGCAGCGCACAGGGACAAGAAGCCAGAGCTCGCGGTGATGACTGTCGAGGAGATGGGCGCATACGCAGGGATAACGCGCCAGACAATGTATGATTACCTGCGGAGATGGCTGGAGCTGAACATGATAACCAAGACGAGCTACATCGTGGACAACAAGGTAGTCATAGGCTACAAGCTTAATGGCCCCACTCTTGAGGCGAGTTTCGACAAGGCTCGGCAGCAGGTCAGCAACAACCTGGAGTTGACCATCAGGTACATCAGGGAGCTCCAGAAGCTCATCAAGAATGAGAAGATCTCCCAGACGCAGAAAGAAAAGTCAGGCGCTGACACAGTTGAAACCCCTGAACAGACACCATTAGCTACAGCGACACTGCCACCGCCTAGCGAAGTCAACGGAGAAGTAAGCGGGTAAAAAACTGCTTGGTCAAACAGTCTGGTAACACATCAGACGGAGCGCTGCGGCAGTAGCGCGCAAGCAAAAGTTCTCATCTCTGCTCAAATCTTTTTATCTTTTTGCCATACTCTACTATCAAATAATCCCGACACCACCTCTGCATCATCCCAGAGCGCCTTCTGCCCGACACCTGTCAAAGAAAATAACATCTTTTCGACTTCTGTCTGCAGGATGCAGTGACTGGAACACACCATTAAAGTGTCGGAAGAAACCAAAAATAAGGACATCAAAAGTGAGACCCAACCCACACCACAAAAAACACAACATTTATATACTATACAAAATTATTATAACATTATAACAAAAATGTTAACAAAAGACCAAATCAAGGTATTGCAGGCCTTATTAAGGGCCATAACAGCTAAACTGATCATCTCAGACATAGCCAGAGAGCTGAATCAGAAATATCCTCAGACATACAGGACGATAAAGATACTTGAAGCAGAGGGGCTGGTAAAGACGAGCAATATAGGAAAAAGCAGCCTGGTTGAATTGGACCTCACAAAGTACCATCCAGAATACGCGATTGCAGAGCTGGACCTGTGCAAGCAGTTATGCAAAAAGAAAGAGCTCTCGATAGTGTTGGAAAACATCATAAGGATGAACAGACAGTTTGCATGCATCCTGTTCGGAAGCTATGCTGCTGGAAAAGGGAAGAAAGACTCTGATATCGACCTCCTTTTCATAATACCTGAAGAGTATGACTATGGTAATTTTGAGAAGATTGCCAGACGTCAATTAGCGATATACAATTGCGACATCAATATCACAACAGAAAAAGGACTGCTTGAGATGTGGGCCACACCAGGACAGCTGAACGTAGGTAATGAGATCCTTGAAAGACACGTCGTGCTTTACAACGCGGAGAGGTTTATCACCCTGTTGAGGCAGCACCATGTTGGATGAGCAGAAGATTGAACAGAGCAGCAGGATAATCAGAGAACTCATCAGCGAAGGTAAGATAGTGAGGCCTAAAGCAGGCACTGATATTTTTTTCCTGCAGAAAAGCAGGGAATCATTGGATGTTTCACAGAGATTGATGGAACTGCAGGATGAAGAGGGTCTGCCGACCAATCTTTGGGTCATCAACACCTCATATTATTCTATGTTTTTTGCCGCAACCGCCCTACTTGCAAAGTTCAGCCACAGGATCAAGACAGAAAGCGGCATTCACCGGCTGACATATCATGCTTTGGTGCATTACTTCATGAAAGAAGAGAACAGGCTCAAGAAGCACTTCATGGAAGAGTATGAACTGGCAGTGGATGAAGCTGAAAATATTCTCCAATTGAGCGAGAACAGGATAGAAAAATTAGTGAAAGACCTTGATTTTGAGATGGCGAAGCGGAAAGAGTTCACTTATGAGATGGGCAAGATTGCTGAAAAGAGCAAAGCAGAGACCTCGTTGTCACGTGCAAGGAAGTTCTTCATAGAGATTGAAAAAGTGATGAACATCTAGACTGATTGGCCGGACCAGAAAAGTTTCAGAGCAATTTTTCAAAACATTTAAAAAGCAAAACCCATTCCAGCACAATCATGAAAAAAGGCAGTCTAAGGACATCTTTTGTCTTCCTTCTAGTGGCATTCCTGGTGCTTTTCGCAGCAGCCTCTTTGGTCGCGAACATTGAAAGTGAGGGCAAGGTCACTGGAAGCACGATCCGCATAAAGAACAGCAACACAATACAGGTCCCTGACAGCCACCAGCCTCTGCCTAATGAGGATGAGGGCACTATCGTGCTCTGGACAAAGCCTCCTATCGAGATATTTGACCAGTTCTCTGACACCAGGGATTACATAATATTCTACTCTTCCACAAATGTGCCAGGGCTCCGCATAGTGTACAACATGAAGTCCAGGAGGTTCGAGGCAGGTACGCCGCTGATGGAATCGCCGGAGATAGACATCTTCGACAGCCAGGACCACCAGGTTGTCTACACCTTCAAGAAGGATATGGAACAGGCACTGTATCTTGACGGAGCCAAAGTGGCATCCTCAATGTTCAAGCCCATGAAGATATCGCAGGTCACTGGATTCGCTGTGGCCTTGGCCTCGATAAAGGAAGTAGAGATAGGCGGGATTGAAGTTGCTGTGTATGACAGGTACATCGAAGACAGCAGTATAGTCTAGATTAAGAAAAATGTATTTGTTAAGCAGCGCCGCCGCTTCTGCGTCGGTCGGAAAGAAGGAGCGGAAACCGGCCCGAGAGGAAAAGATATTCGTGAGCGTAGCTTCTTCGCAGCACGGTCGCCTGATTGCCGGCAAATCACCTGTAGCAGCGCGGCGCTGCGATAGTATAAGCTGAACAAATACAAAAATACCAGAAAGAACGGGTTAGAGCGATTCTTTCTGGCAAGGTCATAGACCAAAAGAGAGGTAAATCATTCTTTCTTTTCGGCTTTCTCTACCTTTTTCCTTCCTGGCAGCCAGATCATCGCCACGCATGCCGCAAGTACTGCTAACAGCATCACACCCATGATTATTGATGTCCCTCCAAGGCTCGAGAGGTTGACGAGCGGCAATTTCTCAGCTGCTGACTGCTCTGCAGCAGGTGCTGGCTGTGCAGGCTGCGGTGCTGCCCGTTCCTGTACTGCTTGTCCAGTCACTTGTTGTGCTGCGACAGGTTCTGGAGCCGCATCCTCCACAGGCCTCTCTTTCTTATTCGTGCCTACAGGCAGTATATCCGGCCTTTCAGGGGTCAATAAGCTCGAGATTGACAGTACTGCTTTGCTTCCGCTGACTCCTACAACAAGAATCTCGACATCATCCTTTCCGTCTACATTGTAGTCGAAACGTTTTGGCATCGACCCGAACAGATAGGATGTCTCGAAAGTCTCTAATGATTGTATCTTGACGATTTCTCCTGTCACGCTGAGGACCTTGTAGGAGTAGGCTCCCAGTTCATGCGTTATGATGAACTTCTGGTCTTTCGACAATGTCAGGGTTACAGATGTTCCTGCTGTACTCAGGTCCACACTGACGTCGCCTGTCATGGTGCTTCCACCGCCTCCACCACCACCGCTAGTAGTGGTTGTAGTGGTAGTCGTGCTGGTCGTTGTTGTTCCTGACGGTCCGTATGCTGCAAAGGCAAAGCTTGTCAGGAGCACCATCATGATTATTGTTACGATTGCTTTTCTCATTTTAGCACCCCCATTCTGCAGGTACATCCCACAGTGTCTTGTTCAATGTCAGGTTGTAGCCGACAAGGGTCGCACCAGATGTCTTGTTGGTGCAGTTAGACAAGGCGGCGCTGCATTGCCATAGCTCAGTAAGGTTGCCTGGTATTCCCATCTGCAGCTTCTTTGGCCTGAAGACGTTTATCAGTTCCTGGCATTTGGTGTTTCCGAGGCCGACGAAAGCTCCACCGTCGGTATTGTTGAAGGTTATATCCTCGCCTCCGCTGAAGTTCTGGATGCCGCTCGCCACCTTTCCTACGGTCGTCGCGTTTATCAGGGTTATGCTCCACTGGGAGTTGTTGGTGGCGTTAGGGTTGTTGATGACAAGATTGAAGTTCTTGGTCTGCGTGTAGTTGAACTGTTGGCCTGCAGCTGCGTTCGATTCGAGATTGGTCTCTGAACCGTCAGGCAGCTGGAACTTGAAGTTCAGGTTTCCTAATGGATCGGTCGTCGTTGCTCCTGCCATCGGGGTGAAAGGGAAGTTGAATGTGCCTGAACACCCTTTGCAGTTTGCTGCGCTGGACTTTGTGGTGAAGTTGGTGCATCCGCTCACTGCGCAGTTGCCGCTTATGTCGCAGACTTTTGTCTTGAAATAGTACACAGTGCCGTTTGCCAGCGAGTACCCGAGCGCGTCAGGGTTGAAGTTGAAGTTGTCGATAGGGGCATCATGCCATAGTTTATAGGCAGGCACGAAGTCATCGATTATGCCGATGTCGCGTACGGTCTTGTTCAGGCTTGCGCAGCTGCTGTTGGTGCCGTAGAACAGCAAGGTCCCATTTGCTGGTTCATTGGTGTCGTACATGACGAACGCGCCGTCGGGGAACGTGTCAACTTTGAACCATTTGATGCTTGGCGAAGTCTTGTCATTCGGATCCGCCGCCAATGTCCCTCCACAGAAGAACTGGTCATAAGAGCATCCTGGATCACTGCAGTCGGTAAGACCGTCTGCGTCATTGTCGATACCGTCGCCGCACTGGAAACCTGCTTCGTTCGGGACGAAACCGAACTTAAGGAAGTTGAAGCAGTCAGGATCATTGCTGGCTGTCAGGCCGTCTCCGTCCACGTCTCCGCCAGGGTTTGCGCAATCTTCAAACTTGGAGTCGAACGATCCTGGCGTGTAGTAGAAAGGACCTGCTATATCCAGCACATTGCTGTTATTGGAGGGGTCATTGCCCACTGAGACATATAATCTCAGGTTTACGCTCTTATTGAATAGTCCTTTGAACTTGAACATCTCTGTCTTGTCTATCCCTGCCATCCCTCCTCCTATGAGGTTGCACATGACCTGATCATTTGCTGTGAGAGGTATAGGGACTGCACCCCAGCTGCCATTGATGCACTGGTATGATGTCTTCACCTCTGTCCTCGATCCAGCCCATGTCGCCTCGTACTTGAATGAGAACTCAAAGCCTGTCAATGAGCTGTTGTCTCTCGCAGCACAGCTGTTTGCAGAGTTTCCGTCGGCATCGATATACCAGAAGAAAGTATGGTTCAGGGTGCCTGATCCTGGCGCCCCTAATTTTGTAGGCACTCCATTGCATCCTGCTCCAGCCTCATAATTATCCTGGAGGTTTATGCCGAACACGAACTTAGAGAATTCATCACGCAGGCCCACATCACCGATATCGTGTGTATCACTGACTCCCCCCTCGTTCTGGTCAGTTCCCAATATGACTGGAGGCTGATTGCCCATGAAATTGACAAATCCCGCGTCTCCTTTTGGATCGCACCAGCCGGAAGGTTCTGACAGGCTTACATTGTTGTTGGCCATAGAGTCGACAAAATAAGTGCATGACTGGTTCAATGGACCATTGCACCTGCTTTGGTTCCCGTCTGCCTCGAAGCACTTGCCTCCAAAAGCCTCTGGTTCGCATATGCCTGTGACTACTTCACACAGTCCGTTGGCTGAACCGCAGGTCTCATTTGTAAGCGAGAAGCATATAGGGTTGCAGAAGTTCCCGTAACTGTCCCATGCGCATATCTGGGTGGATTGGCCGCCGATCGTGGCATTGGCTTCGCATGCTGCCTGTCCTGACTGCCTCGTGAGATTCATGTGGCATTGTTCAAACAGTATCGGCTCACACCTTCCGCCATTAGGGTTATACAGATCAGTTATCCAGCTGCAGGCATCATTGCTGCCGCAGCCTGTGCTGTTCTGCTGTTGGAAGCAAGAGCTGAACAGAGTCTCATTCCCTTCGCAGAATCCTCCTGGAGTGGTCATATAACTGCATCCTGGCTCAGCATTGCACTGACTCTCTTGAGCATCATGCTGGAAGCATTGTGATCCTGGAAAATCGCAGAAACCTGCTCCTTCACCGCCGAACTGCGCGTCGAAAACATTGACCACCCATACGCAACCATTCGAGACGCAGGTGGTATTGCCTTGTTGTGAAAATGAAGGGCAGTCCCCGAATATGTTACCTAGCTCCTTTCCACCGCAGAACTTATCAGTGGCGCATCCTGAATCTGCACAATCAACACTGCCATCATTATCATTATCCTTACCATCAAAACAGACCTCTCCAGTGAATCCTGATGGTTTGCAGTAATAGTTATTTGAGTCCCAGCTGCACGCACCATTTCCGCCGTCTCCATCAGCTACACAGTCCGCAGAATTATAGCAGCTGAAACAGTCTGTTCCGCAATATTTCTCATTGTTTCCATAGCAGAACCCTGCTCCGTTAGGAGCTCCTGTATCCGCGACCCAATTACAGCCTTTGAAGCTACCGGCGCATTGGCTCTGCGGATTTGTCAGCCATTCGCAGGCTGCGCAGTCATCATTACAGCTCTTTCCACCGCCTTCTATGAACTGCTGTTTTTGATTGCACCAGCCATATCCGTTGAAAGCATTGGAATCTGCCTGAAAATCGCAGTATCCCAGATCAGAGTTCTCGCATGTGGTCTGTGCATCGCTGAGGCTGGTCGCCCCACCTTCACACGCCCAGCAGCTGGCATCGCAGTTTCCTCCGGAGCCGAAATTGAATTCGCACCATGAGTCTGTCTTGATAGAACCGGTCACAGGATCGGTCCATTGTTCTATTTTCCAGTTGCCCCCTTGGGCATTACAGCTCACCTCTGATCCTATCTCATCAAAGCTTGAGAATCCGCCGAAGGCATCGCTGTTGAAATGGCACTCGCTGGTCGTGTTGAACCACTTGCAGGGCATGTACCAAGGGCTGCCGGCTATCTGGTTGCAGAGGGTCTGGTTCTTGAACGAACCTGTATCTTCACAGAACTGGGCATTGGAAGGTGCAGGAGGTATGCTGTTGTAGCAGGTCTGATCGTATGTTACGCCACACGATGTTCCATTCCAGCTGCAGCAGCTTGATAGAAGAGTGAAGTCAGGGCAGATGGTCTTGTTGAGGTTTTCGCATTGTATGCCCCCAGGATTACCTGAGCATGATGATCCGCTCCAGCTGCATCCGCTTATACCTGCGCAGGTAGTTGAGTCTGAGATCACTGCACAAGAGGGATTTGAACCTCCGAAGAATCCTCCTTCTGGTTCATCGCATAATGCTCCTGCAGAGGTCCATACGCAGAAGAAAGTATCGTAACATCCTTGCTCATTGCCGTCGAAATCAGTGCATCCGTCTCCGAAAAAATCCCCGCCGACAGGGTCGCAGAGATTTGGACCGTGTATCTCCCAGCCGCAAGAGAGGTTGTATGTCTGGTTGAGTGCAGTCTCGCAGTATGTCTGGTTGGTATTATCTCCTATGAAACAGCTGATTCCTTCACACCAGCTTCCCCATTGGTCTGTTTCCCAGATACATTCATTCCCCTCGCAAGTGAGTTGAGTGGAATACTGGTAGCAGTTTGAGCCGATTGCGCTCACAGAAGGCAGCGCGAACAGAAGACAGGCAATGAAGGCCAAGATCAAAATAAAGATCATCTTTCTCATCGAGAACATACTCATGGACTGCACCTCTTTTTAGAATTTTTTATGGCATTTTGGCTTTTTTGGATCGCTGAATCTAATGCAGAATTTATGGCATTTCCTATGTTGCTTCCTACATTACGTGGGGAGGTATACATTCTTGCATAGTCCCTAAACACAACAGGTATAAATTGGTTTTTTGCTAACCTGCAGAAAGTACTGATAGTATTATCTGCTTGAAGAGAATTGAATAAAACATACTTGTTTAGCTTCTCGCATCCGCGCCGCCAGCCCCGCCTAGCGAGCTGACTGCTAAACTATGGCTGAGAGCCGCAGTTCAGCAGAGAGGGGCAGGCAAAGAAGCGCAGCGAGCGCGGGCTGGCGGCGCGGGGGTCTGAAAACAGCTAAACAAATACAATAAAACAAGAGAGAACGAAAGAGAGTAAGAGAGACAAAAGATTACGTTGAGATCATGTCGGTTTCTTGCGTCTCCTGCGCTCTATTGCGAGTGTTATCGCTATCACGAGAAGCACAAGGAACAGCAGGAACCACCATCCGGTCTCGAGGGTGACTCGCCATCTTGCTTTCTGTTCTTGTTTGACAGCAGCACCTGTGATCGGCGCTGGAGCCGCTGTTGATTTCTGCTCCTGAATGGCTGGCGGCGCTTCTACCTGCCCTGCTGCGGCGCCTTCAGAAGGCAGTGCAAGCGCTTCTTCTGCCTTTGCTTCGGCCTTGGCTTGCTTTGGCTTAGGCGGCAGCACGTATATGCATGATGCTGTCTCTGAGGGGCCATCATCGTTCCCGCAGCCGTTCACGTCGGTGCAGCTCCTTGTCTTCTCGCCTGACTCTGAGCAGCTGCTCCAGCTGGTGCAGACCCAGTCGGATAAGCATTCTGCTGTCACTCCGCCACCGCCTCCGCCACTGCCGCCACCGCCAGTGGACGCCGATGTCGTGAAGTTGTAGGTGCCGTTGGTCAGGCAGTTGGCTGCCTGGTCGCATATCGTGATGTTGTAATAGTAGGTTGTCGAGGCGCTCAGTGAGCTCAGCGTTATCGTGCCGCTCGTCGCGTAGCTCGTTTCTGTCGCAGTTGACGTGAGGCTTGTTGAGATCGTGCCGTAGCTGACACTGGCATTCACAGACTCGTTTGCTGCGTATGATATTGTCGAAGAGCTGGCAGTCACTGACGCTGATGTAGAGTTGAGGTTGGGTGCATCGGTATCGACGGTGAATGTGACGCTCGCTGGCGTCGCCGCATTGCCGGATGTGTCGTTGGCATAGAAAGTGACATTATGCACGCCAGCCACCTCTGTCGTGTACGTCTTTGCTGATGTGCAGACATCTGTCTTCTGCACCACGCTGGAGTTCGGCAGGGTTATGTTGGCCCAGCATGTCGCGACCTGCACGTTGTCTGTGGCTGTCGCGTAGATCGTTATGGTTGCGCCGGTGTTGGCGATCAGCGGGCTGACGTTGGTGTCGGCTATCGTCGGAGCCGTGCTGTCGTTCGCTGTTATTGTGAGCGTGATGTTAGAGGACTGGTTATCTGATATGTATGCTGTGTTGCTGGTCATGTTGGCCATTACGAAGAACACGTGTGATGTGTCAAGCACTCCTGTAGCGTTGACGTACCAGGTATTTAAGCATGAGTCTCCTCCATGCGAGACGTTGCAGGTCTGCGGGTTGCTGCTGTTGGTGTAGAATGGCGTAGCTCCAGTCGTCGTCGATACTGCACCATTCTTGGTTGATGTGGGGACGCTTATGGTGTCAGTGGCGTTGAGTTCTGAGTATGTTGAATGGTTGCACTTGATGTTGAAGCTGTACACGCCGTTGGTATCGAACGTGCGGTTGTACACGTAGTAAGTGTAAGTCGAGTTATAGGTCATGTCTGTGTAATTTCCGCTGCCGAACTTTATCTGGCAGGTTCCGTCAGTTATCTTGGTGCCGTTCGCGCTAATCTTGTAGTCTGCAAAGAACAGGACTGTATCGTTGAGGGCTTTTGACTGTGACGCATTCGGCATTCCAGGGTCTGTCTCGTCCCATATGACGAGGTAGGCTGTGTCATTAGTAGTTCCGCCGGCGTACGCTGAGAAGTGCGTCACGGTGAACATTATCATGCCGTCCTCCTGGACGAATGGTATATCTGTCTTCTGCCACGCGTCGCACGTGGATGTCAGGGCATCGAACCCTGCGCAATAGAATATTGCCGTCACCACATCATCTGCAGGGAGCGATACTGTCGCGCTCTCTATGTCGGTGAGGTTCTCTATGTATGCGACATCAGTCTGTATCACAGGGTTCACGGTCGGCACGATGTCCGCGTTTATCTCGGGCTCATCTTTGACTCCGACTATCTCTATCCTTCCGCCGTTCTTGACTATGTCTACATTGAGCTTGTCATCCTCCCTGTCGATGATAGTGTACTGGCCTCCTGCTATCGTGACATCTGGAACGACCTTTCCGAACTGGAAGACCTCTGACTCTTCACCCAGATGCAGCTCGAACCGCGGGATTACCCCCTCGACCTTCTGCACAGTCAATGTTACGTTCTCGAAGGGCTCTGCGCGCCTCTTTGACAGTGTGCTTTCGACCTCTCCGACGACCCTGATGCGCATCGATGTCTCTGCATCATGGTAGAACACAAGCCTTAGCGCGGTGTCGTTCTGCTCTATGCTGGCGAAATGCGTCTCGTAGTCTTGCTCGTCCTCGACCTTCTCGCCGATCTTCTTGCCGTCTATGTCGATAGATTCTCCTTCATCGAATACGTGCGCGACTTCAGGCGTGATGTTCGACTCGACATATGTTACAGGGAGCGTTTCCGGCTCGCTGTAGTATGTCTCCGACGCAGGATCAGTCATGTCTAGTGAGTATATCATCTGCGATGTGATCATGTTGTTGTATGTCGCTCCGTACTTGCCATAGAACAGGTAGAGCGGCTCATCCCATGATACTTTCTCCGGAGCGACTCCTGCGAAGACACAGCACTCTGGAGGGCCGTTGCACATGGTCATGTCCATACCAGAATCCAATGAGGTCACTGTCCATTTGGTGCAGAGCCTTGACCTGTCCGCAGCAGGGTCTATCTCCGTGTTCTCGACCGTGAGGTCCACTGCTCCTGCAGTCGTCTCGATGCCGTCGTTGTCCTCGTCCCACTGGCTGCCGCCTTTGTATTCCAGCAGTATGTTTATGGCATTGACTATCTGTTCAGCACCCACAGCGCCTGTTCCATCGTCTGGTGCTCCCCCTAGGCCGTAACCCGTATCCTGTAGTGCGCCGTCTGTCAGGTTATTCTCGACCTCATAAGGGTCCAGCGTCACATTGGCTGTCCCGCACTCACCGTCCACGCACGTGACTGTGGACTGGAATGTGAAGAACTGGTCTTTTGTCACATTCGCATCAGAGCTTGGGCTGACAAGGCTTACATTGACCCAGCCCCAGGGCAGTGTCCAGTTGGTGCTGTTTGATGTGGTGTTGCTTGCGTTGTTGTAGCAGGTGACTGTGAGGTTCCACTCGCCGCTGTCCTGCAGCTTATATGATGAGTTGAGTATGTATAGGTCTCCTGACTTGTATGTGTAGTTGGTCTGGTTTATGTAATAGGTCGCGTCGGGCGTGTTGTACAGCCTGAAGCTTACCGTCGTGACATTGCTGTTGGTAGCTGAACAATTCACTCTTATGTGCGTCACATTGGCGTTATATGCCATCTGTGTGCAGGTATAGTAGTTCGCCGTGTCATTGCTGCATTCGACGCTGTCCATCGTCAGCGTGACTACTCCTGCATCATATGTCAGGTTGAACCAACCAATATTCATGCTGTATGACGAGCTTGTCGCATTTCCATTGCTCGCCTGATTGGCAGTCTGTGTGGACCTGAGGGAATAAGTAGAACTGGTCCCGATACCACCAGCCACTCCCTGTGTTGAGCTGCCAAAAGAATATGTCGAGCTGGTGCCTGGGAAAGCTAAAGCTAATGAGACAAGCGTGGCAAATATCATGCACACGATGAATGCAATTCCCATTTTCTTGCTTGAGATCATTTTAGTTCGTATTTTTTTGCCTTTATTTGCGGGTTCTTGTTCCAGTCAATCACTGAATATCAAATGAAAATTTATAAAAAAAAGATTTATGCGCATGCAGATCCGTTGAACAGCAGCCAGTTGCTTGCGTCGCAGTAGCACATCCTGTTGGCGGTATTGTTGTAGAAGATTGTACCTTCTAATGTAGCGCCACATGTTCCAGGAGTGTCTGTCGGTTCAAGCTTCAGTGTTGCGTTGATGTGGACTGTTGTTACAGGAGCCACTGTCCCGAATCCGACCTTATCTCCTGTCGCATCTATAACCAGCAGGCTGGTGTCAAAAGTGAAATTTGCCCCGTCACCAGTAGTGTCTCCTGCAGTCAGCAAGTAGATGTCTTCAATCTCTGTTGCGCCGATAACATCAGTACCAGTCAAGTCATAAGCGACTCCAGCATAACTAGCATTCAAATTAGCCACCTGAGTCGTTGACGTGACAGTCAACGGTGCTGTTCCTTGAGCTATGTCTGAGATGAACTGCGTAGCAGTTATCGTATACGCTCCA
>Ga0180009_10001877_pt1 | contig 25058 bp, 26 predicted proteins | sample OS_PC_MetaG_FD_123537 | JGI IMG/M metagenome (GOLD analysis project Ga0180009, IMG submission 123537) | Groundwater microbial communities from the Aspo Hard Rock Laboratory (HRL) deep subsurface site, Sweden - OS_PC_MetaG | ecosystem: Environmental > Aquatic > Deep subsurface > Groundwater...
ATGGTGCCGCTCTCGAAAAGCGGTCTTCGCGCAAGCGGAGCGTGGGTTCGAATCCCACCCTCTCCGTTTTATAAATTAAATGACTGGCCTGGCAAGCTGTTATATAATGCCTATTTGTCTTAAAGACGGTTTGCGGAGAGGTGCTGGAGTGGCCTATCAGGCACGCCTGGAGAGCGTGTGTAGCCTTTGGCTACCGTGGGTTCGAATCCCACCCTCTCCGCCATTATATTTCTATTAGATGGCTTCTGACTGAGTATATCATTGTTTAATACTCGTCATTAGCCGATTGTCTGCACTATGTCTCTATGATAGAATTGCCTTGAAGATGACAGATAAAGACCTCAAATACTGGGTGGGTTTCAGCCTCATACCGGGCATCGGGCGCGTGCGTTTCGCCCAGCTAGAAAACCATTTCGGCAGCTTGGAAGACGCCTGGCAGGCAGCGTCCGGCGAATTGAAAAAGGCTGGCCTTGACCGCAATGCAGTACAGGCGATTACAACCTGGATACCAAAGATTTCTTTAGACGATGAAATGGAAAAACTGTCCCGCTACGGGGTAAAAGTCTTTACCTGTAATGACGAAGCGTACCCATCTCGGTTGAAAGAGATTTATGACTACCCGCCGCTGCTGTATATCAGGGGTGAATTGCTGCCGCAAGACGAATGGTGTCTGGCAGTGGTCGGCACCCGGCGGGCAACCGTTTACGGGAGGCAGGTAACGGAGGAGATAGTGGCTGACCTGGCACGGAGCCAAATTACCACGGTCAGTGGCCTGGCCAAAGGCATCGATTCCGTGGCCCACCAGGCGGCGCTGGATGCGGGAGGCAGGAGCATCGCCGTCTTTGCCTGCGGGCTTGACATTGTCTATCCCAGCGAGAATGCGGACCTGGCCCGGAGGATTATGCAACAGGGCGCTCTCATCAGCGAATACCCTCTGGGCACAAGGCCAAGGGCGGACAACTTCCCCCGCCGCAACCGGATTATGAGCGGACTAAGCATGGGAGTGCTCGTCGTTGAGGCGGATATAACCAGCGGTGCCATGATAACGGCGCGGTTCGCGCTGGAGCAAAACCGCGAGGTATTTGCCGTTCCCGGCAGCATTCTTTCGCCGGCCAGTCGGGGTACAAATCATCTTATTCAGGAAGGTGCCAAACTGGTGCGCGATTATACCGATATCCTGGAAGAGCTTAACCTGATGACGATAGCGCGGCAGATAGAGATGAAAGAGATACTGCCCGCTTCCGACACGGAGTCCTTGCTGCTGAAACAATTGAGCGCCGAGCCAATTCATATCGATGAAGTTTGCCGCAGCAGCGGGCTTCCGGTGTCCACTGTCAGCAGCACTTTGGCGATGATGGAACTGAAAGGGTTAGTCAAGCAGATGGGACCGATGAGCTATATACTGGCCAGAGAGGTCAGGGAGGAATATCGAGTGAGGGTGGATTAATATCATGGCGAAGAATCTTGTAATCGTAGAATCACCGGCGAAGGCCAGGACACTGCTCAAGATACTGGGCAGCAGCTACAGCCTGAAAGCATCGCTGGGCCACATAAGGGATTTGCCCAAGAGTGAACTGGGTGTGGACGTAGAAAACGGTTTTGCTCCCAGATATGTGGTACCGAAGGCGAAAAGCAAGATCGTTAATGAGCTGAAAAAGGCAGTTAAAAACGCGTCCACAGTCTATCTGGCCACCGACCCTGACCGTGAAGGAGAGGCCATTGCCTGGCATCTGGCTGAAGTAACGAAATCAGGCCGCAAACCATATCGCCGCGTCGTTTTCCACGAAATAACCAGCGGAGCGGTCAAACAGGCGTTCCAGCACTCTCGCTCTATAGACATGCAGCTGGTCAACGCACAGCAGGCACGGCGCATCCTGGATAGACTGGTCGGCTATAAACTCAGCCCTTTGCTCTGGAAGAAGGTGAGGCGCGGCCTTTCCGCGGGGAGAGTCCAGTCTGCCACAGTGAAAATAATCGTGGACCGTGAGCGTGAGATACAGGGCTTTGTGCCGGTGGAGTACTGGACAATTGAAGCTGAACTGGCCAAAAAAGGAGATAAAGTTCCGTTCAGGGCCATGTTAATCGGCCTCATGGACGGCGCCAAGGTAGGCATCCCCAATGAGCAGGAAGCAAGTCGGGTTAAAGGAGAGCTGGAGCAGGCGAGCTATCGTGTCTACCGGGTCAATATGAAAAAAGTTAACCGTCAGCCGGCTCCCCCTTTCATTACCAGTACTCTGCAGCAGGAGGCCTGGCGCAAGCTGCGCTTTACCGCCAAGCAGACGATGGCGATTGCCCAGCAGCTTTACGAAGGTCTGCCCATTGACGATGAAGGGAGTGTGGGGCTTATCACCTATATGCGCACCGATTCTACCCGGGTGGCGTCTTCCGCTATTGCCGAGACCAGAGACTACATCGGGGAGAAGCACGGTGCCCAGTACCTGCCGTCTCATACCCGCATTTTCAGGGGGACTGTACGTGGGGCGCAGGAAGCGCATGAAGCCATCCGCCCTACCCGCATATACCGGGAGCCTTCGCTGGTCAAGAAATACCTGACGGCGAGCCAGTATCGACTCTATGACCTTATCTGGAAACGTATGGTAGCCAGCCAGATGGCGGCGGCTGTCTTCGATAATACTACCGTGGACATTGAAGCTAAATGTCCGGAAACCGATTACTTACTGAGAACTTCCAGCTCGGTGAATGTATTTCCCGGATTTATCGTCCTCTACAGTGAGAGCAAGGATGAGGCGGATGAAGAGGAAAAGAAGGGCAAATTACCCTCATTAAGGAAAAACGAGGACTTGAAACTTCTGGGAATATACCTGGAGCAGTGCTTTACCCAGCCGTCACCCCGCTTCACCGAGGCCACGCTGGTCAAGATGCTGGAGCAGTGGGGCATTGGCCGTCCCAGCACCTATGCACCGATCCTTTCCACCATCCAGGACCGGGGCTACGTAAGCAAGGTCAGGGGCTGTTTCCAGCCCACTGAACTGGGCGTTCTGGTAAACGACCTGTTAAATCAGCATTTCGCTGACATCATTGATATTCGGTTTACTGCCAGTATGGAAGACGAACTCGACGATATCGTGAAGAAAAACCGCAATTGGGCCAGCGTCGTTCAGGATTTTTATACACCATTCAATAAGGACCTGGAGAATGCTTTTCAACAAGCGGAGAGAGTAAAGCTGCCCGTTGAATTGACCGATGAGACCTGTCCGGAATGCGGCAAACCTCTGGCCGTAAAGCTGGGGAGATACGGTAAATTCCTTGCCTGCAGCGGTTACCCGGAGTGCAAGTATACGAAGTCATACCAGCTCAAGACGGGAGTTAAATGTCCCGAGTGTGGCGGTGAGCTTGTGGAACGGGTAAGCAAGAAAAAACGCATCTTTTATGGCTGCGGCAATTATCCAGAGTGTACGTTCGCCGTTTTCTATAAACCCCTCCCCGACCCCTGCCCCAAATGCGGTGGATTGCTGACGCAGCACATGGGCAGGTACGCCAAGTGTACCAAGTGCGACTACAAAGGGAAGCTCGAACGTGAGCAGTGATATGCAGGAAGCACTGAATAAATATGTGAACTATCTGGAAGCGGAGCGAGGGCTCTCGCCGTATACGGTGCGAAATTACACCATGGACCTTATCGGCAACTACGCACGCGGTTCAGAGAAAGGCTTCTTCCAATTTCTCAGGGTTAAACAGATTGATTCGCTCGACGAAGTGGACAAGCAGGTCCTCCGCGACTACATGGCGTGGCTTATGGAGCAGGGCGTGGTCAAGAGCAGCATCGCCCGCAAGCTGTCGGCCATCCGCTCCTTCTACCGTTATCTGCTGAGGGAAGAGAAAGTGTCGGCCAATCCGCTGGAAAAAGTTTCCTCCCCGAAGCTGGACCGTCGTCTCCCGTCTTTTCTCACCGCAGAAGAAACAGTGCGACTCCTGGAAGCACCCGACCTGTCAACTCCTCAAGGGCTGCGTAACCGGGCCCTGTTGGAATTGCTCTATGCTTCGGGGATGCGGGTCAGCGAGCTGGAGAGCCTGAACCTCGAGCAGTTGAATATGGAAACAAAGGAAATCCGGGTCTGGGGCAAGGGTTCAAAGGAGCGAATGGTGCTCATCGGTGAGCCGGCAGCGCATGCCTTGAATAACTACCTCGTACAGGGGCGTCCTGTTTTGCTGGGTAAGAAGAAGACAAACGCCGTTTTTCTCAATCAGTATGGCGGGCGGCTGCCAGCACGAAGGATACAGAAAATTCTGGACAGATGCGCACGGAAAGCTGGCATCGAGAAGAGAGTTCACCCCCACGTTCTCAGGCACACCTTTGCCACCCACCTTCTCGATGGCGGTGCCGATTTAAGGGTCGTTCAGGAGCTGCTCGGCCATGCCCAGCTGGCGACCACTCAGGTGTATACTCACGTCAGCCAGAGTCAGGCGCGGAAGATATATCAGTCCGCCCACCCGATGGCCAGAAAGAGAGATAACGGGGTTGAAAACGAATAACCGGTTGTCGCGGTTGCGGCAGAGACTGGCCGAACTGGAAGTTGATGCCATCTTTGTCTCCCAGCCGGAGAACCGTCGCTACCTTTCTGACTTCGACGGCTCTGCCGGGTATTTACTCATCACCGATAAGGACGCTGTTATCGCCACGGACTTTCGCTACATAGAACAGGTTAAACAGCAGTCTCCAGACTACCGGCTGTTCCAGATAGCTGGTGATATGCTCGACTGGTTTCCCGAGCTAATCGCTGACCTTCGGGGTCAGAAACTTGGTCTTGAGTCCCAGTATATATCGCTTGCTATGCATCGTCAGATAAGCGATATAATGAAAAAAATGGAATCTGCTCCCAAATCTGTCTTTTTGGAAGGATTGGTGGAATCGCTGCGAGCGATTAAGGACGCTGAGGAAATCGAGCTCATCGCCCGGGCCGCGGACATAAGCGATAAAGCCTTTGGGTATATCGAGCAAAATATAAAAGCTGGCATGACTGAAAAAGAGGTGGCCTGGGAGGTGGAGAAATTTATGCGTGAACATGGCAGTCAGGCGGTGCCGTTTGACATCATTGTTGCTTCCGGCCCCAATGCTGCCCTGCCCCATGCCCGACCTTCGGAGCGTGTTATTCAGAAAGGAGAGCCGGTGCTCATGGATTTTGGCGCCAGGGTAAACGGCTACGCCAGCGACCTGACCCGTACCATCTGCCTTGGCGAACCTGATGATAATTTCAAAAAAGTGTACGACGTCGTTCTTGGTGCGCAGCTGGCGGCGATAGAACTCCTCAAGGAAGGTATGACCGGGGAGCAGGCAGACAACCTGGCGCGGACGGTTATTACTGAAGCTGGCTATGCTGAGGCTTTCGGGCATGCGCTGGGTCACGGAGTCGGTCTGGCGGCGCATGAGGCACCGCGCCTCGGGCCGGGCTCCGGTGAGAAACTGGTTTCCGGCATGGTGTTTACCATTGAACCTGGTATCTATCTCCCCGGCTGGGGCGGGGTCAGGACTGAAGATTTGGTTGTTCTGGAGAACGGAAAACTGAGAGTACTTTCGAAAGCGAGGAAGACGTAAAATGATCAGCGGTGGTGAACTGCGAAAAGGAATTATCATTGAGCTTGACGGCACGCTTTATCAGGTGGTGAACTATCAGCACGTCAAGATGAAGCGGACCGCGCTGGCACGTGTCAAGCTGCGCGACCTGAGTGCCGGCCATACCACCGAGCGCAGTTTCCAGTCTGATGACAAGCTGGTGCGGGCACGCCTTGATTCACGCCCGATGCAGTATCTCTATAATGATGAGGACGTGTACTATTTCATGGATGTGGAAAGCTTTGAGCAAATTGAAATCAACCGCGCCCGGCTGGGCGATACATTAAATTACTTGAAAGAGGGCTTTATCGTGGAGGTATCCAGCTACAAAGGTGAGGTGGTCGATATCGAATCGCCCGTAGCTGTGGAGCTTGAGGTTACCGCTACCGAGCCCGGTTTCAAAGGTGACACCGCTACCGGCGGCAGCAAACCGGCAACACTGGAAACGGGCCTGACGCTTCAAGTTCCGCTCTTCATCAATGAGGGCGATGTCATCAAGGTCGACACTCGTACCGGTGAATACCTGGAAAGGAGCAGTTGAGTCAGTTGCTGAAAGCAGACCTTCATGTCCACACCGAGTATTCGATGGACTGCAGTATGCCTTTGAATGTAATAATTGAACGGTGCCAGCAACTTGGCATCAACTGTATAGCCATCGCCGACCACGGCACGGTTGAAGGTGCACTCGAAATGCAGCGTATCGCCCCCTTCACCGTAATCGTTGCCGAGGAGATATTGACCCCGCATGGCGAATTAATGGGCATGTTCCTCAAAGAAAGTATCCCCAGCGGCCTCTCCGTGGAGCAGACGATTGCTCAAATCAGGGCACAGGGCGGCATAGTGTGCGTTCCGCATTCTTTTGACGTTTTCCGGCCGTCGGCCCTGAGCGATAAGATAGTTGAAGAAATCGCACAGGAAATTGAGGTCATTGAGGTCTTCAATGCCAGGAGCCTGCTCCACCGCAGTTACGAGAAGGCGCTGGCTTTTACCAATAAATACAACATTGCCCAGAGTGCCGGCAGCGATGCCCATACACCGGGTGAGATAGGCAATGCCTGTGTAGAAATGCCGGAGTTTGAAGGTCGTGATGACTTTCTTCAAGCGCTGGCCAAGGGCAAAATCATCGGCCACCGGACCAGTCCTTTAACTCACTTTGCCAGCGCCTGGAACAAACTGAAAAATCGTACCTGGCGGTAACAAAATGTATCAACTTGGATGGTTTTCCACGGGCAGGGGCAAAGGGTCAAGAGGGCTGCTTAAAGCGGTACTTGACAGCATTGCATCGGGTGAGATTGATGCCGAGTTCGCTTTCGCCTTCTGCAGTCGTGAGTACGGCGAAACCGAACCGACCGACATTTTTCTCCATATGGTTGAGGACTACCATATTCCGCTGGTCACATTTTCCTATCAGGAATTTAAAGCAAAAACAGGTGGTTCGGGCGGTGTTCCTGATGAAATCTGGCCCTCATGGCGACTTGACTATGACCGCGAGGTAATGGCCAGGCTGCAGGATTACAAACCAGACCTGTGCGTGCTGGCAGGGTACATGCTTATCGTTGGGCCGGAGATGTGCCAGAAGTATGACATGATAAATCTCCACCCTGCTGCACCTGGTGGCCCGGCCGGGACCTGGCAGGAAGTCATCTGGAAATTGATTGAGACCGGGGCGGAATCAACCGGTGCCATGATGCACTTGGTCACGCCGGAACTGGACAAAGGCCCGGTGGTAACATACTGCACGTTCCCAATTCGTGGTGAACCGTTTGACCGGCATTGGACAGAGATAAAAGGAAAATCGGTGGCGCAGGTAAAACAGGAACAGGGTGAAGAGAACGCCCTTTTCCAGCTCATCCGACAACGAGGAGTGGTCAGAGAATTACCGCTGGTTATCACCACCGTCCAGGCATTCAGCCAGGGTCGGGTGCAGATAACGCCGGATAAAAGGGTCGTTGACGCCGGGGGGAGATTGATAAGAGTTTATGACCTCACCGCAGAAATCGATGAAAAGGTGAGTGGCTCTATCTGATTGCCCGGTCTGTTACCTGTAATATGCACTCCGAAACAAAACTCCCCTCCCTGATAAAAACCGAGAGGGGAATTTATTTTTTAAATCTGGTTGCTAATTACTTCTTCGCTTCTTTCGTACCGTCTTCTTTTGGTTTTTTCAGGACTTCGTCCACAATGCCGTATTCCACAGCCTGTTCGGCATTGAGGTAGAAATCACGGTCAGTATCATGAGCGATCTTTTCCAGTGTCTGCCCGGTATGCTTTACCAGGATACCCCTGATTATATCCTGAATGCGCATGATTTCCCGGGCGGCAATCTCGATGTCGGCGGCGTATCCCTGAGCGCCACCGAAAGCCTGATGCATATGAACGGTGGAGTTGGGTAAGGCATATCGCTTGCCCTTGGCGCCAGCGCAGAGCAGCACTGTACCCATGCTTGCCGCCAGTCCAAGACAGATGGTGGAAACATCCGGCTGGATGAGCTGTATGGTGTCGTAAATCGCCAGGCCGGCATTAATGACGCCGCCCGGGCAGTGAATGTAAAGGCTTATATCCTTGTCCGGGTCCTCCCTTGCCAGATAGAGCAACTGGGCAACAATGACGTTGGTCACCTGGTCATTGATAGGCATACCCAGCATGACGATGCGCTCTTTCAGCAAGAGTGAATAGATATCAAAGGCGCGCTCCCCTCTGGCACCACTCTCGATGACCATCGGTATGACATTCATTGGATTGATATTCATTTTTTAGCCACCTCCTTTTTAGGTTTCCCTTTTTTCTCCTTCTCGCTTTTGGCTATTTCCACCAGTCGCGCGACCGTTTTGCGTGCCAGTAAGATTTGCCGGATAGAATCACGGGAAGGCGGTGCATTGAATGCCTTCTGCAATTCTTCCTTGTTCTCAGCCGCATTTTGCAGCATCGTTTCAATCTCATTATCTATCTCTTTATCATTTACTTCAATCTTTTCTGTTTCTGCAAGCTTGCCCAGTACGAGAGATTGTGTTACTCTTCTGGTCGCCACCGGATGTAATTCCTCGTGCAGTTGCTCCTCTGTTTTATCAATGCTCTTCAAATATTCTTCCAGGTTCGCGCCCTGCCTTTCAAATTGCCGGGTTTGCTCATGCATTATACGATGTATTTCGGCATCCATCAGAATTGGCGGAAATTCAACCTGAGAGGAGGCGACCACCGCATCTATGACTTTGTCTTCAAAATCGACCTTGGTTTTCGCTTCCGCCCTTAGCTTCAGGTTTCGGGATACCTCTTCCTTCAGAGCAGCCATATTCTTGATTTCAGGCCCCAGTTGTGTGGCGAACTCGTCGTTAAGCTCGGGCAATATCTCCTGTTTTACCTCCAGCATTTTCACCGTGAAATGGGCCTCTTTTCCGGCGAATTCATTTTGGGCGTAATCTTCCGGAAGTTTGATATTGAAGTTCTTCTCATCTCCTTTATTCATCCCGATAAGCTCTTCGGCAAAGCCCGGGGCCGGAGAGCTGGAATCCTGCATAACGAGGTACTGTACTCCTTCCCGGTTGATAAATGGCGAACCATCCACCTGGCTCTCTAAATTGAATACAGCCAAATCACCAAACTTAATGGCGCGTTCCATCGATTCCCAGGTCGCATTCTGGTGGCGCAGCTGTTCGATCACTTCATTCACATTCGCAGCTGTTACTTTCACCGGGTCGGGCTTCATTTTGACACTCTGATAATCACCCAGCTGTACCACAGGTGCCATAGGTACCTTGGCCTTGAAAATGACCGGGTCGGTTTGCACCAGTTCAATCTCCGGACGGGCAATAGCTTCTATCTGCTGTTCTTTGATTGCTTTCTCATAGGCCTGCGGCAGCAAATGGTTCACCGCATCCTCGAGAACGTTATCTCTACCCAGATAGCGTTCCAGTATGGCACGCGGTGCTTTGCCTTTGCGAAAGCCCGGGATATTGGCCCGTTTGGCCAGGCGCTGATAGGACTCTGCCATTGACTCTTCAATTTCCTGCGGTTCCATCTCAATGGTTAGAAATACCTGACTGTTCTCCGTCTTTTCCTTGGTTACCTTCACGACTTCGCTACCTTTTCACTCAGCACTTTTTTATCCTGAAAATGTTTCAGAAGACCGGTAATATTCATGGCCACTATGCCGTCGGCCAGGTACTGATAGAGAGGTCCCGATTCTCTGGCCGGTTCCAGCTCGGAATAAAGCTGCGCCCTTATCCTTTTAAATGCCGCTTCAAAGCCTCCTTCGACAAAGGCCTGGGAAATGAGGGTATTCCAGGCTTTGAGTTTATCCATAGCTGTTTGTATGCTTTCTCTAACCTTGTCAGTGGCGCCAAAGTGGCCGAAGTAAATCAGATTTGCGTTCAACTCCATCAGTTTTTGCAGCGAACTTGTATATAGCTCGAGGTCAAAGGCAGGTGGCGGTGTGGCCGGCATCAGCACCTTACCTTCTGCCACCGAGATACCAATGGCATCACCGCTGAACAGGCCGTTGTTCCGACTCTCCAGAATACACAGTTGATGTGGGGCGTGTCCGGGCATATGGAGAACGCGCAGGCTTTGCCTTTCACCGAGCTTGAATACTTCGTCACCGGATACCGGCACGACCCTCTCCTCATCAATTGGTGCCATCGGCCCGGTCTTTTGCATCATCCTTTCTCCCATCGTAGAGGCGAAGCTTTTCACCAGTCTCTCCGGATTAGACAAGTGCCGGGCACCTTTATCATGGACTATAACCCGGGCCCGGGGCATATATTTTATCAGTTCACCAGCCCCACCGGCATGGTCCAGATGAATATGAGTTACGACAATGTAATCTATATCCTCAGGGTCAATCCCCGTCTTTTTTATGCCATTCAGGACTGTATTCACCGAGGTGGCCGGGCCGGTATCAATCAGCGCTTTCTTCTCTTCATTGATAAGGTAAACACTTCCCCACTTGGGGATGGAATAAAGCTCGTTGTCGATTAGAATTATGTTTTGGGCTACTTCTTTTATGTCAACCATCTATTCTTCTTCTTCGCGCAAAAGGATGTGCAGTTCAGCAAGCTGTTCCTCCGTGACCGGTGCCGGGGCATTGAAAGTCAGGTCAAGGGCGCTCTGGGTCTTGGGGAAAGCGATTACCTCGCGGATGGTCTCCCTGCCTGCCAGCAGCATCACGATGCGGTCAATGCCCAGCGCGATACCTCCGTGAGGCGGCGCACCATATTCAAATGCCTCAAGCATATGCCCGAAGCGCTCTTCAATATCATCGTCAGTGTAACCAAGCAGCTGGAATATTTTGCGCTGGAGTGTTGCCGTGTGAATTCTGAGGCTGCCGCCGCCGATCTCAAACCCGTTGCATATCATGTCGTAGTGTTTGCTGCGCACCTTTTCCGGCGCCGTATCCAGAAGCGACTCATCTTCATCCCACGGCCTGGTGAAAGGGTGGTGTTCCGATTCCCAGTAACCGGTTTCTTCGTTCTTTCTCAGCAGGGGGAAATTTTTAATGTAGGCAAAAGCGAGCGTGTTCGGGTCGGCCAGTTTCAGCCGTTGCCCTATTTCCTGTCGCATTGCACCGAGTGAGATATTTACCGTTTTGGCATCACCGGCAACAATCAGAAGCAGGTCGCCAGTGCTTGCCTCCATGCGCTCCGCCATTGCCTTTATCTGTTCCAAGGTAAGGAACTTGGCCGCTACCGAGTGGACCATGTCGGGGGTTAACTCATCCAGGCTGCCACCTTTTGACTCACCGAGTGCTATCGTTACCAGTCCGCCCGCTCCGCAACTGCGTGCCAGCTGGTTCAAATCATCGAGTTGTTTCCGGCTGTAGGCAGCACAACCCGGTGCCCGGATGCCCTTGACCTTGCCTCCACCGGCAACAGCCGAGGTGAAAATGTCAAAACTTGACTGCGCCGCGATGTCTGACAAGTCTTTCAATTCAAGGCCGAAGCGCAGGTCAGGTTTATCCGTTCCATATTGATTCATGACATCGTTATAGCTGAAGCGGGAAAAAGATTCCATAACCTTCGTATCCGGCTTGATGGTCTTTACCAGAGCAATGAAGAGTCGCTCCAGCAAGCTTAAAATGTCCTCGTCTTCAACGAAGCTCATTTCCAGATCGAGCTGGGTGAATTCAGGCTGGCGGTCGGCTCGCGTGTCCTCATCACGAAAACAGCGGGCAATCTGGTAGTATTTCTCCATCCCGGCGACCATCAGCAATTGCTTGAGTTGCTGTGGAGACTGGGGCAGCGCGTAGAATTTACCGGCATGGACACGACTTGGTACCAGATAGTCGCGGGCGCCTTCGGGGGTGCTCTTGATGAGAATCGGCGTCTCAATCTCAATAAAACCATCCGCATCGAAGAAATCGCGAATGAATTTCACCACCTGGTGACGTAGTATCATGTTCTCCCGCATTACTGCTCGTCGCAGGTCGAGGTAGCGATATTTCAAGCGCAGGTTTTCTTCCACTTCTACATCTTCATTGATGTAAAAAGGTGGTGTTTTCGACGGATTTAAAATTTTTGCGTCATGCGCGATTACCTCAACCTCACCGGTGGATAATTTGAGATTCTCTGTTCCCGGCGGACGTTTGGCCACTTCGCCACTCGCCCACACCACGAATTCGCTGCGCATCTGGCTGGCCACTTTATGGCACGACTTTGACACCTCGGGATTGAAAGCAACCTGAACGATGCCCTCTCTATCGCGGAGGTCGATAAAGATGAGACCGCCATGGTCCCGGCGTCGGTCCACCCAGCCGGCCAGGGTTACCGTCTGACCAACGTTTTCTTTTCTCAGTTCACCGCAATTGTGACTTTTAAGCAAGACCAGCCCCCTGAACCCCTGCTCTCCTGTTTAAACGATGGATTTGACCGCTTCTACGACCGTATCTTCTTGGGGTAGCACCATTCTCTCCAACGCACGGTTAACCGGTATGATAGTATCGGGTGTAGCTACCCGCTGTATTGGTGCATCAAGGTGGTCAAATGCTCGTTCCTGAACGAGAGCTGCGATTTCCGCGCCAACACCGCACGTTTTCATCGCCTCGTGGGCAATAATTAGTTTTCCTGTTTTCTTCACCGAATTAATTATGGTATCGATATCCAGCGGACGAAGCGTTCGCGGGTCAACGACTTCCGCTTCAATCCCCTCATCTGACAGCGTCTGGGCAGCGTTCAGCGTCTTGGGCAGCAACGTTCCCCAGGCCACAATGGTAACATCTTTTCCCTCTCTCTTGACCTCCGATTTCCCCAGCGGAATCACATATTCCTCTTCCGGCACCGGTCCACTCACACCGTAGAGAACACCTGGCTCCAGGAATATAATCGGGTTGGGGTCTCTGATGGCTGCCTTCAATAACCCTTTGACATCGTAGGGTGTGGACGGCATGACCACTTTCAAACCTGGTACGTGGACAAACCAGGCTTCAAAGCTCTGTGAGTGCTGACCTCCCAGGCCAATGCCTCCCTCGGCGGCTGCTCTGATGACCATTGACACCTCGGGATGCCCCCCGGAGAGATAGCGCATTTTGGCAGTCTGGTTGACGATTTCGTCCATGCAGATGGTCATCCAGTCGACTCGCATTATCTCGGCTATCGGCCGCATTCCCGCCATGGCGGCTCCCAGCGCATAGCCAACTATTGCCGTTTCGGAAATGGGCGTGTCAATCACGCGCTCGCCACCGAACGCGTCATATACGCCTTTTGTGGCGCTAAAAGCGCCGCCCAATACTCCCACATCCTCTCCGATAAGAATTACTCTATCGTCTCGTGCCATCTCCTCTTTGATGGCCTCGGCCAGCGCTTCACGATAACTTATCTGTCGCTGTGGCATTTATTTCTCTCCTTCCTGAGCATAAACCCACGTGAAAGCCGTTTCCGGTTCGGGTTCGGGGCTGTTCAGGGCAAAATCAGCAGCGTCCTCAAACAGCTTCTGGCACTCCGCATCTATCTGGTCGGCTGCTTTATCGTCCAGGTAACCGAGTTCGGCAAGTTTCCGGCGGAATATCTTGATAGGGTCCTTGCTGGCTGACCAGTCCTCAACTTCGCCCTCGGGGCGATAAATATTACCATTGGGCAGTGTATCCATGCGCATACTGTGACCGCGCAAACGGTAGGATACGGCTTCAATCAGACTGGGGCCGTCTCCTTGCCTGGCCCGGTCCACCGCGCTTTTCACCGCTTCATATACAGCGATTACATCGGTCCCGTCAACCCGGTATCCAGGCATACCATAGGCGGTAGCGCGGGCGGAAATGTCGATATTGCCACAGGCTTTGCCTTGTGGCATGGACAGGCCATACTGGTTATTGGTGCAGACGAACACCGTCGGCACCTTCCATACTGCCGCCAGATTTAGTCCTTCGTGAAAAGTCCCCCGGTTGGCCGCGCCGTCGCCGAAAAAGCTGAGGCATATCTGTCCCGTTTGACGCATTTTAATGGCCAGTCCCACGCCGCCGGCGATATTGATGCCGGCTCCAACAATGCCATTGGTGCCGAGTATCTGCCGACTGAAATCTGACATGTGCATTGAGCCGCCTTTACCCCCGGTGCAACCGGTTGCCTTGCCGAGCACTTCAGCCAGTATAATGTTTATGTCTGCGCCTTTGGCCAGTAAATGTCCATGGGCGCGATGGGTGGAGATGATGTAATCCCTTTCCTCTAAGGCAGTGCATGACCCTACGGCTACTGCTTCCTCGCCGATGGAAACATGGCCGGTCCCGGGGACAAGACCCTGCTTGGAAAACTCTGTGATGCCTTCTTCAAATGTTCGGATGGTGAGCATTCGGCGGTACATATCTAAAAGGTTTTCTTTTGTTAGTGGCATATGTTCTCCTCCTACCTGAGAATTGAATCCGGTTCTTGCTGGTGATTATTTAAAGAGTGTACCTGATGATTTCTTTTGAAAGATACCATAATTTACCTTACTCGTCAAAATCGTATTGCTTATTTGAAACAGTCCGCAATCTTCCATTAAGATATGATGATATATACTGGTCAGCAAGTGCAATTTACGAGGAAGATATATCTAACCTGAAGGCTTAGTTAATTGATACATAACAGCAGATTCAGCACCACTTTACGTAAATGGGGCGGAGGAATCGCCTTGCTCCTCGCCTATACCCACCTCAGCCATGATTTGTGTGCCGGTTTGCTGACGGCATTGCTGCCGTTAATCAAAGAGGGGCTGGGGCTGACATATCTGCAATCTGGCATACTGCTTTCCGCCTATACCATCACCTCCGGTCTTTCTCAGGTTCCCGGCGGCTGGCTCGGTGACCGGATAAGGAGAAGTATCGTGATTGCGGTGGGATTGGGTGGGATTGGTCTCTCTACCCTTGCCGTCGGCTTAAGTCCGTCTTACTATCCGATGATAGCCATTCTCATAGTTATGGGCATTTTTGCCGGCGGTTATCATCCTTCGGCAGTGTCTATGCTCTCCGGTTACTATGAGGTAACCAAACGAGGCAAGGTTATTGCGCTTCATATGGTGGGCGGCAGCATCGGTTTTTCCATCGGTCCCCTTCTGGGTGGGCTGATTGCAGATTATATGGGGTGGCGCTGGGCATTTATCTTACTGGGCATTCCCGCTATATCCGCCGTCCCTATAATAATAAAGAAACTTGCCCGCGCCGAAAAAGCTGCCGGCATTACGCCTCAGCAGCAAGCGAAGGAAGAACAAACCCGCACAAATAGCAGCAGAATTGGCATAATTCAGATACTAAGACCAATTGCAATGCTCTTTTTCTTAAGCGTGGCTATGCATCTTGTTGCCGGTGCTGCGATGTCTTTTGTCCCGCTTTACATGGTGGGTAAGCACGGTGTTGCCCCGGCCTATGCAGCCATACTGGTAGGTATCTTGCGTCTTGGCGGCATATCCGGCAGTCTGTTTGGCGGCTGGCTATCCGACCGCTGGGGGAGGAAGCAGGCCACCATCCTTTCACTGGTAGCCACCGGCCCTGTCCTGTATATATTAACGATGTTGCCATTTAATGCCGGGTTTATCGTCATCCTGATTGTTTTCGGTATGTGCCGGTACATGACTCAGGCAACGATGCAGCCATACCTTATGGATAACATCCCGGCTTATCTCAGGGCAACTGCATTCGGCATTTATTTTGGCATGTCACTGGAAGGCCAGAGCCTTGTACAGCCCCTGGTGGGACATTTTATGGATATTTATGGCATCGCCAGCGTATTTACGGTTATCGCCATAGCCAGCATAGCGCTGTCGCTGGTGGCGTTGCTTTTGGCCAAGAGAGTCTGAGAATCCTCACTGGTGAGTTTTCTTCACATAGACTTTGATTTCTCCGCCCTCTTCCTTTATCCCTAAAAATTCATGGCCTGTGGTCTGGCACCAGGCCGGCATGTCCTGTTTTATGCCTTTGTCGTCGGAGAGAACTTCCAGGACTTCTCCCGTTTCCAACTCCTTGAACTTTTCTGCTGTTTTGACGATGGGCATCGGGCAGTAAAGGCCTAAACAATCGAGTGTTTTATCCGCCTTCATCGCTTCTTCCTTACCTAGATGAAAAGGGTCACCTTTGATTGGCGTGCTTCATTCAGGAAAAAGGCGGCACCGGCTAGGCTGTCGATTTGTTCACGGAAAGCATCTTCGTCAGGGATGCCCATAATACCACAGGTGGTGCTGCACGGGACCATCTTCACCCCCATCTCCTGGGCCATAGTTATCATCTCGTCAATAGATGGGTAATTAACGTCTTTCATCAGCTTCTTCATCATCCAGGTGCCCAGGCCAAACATATTGAAACGGGAAAGCTTCAGTCGCTTGCTGCCGCCACGGTTCATGAAGTTCAACATCTTCTTCATCAGGCCCTTGCTTCTGATTTTACCCTCGTTTTTCTTGATGATATTGAGACCCCAGTACGTGAAGAACATGCTTACTTCCATCCCCATGCTGGCGGCTGTGGTTGCCAGGGTGAATCCAGCCAGAGCATGGTCCAGGTCACCGTTGAACATAACTATGGTCAACTTCTCCTTTTCGTCGGCCATTTATTACTCCTACTTTCAGGCATTCCCGCTTTTGATTTCAGCTCCACAGTAAGGACATTTTGTCTTCTCACGGGGAACCGGTTTCCGGCATCTGGGGCAGTAGAATACGGTGACACCACATGCCTGACAGTATGCGCCGTCCGGGGCCATCATCTCTTCGTCACAGTACGGACAGAAAAGCCGTTTCTTTTCCTCTTGCTCTGCCATTACTTCTTCCCCCCTTTTGCCTGTTTTTTCCGGTAATTGTCTATCGCTTTACTCAAAGCTTGGGCACCAAGGTTAGAGCAATGAAACTTGTTTTGGGGTAACCCGCCAAGTTCCTCCGCGACTAATCGAGGAGTGATTTTCTTGGCCTCATCAAGTGTTTTCCCCATTGCCATCTCACTGACCATGCTGGAAACGGCAATGGCCGCCCCGCAGCCGAAGGTCTTGAACTTTACGTCTTCCAGTCGATTGCCATTCACCTTTATGTAAAACGTCATTATATCCCCGCACACCGGATTACCGACTTCCCCAACGCCGTCCGGGTTCTCTATCTCACCGACGTTGCGCGGGTTCATGAAGTGCTCCATTACTTTCTCACTATAAATCGGCATATTAATGGCCTCCTTTGCCCGTTTTGGTGAACTTTGCATACAGTGGCGACATCTGCCGCAGCCTTTCCACAATCGGCGGCATCACTTCAAGCACATAATCTACATCTTCTTCAGCATTGTCAATGCCAAAGGTAAAAAGGACAGAGCCCTGGGCTATTTCATGTGACAATCCCATGGCGATAAGCACGTGTGAAGCCTTGAGTGCCCTGGAGGTGCAGGCCGAGCCGCTAGTGACCGCCACTCCCTGGCTGTTCAGGAGCATGAGCATGGACTCCCCTTCAATGAACTCAACACAGAAGCTGGCATTCCCGGGCAATCTATTTTCCGGGTGACCGGTAACTACCATATGGTCGATTCTTGCAGGTAGCTCGGCAAGCAGACGCTCGCGCAGATGGCTCAGATGTTTCACTCTGGATGCCATATCGTTTTTCGCCAGTTCCGCGGCCTTTCCCAGCCCGACAACTGCGGGCACATTCTCGGTGCCGGCGCGCCTGCCTCCCTCCTGGACTCCACCGTCGAGAAGAGGCATGATACGCACACCCTTGCGTACATAGAGCGCACCAATACCTTTTGGCCCGTAGAACTGGTTTCCGGCCAGGCTCAGTGCATCAACACCTAACTCTTGTACATTTACCGGTATTGTACCGGCGGTAACGATAGCGTCGGTGTGAAACGGTATATTATGCTCTCTGGTTATCCCGGCGATTTCCTCAATGGGCTCGATGGTGCCCACTTCCCCATTGGCGTGCATAATGGAAACGAGCACCGTGTCCTTCCGAATACGTTTTCTCACTTCATCAGGGTCGACCATGCCGTAACGGTCGACAGGGACCTCAGTAAGTTTAAATCCCCACTTCTCAAGCGTTTTCGCCGAATGAAGCACTGAGAAATGCTCGATTGCCGAGACGATAATGTGCTTTCCCTTGCTCTGCTGTGCGAGGGCCATTCCTTTCACGGCAAAGTTGTTGCTCTCGGTGCCACTTCCGGTGAAGATTATCTCATCAGCGCCAGCACCGATAAGCTGTGCCACTTGTTCCCGTGCCGTGTCCATGGCCTCCCGTGCGGCATCACCCCAGTCATGCAGACAGGAAGGATTGCCGAATAGTTCATCGAGATAAGGCAACATTGCCTCCCTGACTTCCGGGAGGAGAGGAGTTGTCGCGGCGTGGTCCAGATATACTTTTCTCATCAATTCATCTTGTAAGCGGCTAAACGGTCATTTAGCGCCATTATTCTTTAAGCTTCTTTCGAAGGTCATGCAGCAGTTCCTGCTCAATTTCAGCATGTGCTTCCATCAGTTTGCGCGTATGGCTGATGTAGGTGCGCATATCGTGTGCGCTTGCCTCCCACCGGTGACGTGCCATGCCACCTTCGATAAGCTCTTCTGCGTGTTTTTTGGAGTGGGCCAGGCGGCCTCTCAGGTCGACATGCTCGAGGAAGATGGAGCGCAGTGAGGACTTGAGCTCTTCATCACCGTGTTGGTCAACCACCGGTGGCAGGCGTGCTTCCTCAAGGTGGAAGTGCCTCTGCAATCCATCTTCAATTGTATTCAGAATATCTTCGAGCTGGCTTAAGCCCTGCTTCTGATTTAACCTGCCCGGCATGAAGGCTTCCTTGGCTTCTTCAAAGCCCATCATCGCCTCCGCATCATTGGCCACTTTCTCCAACTTTTGGAAACGCTGCCGGATTGTTTTATGCTCAGCAATAATCCTTTCGATTGTCGCTAGGGCGTCTTCCATCATATGCCCTCCTCACCAGCACACATGCGTACTTTTCCCACTCCGTTGAGCAGAATAAGTATAACATATAGCCCGTTGTCGGGCTAGACTCGTCACCTGTTTCAATACTAGTTAATACGCCGCCGCCTGTATGTGATATATGTCACATACTAGTAGCTGTAAACGGGTTATGATAGTATGACTTTGTAAGTAGTTTATAGAGCTCGCTAATGGCACAGAAACTGAACAGTAAGAAGGAAAAGGTACGCATTCATGTCACCGGGATGACCTGCACCACCTGCGCGGCCACCATTGAAAAAGGTCTCGCCGGGACTCCCGGTGTGGAAGAGGCTAATGTGAGCTTTGCTTCTGAACAGGCATCCATTGCCTATGACCCTGAGCAGGTGAACCTGAACGCGCTAAAAGAAACCATATCCGGTATCGGTTACGGCACGGCGACCCGTATATCAATCTTCCCGGTGCGCGGTATGACCTGTGCTTCCTGCGTGGCACGTGTTGAAGGGGCATTATCCAGCGTGTCCGGGGTTGTCTCCGCCAGCGTAAACCTGGCGTCGGAGAAAGCCACCGTGGAGTATCTGGAAGGAACCCAGGTATCAGACCTGAAGCGGGCGGTGGCCGAGGCTGGCTATGAGCTGGGTGAAGAGGCGGAAACCCTGGAAGACGTTGCCACGGCATCGCAGCGAGAAATCAAATCGGTGCGTAATCGGTTCATTTTCGCCGCCGCTATTGGCTTATTGATTCTGGGGTTGGGATTTGGTCCATCCTTTATCGGCAAGCCCTACCTGCTCTGGGCACTGGCAACACCGGTGCAGTTCTGGGCAGGCTGGCGATTTTACCGAGGGATGTGGGGGGCACTGAGACACAGGACGGCGGATATGAATACCCTCATCGCCGTTGGTACATCAGCCGCCTATGCTTACAGCGTTCTGGCGGTGATTTTCCCGGGGTTTTTCGCCGCCGGCGGGCTGGAGCCGCATCTCTATTTTGATACATCGGCTATCATTATCGGGCTGATTCTTCTGGGTCGCTTTCTGGAAGCCAGAGCTAAAGGGCAGACCTCGGAAGCGATTAAGAAACTTATCGGACTGCAGCCAAAGACAGCGCTGGTTATTCGCGGTGGTGAGGAAAAGGAGATACCGGTTGAAGAAGTCGAGGTGGGCGACCTGATACTGGTCAGGCCCGGGGAACGGGTGCCGGTGGATGGCATCGTGCGTCAGGGTTATTCCAGCGTTGACGAATCTATGATTACCGGCGAGAGTATCCCGGTGGAAAAGAATGTGGGCGACGAGGTTATCGGGGCAACCATAAACAAAACGGGCAGCTTCCAGTTTGAGGCGATGAAGGTTGGCAAGGACACCACACTGGCGCAGATTATTCGACTCGTTGAGGAAGCACAGGGAAGCAAGGCGCCGATACAGCGTCTGGCGGATATCATCGCCAGCTATTTCGTGCCAGTTGTGATTGGTATTGCACTGGTTACGTTTATCACCTGGTATTTTGTAGGGCCGGCACCGGCCTTCACTTTTGCCCTGCTCAACTTCATTGCCGTACTGATTATTGCTTGCCCCTGCGCCTTGGGGCTGGCGACACCCACCGCCATAATGGTCGGCACTGGAAAAGGCGCGGAGAACGGAATCCTTATCCGGAGCGCTGAAGCCCTGGAGAGAGCACACAAGATAAACACCGTCCTGCTGGATAAGACCGGCACGCTGACGCGGGGCAAACCGCTGGTCACCGATATCATTGCTGCTCCCTCTTTCTCTGAAGAGAATATACTGCGGCTATCGGCATCAGTCGAACGCCAGTCCGAACACCCGCTTGCCGAAGCTATCGTTCAGGCAGCTTCAGAGCGAAAATTAAAGCTACAATCGATTACCGGTTTCAGGGCTATTCCCGGGAAAGGGGTGGAAGCTCTGGCCGAGGGTAAGAAGCTTATCCTTGGCAACCTGACACTGATGAAAGATGAAAACCTGGCTCTGAACGGACTTGAGAAGGAAGCCAGTCGACTCTGGGAACAGGGCAAGACGGTGATGTTCCTCGGTGTGGGCAAACAAGTAATAGGAATTGTAGCGCTGGCCGATACGCTCAAACCTGGCGCCCGGGAAGCTGTCGAAGCACTGCACAGCTCCGGTATTGAGGTCGTCATGCTTACCGGGGACAACCCTCGCACCGCTGAGGCTATTGCCAGGGAAGCGGGTATCGACCGTGTCATTGCCGAAGTACTCCCCGAACATAAAGCTCAGGAAGTGAAAAAGTTACAGGACGAAGGAAAGGTGGTCGCCATGGTTGGCGACGGCATAAACGACGCTCCAGCACTGGCGCAGGCGGATATCGGCATTGCCATCGGCACCGGTACCGATATTGCCATTGAGACAGGCGATGTTACCCTTATCAGCGGCGATTTATCAGGCATTGTAAACGCCATACATTTGAGCAAGCGTACGCTCAGAACGATAAAGCAGAACCTTTTCTGGGCGTTTGCCTACAACACATCCCTCATTCCCGTGGCGGCTGGTGTACTATTCATCGCATTCGGCCGTTCCGGAGTGCCATCGGGGTTGCATTTCATTCTGGGTGACTACGGTTTCTTGAATCCAATACTGGCGGCGGCGGCCATGGCAACCAGCTCTCTTACGGTTGTATTTAACTCGCTGCGCTTAAGAAGGTTCAAGCCGGTCAAAATGACAGATATTATAAAAGAAAGGGACGAAATGGCTATTGACCCGGTCTGCAAAATGGAAGTGAAAGAAAGCGAAGCTGCGGCAACATCGGAATACAAAGGCAAAAAATACTACTTCTGCGCTGTAGCCTGCAAGAACTCATTCGACCAGAATCCCGAGAAATATCTGGCCGAAGAGAAGAAATAGACTGGCTGACAAGGTTGCCCGGCTGGGTTATAATGCCATAGTAATCCATGGCTTTCATTAGCAGACTGTTTAAAAACCGCAATTTCATCCTTGTTCTGGCCATTGTGCTCGGCCTCACCATAGGAGAGCCGGTCGCTATCAGGACAGAGCCGCTGATACTCCCGCTGCTGGCGCTGGTGATGACGCTCTCCGCTACGAACATAACATCGCGGGAGTTCACCTCTTTGCGGGAGATGCCCCGGACGATTCTCCTTTCCCTCCTGCTTAACTATGTCCTGATGGGCGGCATAATCCTGCTGCTTGCCCGGTGGCTTATCAACGATAAAGACCTGTGGGCGGGGTTCGTGGTCCTGGCCACGGTGCCTCCGGCGGTGGCTGTGGTGCCGTTCAGCTATGTGCTGGGTGGGAATACGCTATTTTCCCTGATCGGTATGACGGGCGCCTATCTTGCGGCGCTCATCATCATGCCCTCTGTAATGGCGTTATTTCTCGGCGTGGGCTTCTTCGACCCGGTAAAACTGCTCATCATCCTCGGCGAGTTAATCCTGATACCGATTGTCCTCTCCAGAGTCCTGCTCTTCACCGGGCTGGCAAAGCGCATTAACCCCTGGCGTGGAACCATTGTGAACTGGAGCTTCTTCGTTGTCCTTTTCACCATCGTGGGGCTGAATCGGCAGGCATTCTTCGGTGAGCTTGATACCCTGGTCAGAATAGCGGTAATCGCCATCGTCATCTCTTTTGTGCTTGGCCACATCATCGAGTTTGCCACCAAAGCCCTGCATGTGGACCGGGAGACAAGTGTCAGCATGGTGCTTATGGGCAGCATGAAGAACTACGGGCTGGCCAGCGGTATTCTGCTCACGCTTTTTGGAGAGCGGGCAGCAATTCCGTCATCTATCTGCGCTGTATTTGGCATTCTGCGCATCGTATGGCTGGGATTCTACTATAGAAAGAAGAGCTAGCCAGATTGCTCCTGTGGAACGCTGTGCTGGATTATCTCCAGGTTGCAGCTCTGATTTTCCCGGCACCACTGCTGGCACTTCTCCGCCCATTCTCTCTGCTCATAGGCAAGGCCGCATTCTTCACAAACGAACAGGTCTTTGCCCTCTCTCTTTATTTCTCTGACCATTGTTCCTCACGTCATTTACGTTAGTTATGTGGTCAACCGCTGTAAATAGCGGTGCGCCTGAAGCGCCGCTTTGGCGCCTTCGCCGGCGGCCACAATTATCTGTTTTTCCGGCACATCGGTAACATCGCCGGCGGCATAAAGGCCAGGCACGGATGTTTCATTGCGCGGTGTAACCGTGACTTCGCCCCATTTGTTGAGCTCGACCAGCCCCTTAACTGCATCAGAGTTGGGCACCAGTCCAATTTCTATGAAAATACCGCCGACTTCCAGTTCCTTCTCTTTTCCGCTCTTAATGTCTTCTATTACAATGCCCTCGACGAGCTCCTGACCTTTTATCGCTGCGGTCTGGTGCTCAAGGAATACCGTTAAATTTTTGGCATCTTTGAGTTGATTTGAGAGAACCTGGTCGCCGGTGAGCGGGGTAAGCGAAATGAGGTTTACATGCTCGGCAATCTTGACCAGGTCGAGGACTGCCTCCAGTGCCGAGTTTCCACCTCCAACCACCGCCACTTTTTGTCCCGTGAATACCGGGCCGTCACAGATGGCACAGTAGGACACGCCTCTGCCGGTCAGCTCCGTTTCCCCCGGTACATTCAGTTTCCTCGGCTTTTTTCCGGTGGCGAGGACGACAGCCTTACTCTGATATTTATCACCGGCTTCGGTGATGGCCTCAAACCCGCCTTCTATCCTCTTTAACTGCTTGACCTTATAACCTATCTTCTGGTCGATGGGAAACTGGCCAACCTGCGTTTCAAATTTGCTGATTAGCTCCGGCCCTTCGATGAACTGGTAACCCAGATAGTTTTCGATACCCAACGTGGTGTTTATCTGCCCGCCGGTATCCCCGCTGACGAGCAGTGTCTTGAGTTGTTTCCTCGCCGCATAAACGCTGGCTGCCATACCGGCCGGGCCGCCGCCGATAACCATTAACTCGTACATCACTGCCTCCTCGTGCCTTTAAATTTAATCAAGGCAAAGGCTTATGCCAGCAAGCTATCCAGTTTCGCCTGGTTGAAGCCAACGATGACGTCATCATCAACAACGATTACCGGGACACCCATCTGCTTTGACTTCTGGATCATTTCCTCGGCCTTCTCTTTGTCCTCGCCCACATTATAATCGGTAAAAGGGATTCCTTTCTGGGTCAGATAGTCCTTGGCCCGTTTACAGTACGGGCATGTAGGCGTTGAATATACAGTCACTTTCTTGTCAGCCATTTTTACCCTCCTCCATTATCGTTTATGCCGATAGCACACCGTATCATTTTTGATTTGTTTATTATATCATAAGCATTGAACAGGTAATTGTATGTGATATATGTCATATTCACATTGGCGGACAGTAGTGTAAATTGAAGGGAATTATAGTAAAGAACATTTTGTTCACGGGGGATTGAGCCATGGCAACCGAGCAGGATAAAACACTGGAAGGATTGAAGACAGCGATTCAAATGGAAATCGATGGCAAACAATTTTACCTGAAAGCAGGTAAGGAAAGCAGCAACGAAGCCGGAAAGAAACTGCTGGAGTCGCTTGCTGCCGAAGAGGATATTCACCGTCAGAAATTTGAGGAGATATTCGAGTCCATCAGGGATAAAAATGCCTGGCCCAAAACAGATTTCAAGCCGGATGGAGGAAGCAACCTCAGGACGCTGTTCTCCAGGGCTACGGAGCAGGTCGGAAAGTCCATCAAGGCGCTGGATAGCGAACTGGATGCCGTCCAGACCGCAGTGAATATGGAAGCCAAAACCTACGATTTTTATATAAGCCAGCGCCAGTCCACTCCTTACCCCGCGTCCCGCGATTTTTACCAGGCGCTGGCATCACAGGAAAGAGAGCACCAGCTCATACTCCTTGATTACTACGAATTCTTGAAGAATCCGGCAGGCTGGTTTGTCAATACAGAGCATCCCATTCTGGACGGTGGCTAAAATAATAAAATGGACTGCCAGATAATTATGAATATGGAGGGAAATAGTGGCATATGAAGCCTAGAGAGATAAAACCGGGGATTTACTGGGTGGGGGCTGTGGACTGGGACAGACGACTTTTTGACGCTCTGATACCTCTTCCCGACGGGACAAGCTACAACTCATATCTCATCAAAGGCAGTGAGAAAACGGCTTTGGTCGATACCGTGGATGCTGCCATGCCGGATA
>Ga0180009_10001878_pt1 | contig 25057 bp, 19 predicted proteins | sample OS_PC_MetaG_FD_123537 | JGI IMG/M metagenome (GOLD analysis project Ga0180009, IMG submission 123537) | Groundwater microbial communities from the Aspo Hard Rock Laboratory (HRL) deep subsurface site, Sweden - OS_PC_MetaG | ecosystem: Environmental > Aquatic > Deep subsurface > Groundwater...
ACGCCGGTTGGCAGGTGCTCGTGGGAATAATTTCCGCGAAAATCCTTCCAGTCGTCGTATAAGCGGGATGTCGGCAACGGGCAGGTGCCGCTGCGAACCGCTTTAAAAGCGTCTTCGATTGTTTGGTTTATGGTGGTTTCAAGTTTTTGAATCTGTTTTTCCGTGATCACGTTGTCCGCCATCAGTTTTTGGCCGTAAAGCTGATAGAGCGGCGGCCGCTGCTTGATTTGTTCATACATGAGCGGCTGGGTAAAATACGGTTCATCTCCTTCGTTGTGACCGTAGCGTCGGTAGCAGACCAGATCGATGACCACATCTTTTTTAAACGCCATGCGGTAGTCGCAGGCCAGTTGAACGGCATGAACGGCAGCCTCGGGATTTTCACCGTGAACGTGAAAGATCGGCACCGACAGCATTTTGGCAATATCGGTGCTGTAGCGGGTGGAACGTGCATTTTCAGGGAGCGTGGTATAACCGATCTGGTTGTTAATGACCAGATGAACGGTCCCGCCGGTATGATACCCTTCGATCTGGGACATGTTCAGGGTCTCGGCCACGATTCCCTGCCCGGCAAAAGCGGCGTCGCCATGGATCAGCAACGGCAGGACCCGGCTGCGTTCGGTATCGCCGGTTAAATCCTGGCGGGACCTGGCAACTCCCTCCACCACCGGATTTACCGATTCCAGATGGCTGGGGTTGTTCACCAGAAAAACCTGAATCTGCCGATCCTTGCCGATCTTGACATCGGCCAGATAGCCGTTGTGATATTTGACGTCGCCGGCGCCGAAAAGGCTTTCCGGGTCATGGCAGTGTTCGAATTCAGTAAAAATTTCCTCATAGGTCTTGTTTAAAATATGGGCCTGAACATTCAAACGGCCCCGGTGGGACATGCCGAGAATAATTTCGCGACACCCGTTATGGGCCAGGTGCCGGGCCAGATAGTCCAGCATGGGGATAATGACGTCGGCGCCTTCCAGGGAAAAACGGGTCTGGCCGATATATTTTTTGTGAAGAAACGCTTCAAAGATCGCGGCCTGATGAAGTTTGTGCAATATCTGAACTCTGGTTTGACGGTCGAATTGCGGCTGGTTACGCACCGATTCCATGCGGTCCTGCAGCCAGCGCCGTTCGTCCGGATCCTGCAGATGCATGAATTCCACCCCGATGGAACGGCAGTAGGTCTCGCGCAGGGCCTGCAGGATATCGCGCAGCGGGGCGTGTCGGGCTTTTGAAAAATGCCTGGCAAAAAAGGTCCGGTCCAGGTCTTTTTCCAACAGACCGAAGGCGTTCAGCTCCAGGAGGGGGTGCCGGGTGGGGCAGGCCGAGAGGGGGTCCAGGCAGGCCAGCAGGTGTCCAACGTCCCGATACCGGTAGATAAGGGCTTCCACCCGGGCCTGTTTTAAGACGGCATGTTCATCTTCGGGTCCATCAGCGGCGAATTTGCCTGAAGCGGCCAATTCAAAGCCTTCGAAAAAAAACCGCCAGTCCTGTGACAGGGCATCGGGGTTTGATTTCCACTGTCGATACTGGGCGTCAATGTAGTCTGCGTTCCAGGTCTCAGATATATCCATATGTTCTATACCTTGTCATGTTTTTCATGCAGCTGCCGGGTAAACCAGTCGGCCACCACTTTGGCAACCTGCCTGCGATGGTCTTCTTGGCTGAACATATGGTCCGCCCCCGGAATGACGTTCAGAGTAATCGCCGCCGGATTTCGCTTATGTGCCTGGAGGGCTTCGTCCATGGGGACAATTTCGTCCCTGTCGCCGTGTATTACCAGCAGCGGCCTTTTAAGTGAACCGATCACCTTAAACATATCATAGTTGTCCGCATCGGTAAAAAAATCTTTTGAGAGCTCCAGGGAGCGGCCCCTGCTGGTAAAGAAAACCCGGCCGGTCCTCTCTATTTCGGTCTGCTGCTCTCTGCTGAGGAAATGGGTTGCTTTCATGCCGGATACGCGCGCGGCCAGAATACAAACCGCCCGGACGCTTTTCAGCCGGGCGGCGGTCAACAAAGCGATATTCGCCCCCATACTGTGTCCGGCAAGTCCAATCCAGCGGGCGCCGTTGTCGGTCAGAAAGGCTGCGGCTGTTTCCATTTCGGCGATATGCTTGGCGTAACTCGAATCGATGAATGCGCCTTCACTCTGACCGTTTCCGGAAAAGTCAAATCGCAGGACCGTAAATTGGGCCGCGGCCAGCTCGCTACCCATTTGCTGCAAGACCCGGGTATGCCGGGAGCAGGTGAAGCAGTGCCCGATGATGATACCCCTGTCAGATGACTTTTGCGGTTGGTGCAGGGTCCCGGTGAGTTTTTCACCCAGGTTATTTATAAAATGAACCTGTTTTTCCATCTTTTTTTTTGTTAATCTTGAATCGTTCTAAAAAATGATAAGGTTTATGATTATGAGATGATGCCAGACAAGTCATAACGCGGCAGTTAAAGATATGTAAAAATAATAAGGAATAACAGGAGGCGTGTCAAATAGATATTGTTGAATGACCGGTCGCAAAGCTTTCGGGTTTCATTCGGTTGATCGTATATATGTTAAGGTTTTTCCGGAAACAGGCGGCAGGTTTTTGTCCCTTTAGGGTTTAACTTGACGGGTAAGGGTTTTTGTGGGATTTTTTAAACTCGCCAGCCATATATGGATCCACCGCGCGCAAGCCGGGGGGCTACACTGTTTGACCTATCAACGGCAGTTTGTTCCCAGACTGTCCGGGAGGTAATAACCCATGAAGATCGATATTTCCATTATAATCGGGGGAGAGGCCGGCCAGGGCATCCAGACCGTCGGCCAGCTGCTGGCCCTGGCGTGTCGGCAGGCGGGCATGTATGTAATGGCCGTAAACGATTTTGAGTCAAGAATCCGGGGCGGCCACAGCTTTTTTCAGGTGCGGATCAGCGACCGGCCGGTTCAGGCCCCCGACCATCGCATCCACTTGCTGGTGGCGTTGGACGAGAAAACCGTCCAGGCCCACGCCGCGGAAATGGTTCCCGGCGGAATCATCATAATGGAAAAGGAATCCGGCCTAAATAAAAACGTGGTGTCGGTCCCCTTTATCGAACTGGCCAGACAGGCGGGGGCCAGGATTACCTCCAACACCGTTGCGGCCGGCGCCTGTCTGGCGCTCTTGGGGGCGCCGTTTAGTATAATGAAACGGATTCTTTCCGAGCAGTTCGGCCAAAAGAGCAGGGACATCCTGGAAAAAAATATCAAGGCGGCGGAACTGGGGTTTGGTGCGGTAAAGGGAACGTCGTTCAAGTGGGCCTTCAGCTGGAAAGAGACCAGACCCAGGGGCATCCTGATGGAGGGGTCAAAAGCTGTCGCCCTGGGGGCCCTGGCAGGAGACTGCCGGGTGGGGGCCTTTTATCCCATGTCGCCGGCCACCAGCATCATGGCCCATCTGGCGTCGTTTTCAGGGCATTGCCCCGTGGTTGTCGAGCAGGCTGAAGATGAAATCGCGGCCGTTAATATGGTCATCGGTGCATCCTTTGCAGGCGCCAGGGCCATGACAGCCACGTCCGGCGGCGGTTTTTCGCTGATGGTGGAAGGGCTGGGACTTGCCGCCATCACGGAAACGCCGATTGTGATCGTCAACGCCCAGCGGCCGGGTCCGGCCACCGGACTGCCGACCCGTACGGCCCAGGCCGACCTTCACTTTGTGATCCGGGCTTCCCAGGACGAGTTCCCCCGGTTCGTATTTGCGCCGGGCACCCCGGAGGAGGCCTATGACATTACGGCCCGGGCCTTTGAACTTTCCGAAAAGTATCAGGTGCCGGTCATTGTTCTGGTGGATCAGTATTTTAACGATTCGCTTTTTACAATCGAACAGCCCCTGGCGGCTCCACGCAAAATTGAACGGTTCATTGTGGGGGATAAAGATATGAAAAACCCCGGGGCCTACCAGCGCTTTGCCATAACACCGTCGGGCGTATCGCCCCGGGCGCTGCCCTGTATGGGCAAAGCTTTGGTGGTGGTGTCCAGCGACGAGCACCGTGAAGACGGGCATATCAGCGAAACCATCAGCGACCGGGTCCACATGGTTGACAAGCGTCAGGCCAAATGGCCGGCCATGTTGTCGGAAATGCGCCCGCCCCAGGGCTACCATGAGGACAGTGACATCCTGCTCATCGGCTGGGGATCCACCAAAGGCGCCATTCAGGAGGCGGTTGATCAGTTGAGAAAAAAGGGCCTTGATGCCGGCAGTTTACATTTTACCGACCTGTGGCCGTTTCCGGATAGTGCTGTCAAGACCGCGTTGCAAAAGAAAAAGAAGATCTTTATGGTGGAGCAGAACACAACAGCGCAGCTGGGCCAGCTGATCCGGCAGCAAACCGGACTGGGCTTCAGCGACGCGATACTTAAATATGACGGCCGGCCCTTTTATCCGATTGAGATTGTCGAGGGAATCTTCGACCGTAAGGACTTTTAATCCAATGTTTATATGCGCTCGCTAACCCCGCGGCAAGACTTGTCGACGAGCCCTTCGGCTGTTATCTCAGAGCCGAACAGCTCCCTTCGGTCTGAGCTCAGGGTCGAAGACAAGGCGAATTGCTGCGGGGAATGCGCTCGCTGTTGCGGTTCAAAAAAAATGTGAGGTGGCAGCATGGTCAGCATGCAAACGTATGAATCCGATTATGAAAACCAGTGGTGTCCGGGATGCGGCAATTTCGGGATTTTATCCGCTATAAAAGACGCTCTGGTAAAACTGGACCTTACGCCGGACAAGGTCCTGATCATATCCGGTATCGGGCAGGCGGCCAAGACGCCGCATTTCCTGAATTGCAACACCTTTCATGGGCTGCATGGCCGTGCACTGCCGGCCGCGACCGGAGCCAAGATGGCCAATCATCTGTTGAACATACTGGTTAATTCAGGTGACGGGGATTGTTACGGCGAAGGCGGCAATCATTTCATGCACGCCATTCGACGCAACCTTGACATTACCCTGCTGGCTCACAATAACAAGGTTTACGGGCTGACCAAGGGGCAGGCGTCCCCCACGGCCGACCTGGGAATGGTGACCAAGCAGCAGCAGGCGGGGGTCACCAACGAATCGTTCAACCCGCTGGCCGTTGCCATATCCCTGGGAGCCGGGTTCGTGGCGCACGGTTTTGCCGGCAACACCGAACATCTCAGCAACCTGATCCAGGCCGGATTCCGGCACAAAGGCTTCAGCCTGATCGATATCCTGCAGCCGTGCGTTTCTTTTAACACCGTCAATACCTATGACTGGTACAAAAAACGGGTCTATGACCTGAATACCGCAGGGCACCGGGCCGAGGATTTTACCGCGGCCATCACCGCAGCCCGGGAATGGGGGGATAAAATCCCCATCGGCATCTTTTACCGGAAAGAAAAACCCACTTTTACCGATCAAATACCGGCGCTGAAAAAAGGGCCTTTGATTGCGAAAGCATACAGCCAGAAACGGCTTCAGGCGTTACTTTCAGAGCAATAAGATTAAATTTACTCATTAAAGGGAGACGGCAGGATGGGATTCAGGGAGGAAAAAGACAGCATGGGATCGATCGGGGTCCCTGATAATGCCTATTACGGGGCGCAGACCCAGCGGGCAATTGAAAACTTCCCCATCAGTGGACTGACGTTTCCGCCTGAATTCATCCACGCCCTGGCGCTGATCAAACAGTGTAGCGCCCAGGTGAACAAAGAACTGGGGCTTCTGCCGGCGGAAATAGCCGATGCCATTATTGCGGCCGCCCGGGAAGTGATGGCGGCAAAGCATGCCGATCAATTTCCGGTGGATGTGTTTCAAACCGGCTCCGGTACTTCAACCAACATGAATATGAATGAGGTCCTGTCTTCACGGGCCAATGAAATCATTACCGGGCAAAAAGGCGGAAATTCGCCGGTGCACCCCAATGACCATGTGAACCTGTGCCAGTCCAGCAATGATGTCATTCCATCGGCCATTCATGTTGCAGCGTTGACCGCCATCCGCAACCGACTGCTCCCGTCGCTGCAAGTGCTCCATCAATCCCTGTCTGAAAAGTCGGCCGCCTTTATGGATATTGAGAAAATCGGCCGGACCCATCTGCAGGATGCCATTCCAATCACCCTCGGCCAGGAATTTTCCGGTTACGCCCGCCAGATTGAACTGGGACTGGACCGAATCAAGGCGACCCAAGAGCGGCTGGCCGAACTGACGCTGGGGGGCACGGCGGTGGGCACCGGCGCGAACACCCATCCGGAGTTTGCCGCAAAGGCCATCGCCTTGATTGCCGAGCATACCCGGGCGCCGTTCCGGAAAGCGGCGAATCATTTCGAGGCCCAGGCTGCTCAGGATGCCGCGGTTGAAACCAGTGGGGCACTGAAAACTCTCGCAGTCAGCCTGGTAAAAATCGCCAACGATATTCGCTGGCTGGCGAGCGGCCCCCGCTGCGGGTTCGGCGAAATCAATATCCCGTCACTCCAGCCCGGATCTTCCTTCATGCCGGGAAAAGTCAACCCGGTCATCCCGGAGGCCGTGGTTCAGGTGGCGGCGCAGGTGGTGGGTAACGACACCACCATTACCATAGGGGGGCAATCCGGCAATTTTGAACTGAATGCCATGCTGCCGGTGCTGGCGTATAACCTGCTGCACTCCATCAGCCTGCTGTCGGCCGCTTCCGAAGTGTTTGCACTTAAATGCGTAAAGGGTATTACGGCCAACCGCCGGAAATGTTCTTCCAATATCGAGCAGAGCCTGGCACTGGTTACGGCCCTAGTCCCGCAGATCGGTTACGACAAGGCGGCAGAGATCGACAGGAAGGCCTATGATACCGGTAAAACCATCCGGGCGGTGGCGCTGGAGGAAAGGGTTTTAAGGGAAGCAGAATTGGAGCGGCTGCTGGGGCCGGCTGAAAGAGATCAATGAGTGTTCAAGGATTCAGGGGTTCTGGGATTCAAGTGAAAAACTATATCAATCCCTCGAATCCTGGAACCCTTCCTCCCAACGAATGGGAGAAGGGCTTAATTTCTAATACAAAATAGAATCTTATAAAAGGATCACTATATTTGAACACAGCCATTTCCGATCATCATGGCCTGTCCCGCATAAAACTTTTCTGGGCGCTTTCACGGACCCCCCATGCCGTTCTGGACATCAGCACGCCCGCGCTGGCCGCACTGCTCTGGCTGGGGGCCTTCCCCTCCCTGAAAGTGATTCTGCTGGGTCTTTTGGCAGCCTTTGCCGGTTATACGGCCGTGTATGCCTTGAATGATGTAATTGACTACCGGGTGGACCGGGAAAGGGTGAAAAGCGGTGAACTGCCGGCAGCGGAATCTTACCTGGATGATGTGATGATTCGTCATCCCATGGCCTACGGGCTGTTGAGCTTCAGGGAAGGAGTGGCCTGGGTGCTGGCCTGGGGGGCGCTGGCCATGCTGGGCGCCTATCTCCTGAATCCGGTTTGCGTCATTGTTTTCCTGGTTGGCTGCGTCCTTGAAGCGGTCTATTGCCTGATGCTGAAAATCAGCTCCCTGCGAACCCTTGTCAGCGGCGCGGTCAAGACATCCGGTGCTGTTGCCGCCGTATTCGCGGTGGACCCCGATCCTTCGTTTGCGTTTATGCTGTCGTTGTTCATATGGATATTCTGCTGGGAAATCGGCGGTCAGAACATCCCCCATGACTGGGCCGACATTGAGGAGGACCGGCGGCTTGAGGCGCAGACGGTCCCCGTGCGGTTTGGCGCCGAAAGGGCCACGGCCCTGATACTTTACGCACTGATTGCCGCCGTGATGCTGAATATTGTGGTTTTGCATTTTTCCCAGGTTGTTTTTGAACTGTTTTATGTCGTCGTCTTTTTGATTGTGGGAATTTATTTTTTAATTGTCCCGGGCCGGCGGTTGTATAAAATCAAAGAACGTAAAAACGCCATGGCCCTTTTCAACCGTGCCAGTTATTACCCGCTGGCGCTGCTGCTGGTAATGGTGGCTAAACGGGTTATTACAGTTATCGTACAATAGTGTATAAATTCATAAATATGATACCGTTTTAAATCCCTCCCAACCTCCCTTTATGAAAGGGAGGAGAAGAGTTTCCCCTTTATTAAAGGGGGCAGGGGGATTTTGAAGAAGGGGAGTGAAATACCCCTTTTTCTTTCGCATTAATGGAGATTATACAATCGCTTCTAAGCACATGAAAAAGGATGGGTGTGAAATATGAAGGAATTTGATTCTGAAGCGCTGGCGAAATTCAACGGTGAAAATGGAAGTCCCATTTATATTGCCCACCAGGGAAAGGTCTACGACATCAGCGACAGCAAACGCTGGAAGGCCGGCATGCATATGAAGCGCCACCGCGCCGGCGCCGATCTCAGCACGGATATCAAGGCCGCACCCCATGGTCCTGAAGTGTTTGAAAGGTATCCGCAAATAGGCGTTCTTAAAAAGCAGAAGGCGTTCGAGGTTGAGATGCCGGCGGTATTATCAAGGCTGCTGGCGCGCTACCCCATGTTGCGGCGGCATCCCCATCCCATGACGGTTCACTTTCCGATTGTCTTTATGTTTTCCACCACGGTGTTTAATGTGCTTTACCTCATTACCGGCGTAAAGTCCTTTGAGCTGACGGCCCTGCATTCGCTTGGCGCCGGTATCTTTTTTACCGTCGTCACCATCCTGACCGGGCTGTATACCTGGTGGCTGAATTACCTTTCACGTCCGGTACGGGCCGTACTTATTAAAAAACGGCTTTCGCCGGTGATGCTTGTCCTCGCAATCATCGCGTTTATATGGCGGCTGAGCGTGCCGGACGTTTTGGATCATCTCATCGGGGTCGGTTTTGTTTATCTGCTGCTGGTTCTATCGTTTTTGCCCATCGTGACGGTGATCGGCTGGTTCGGTGCGCAATTATCCTTTCCCATTGAAAATGAATGAAAAATTTACACTCGGTCATTTCGGGAAAGTTATAATTTTTTTCATAGATTAAAATGAATTTATTTACCTTGCATTCCGTGAAGAGGGCTTATATCATTCATGTAATTAATGTGATCTGATAAATAGGGCTGTACAGGGGTGCAGACTTAATCAGATTCAAAGACTAAGGAGAAAATATGGGTTTCAATCAAAGTGGTGGCAAGGGTGGATACGGTGGCGGACGTCCGAGGGAATTTCATAAGGCGATTTGCTCAGAATGCAAAAAGGAATGCGAAGTTCCTTTCAAACCAAGCGGTGATCGTCCGGTCTACTGCAAAGACTGTTATTCAAAAAAGAAAGCCTGACAGCCGCTAAGCGCTGTTTTCGGTTATGCGCTGATCTTTAATTCCGAATCATTTAAAAGCCCGGCAAGACTAATTCTCCCGGGCTTTTTTATTAAAAGAAAAACACATGCGATTTGACGGGTGGCTGATCGGAATTTGCGCGATACGGGCTTTGGGGGGGATGGCTTCCGGTCTTTTTGTGGCGAGCACATCGTTCGGCTTTGCCCTCTCACTCATATTGAGAGGCATTGCCATGCCGATTGGCGGGTACAGTTGGAACATATTTGTGACAACAACTCTTGTGAAAATTGATTGAAAAAATAAAAATATAAATTTTTTATTGACAATCGATAATCGATAATCTAATAAAATATTTAATCATAAATGAACACTATTTTTAAAACGACGACACTTTCAGTGATCTGCCGGGGATTTAAAGATTTTTTTCATGCGTACTGCTTAGCAAGTTTCTTTTCAAAAAAAATACTGCGCTCCAGACAACGAATCATTTCAAAATTATAATAATTTATTAATTTTTCAGGAAAGGTAAAGACCATGCTGAACTTTAATGACCTGCCATTTATTGACCACCACTGCCATCCCTATGATCCCAAGAAAGCAACTCTGGAACCTGAATTCCTGGTCCGTGAATTTTTTCATGGCATGGGCGATATCCCCGATCAAAAAGCCGCCAAGGCGCGGATGTGGGGGGCCACCGATGAGCTTCGTTACCACTTTCCTTTTATGGGGGTTGTCCGGACCCTGATTTGCCAGCTGTCCAAGGTCCTTGATTGTCCGGCAGAACTTGAGGCCATCGCCCAGGCGCGCAACCGGATTTCCTCTAAAAGCTTTGCCGAATATATTGAGCTGCTCTATAAAGATGCCGGTATTGTCGGGACTGTTTTAGATACCGGCCTTCCCATCAATGATCCCCTGCTGGACCTGATGCCGGGCAAAAAATTGAGGTTGTTCCAGTTTGAACCGCCCCTGAATAAATTTCTGAAAACAGCCGGGTCCTATCAGGAGCTGCTTGGCAATTTTCAGCAAAGCCTGGAACAGTCCATCAAGAAGGACGGTTTTGTCGGGGTCAAGGTCCACCTGGCGGAACAGGTCAGCTTCGGCGTCTTGCCGGTCTGGGAAGACGAAGCCGTATCTGTTTTTGCCCAGGCAAAGGCGGGAGACGCCGCATCCTATAAAAAATTATACACCGCTGTTTTCAGCGCCATTTTACTCCAGTGCCAGGAATTGGACGTGCCGGTTCATCTCCACAGCGGTTTTACCGGCGGCACGTGGAATGGACCGATCCACAATGCAGACCCGTTTTTATTGGCCCCCTTTTTAAAACACACCGAGTTTTTAAAAACTAAAATTGTTTTGCTGCACGCCGGTTTTCCCTGGACCAAACAGGCTGGTCAGATGGCCCATGGGTTCCCGCATGTCTGGGTGGATATGGGACAGATGACACCCTGGGCATCCCTGCGCATCGCCGAATGTTACCGGGATGTGATGGCCTGGGCGCCGCTTTCCAAAATTGTTGTGGGCAGCGGCGGTCACGGGACGCCGGAAATCGCATGGTTGTCTGCCAAAACGGCTAAAATAGCCCTGGCCGAAGTTCTGGGAGATGCGGTGCGCCTCGGGTTGATAGAAAAGAAAGATGCTGAAATGACTGGGCGCATGATTCTGCATGACAATGCCGCCCGGTTATATGGACTCTTATAGACGTGGTTTTCGCTTTATTTTCAAGCTTAGGAGGTGAAATAAAACAATGAAAAAAAGTGACAAACCTAAAAGCCTGGTCACATTTATCACCGAAGACCTGGAGGAGAAAATATTAGAGGGAAAACTCAAACCAGGCCAGCGGCTGATTGAAGCAGAACTCTGCAAAGCTTACGGGATCAGCCAGACCCCTTTGCGGGAAGCGCTTAGAATTTTAGAAAGCCATGGCTATGTGGTCCATGAACCGCGCAAGGGCGTTACCGTCACCCAAATTACCCTGAACGATATTGAAGAAATCTATCATATTCGCGCCAACCTGGAAAGCATGGCACATTATTGGGCGGTAAAGAAATATGACCCGGAAGTGCTGGCCCAGTTAAAAAAATTGCAAAAACAGATGCTTCTTGAGGTAAGCAAAAAAAACGTAAAAGCTTATTTTGAGTTAAACCTTAAATTTCATGAGGTCCTTATCAATGCCTGCCAGAATAAACGACTCATCAATATGATCCAGACCTTTGTCAAACAGACCAAACGCTATCGGATCGATATCCTGAAGAGCCCGGAAAGACTCAAGCGTTCCGTTAAGGCTCATGAAAAGATTATTCAGTCATTTGAGGATCGGGACGCGAAAAAAGCGGAAAAGCTTCGAAAGGAAAGCATTTTGGGAAATATTGAAATTTTTACAGGAAAATTCAACAAAGAAAATAAATGAATGTGCAACCGGAATGGGGACTCGGGCAGGCCATTGAATTCAGTTGTCCCCTATGCATTACATGGAATCTCTAACCCTTATAAAAAAAGGAGGATGGTATGAGAAAGAAAAATCTTGTTTTTTTAATCCCTGTGGTTTTTTTCCTGTTTGCTTTGGTTCTGGTGGCGCCGGCAATTGCGGCATATCCTGAGAAACCGATCGAGTTTGTCATTCATTCCGCGCCCGGCGGGGGAATGGATCGGTTCACGCGCACCGCGGCCCATATTCTGGAAAAATCAGGTATCGTCAATCAGAAAATCAAAGTGACCAATCGTCGTGGCGGGGGAGCGACCGTGGCCATTAATTACGTGATGGATCAACAAGGTGACCCCTATGTTCTGCAGCACTGGACGACATCTCCGCTTTCCACGTTATTGCGCGGTACCACCAAGGCAAAAAGCTGGAAAGACTTAACAATTATCGGCACCTTGATCGAAGATCCCAATCTGGCGGCAGGGCTCAAAGACACCCCTTTCAAGAATATGGGCGACCTTATTGTCTACGCAAAAGCAAATCCAAATAAAATTCGCGTTGGTATCAACACGATTGGCGGCTCAGAACACATCATTTCCCATCGAATCGAGAAAGCGACTGGCGCGAAGCTTACTATAACCAGCTTTAGCAATGCCGGGGTTGCACTTCTTGGCGGTCATATAGATATGGCTTTTGGAACCCCCAATGAAACGGTTACTCATGCCGAAGGCGATAAAATGAAAATTTTGGCCACAGTGACGTTGAAAAGAATTCCTTTTCTTCCGGATATACCGACCATGTTAGAGTTAGGAATTGATGCGTCCTTTACGCAATATCGCGGTTTTTGGGGAGGACCGGGTTTTCCTGATTATGCCGTAAAATTCTGGGAAGATGCCTTCGCCAAACTCATGCAGCAGAAAGAATGGCAAGACTTTATGAGTAACAACGCTATGGTTCCCACCTATAATACGAGCAAGGAAGCTATTGAGCTTCTTGGACCCTATTATGATAATTTGGGGAAGGATATTAAAGAGCTTGAGGCATATAAGAAATAATAGCAACGTTGTGTAAATGAATGACCCCCGGCCAAAAGGAAAACATCATGAGAAAAGCGGACAAAATTTTTGGAAGCGTTTGTTTTGGGATCAGTCTGTGGCTGATCCTGGAAGGGTTGAGATGGGATTATACTGCTGGGTTTACGCCGGGGCCGGGCTTTTTGCCGTTCTGGCTGGGGGTCATTCTGGGATTGTTCTCCTTGTCTTTGGTATATAACGCCTTTAAGCGAGAAGCAGCCAAGGATGATTATAAAAAAATTTTCCCGGAAAAGCACGCGTTATACAGAGTTGGTCTGATCCTTCTGATTTTCGCAGGATTTGCGATTGTCGTTGAAACCGTCGGATTTGAATTAACGGTTTTTATTTTTGTCGCTCTGATACTCACCTTACTGGAAGGCTACAAGATTGGCAAAAGCATTTTTTACGGTGTCGCCTTCAGCGGATCACTATTTCTGATCTTCCGATACTGGATGGAAATTGAACTTCCCAGTGGTTTTTTGGGATATTAAGAGGAAAAAATGGAATCCTTACTTCAATTGATGCAGGGCTTTGCGACTGTTTTATCACCCTACAACCTGTGGATGGCGACGGTCGGCTGTTTTTTGGGAACAATCATTGGGATTTTACCCGGGCTCGGACCCTCAGCGACCATTGCCATGCTTCTCCCTTTGACCTTCGGAATGGATGCGACGCCCGCCATGATCATGATAACGTGTCTCTATTACGGCGCTAAATACGGCGGCTCCACCACCACCATTTTACTCAATGTCCCCGGCGAGGGCTCCTCTGTGGTAACGGCCCTGGACGGTTATCAAATGGCGCGTCAGGGACGGGCGGGAGCCGCTTTGGGCATATCAGCCATCGGGTCTTTTTTTGCCGGAATCGTCGGCACATTCGGTCTTATTTTCATATGTGTGCCCCTGGCTGAATTCAGTCTGAAATTTGGTCCGGCCGAGTACTTCAGCCTGATTATAATGGGAATGCTGACCATTGTCTTTGTCGGCGGAAGGTCCATCTCAAAGTCACTGATGAGCGGGATACTGGGGCTGGCCCTGGGAACCGTCGGCAGCGATTTTGTACAGGGGGCGCCCCGGTTTGTTTACGGATTCCCCATGTTGATGGAAGGGGTTCCCTTTGTTGCGGTGGTAATGGGTATGTTCGGTATTGGAGAAGTCCTGGTTTCAGCCGAAGATCGCATGAAATTAAAACCGATTAAAGTAAAATTTTCACAACTATGGCCTTCAGTTGCAGATGTGCTCGAATCGAAATGGGCCATTGTAAGAGGAACCGTGATCGGATTTCTGGTGGGCGCCCTGCCCGGCGCCGGCGCTACGATTGCTTCCTTTATATCCTACGGTATCGAGAAAGGGGTCGCGAAAAATCCGGAGCGATTTGGAAAGGGCGCCATCGAGGGGGTGGCGTCACCGGAATCTGCCAACAATTCCGCTTGCTCAGGTGCGATGGTGCCGCTGCTGGCACTCGGCATTCCGGGTTCGGGATCCACGGCAGTGATGCTGGGGGCTCTGATTCTTTACGGCCTTAAACCCGGCCCGATGCTGTTTCAAACAAGTTCCGGTTTCGTATGGGCGCTTATTGCCAGCATGTTTATCGGCAACGTTATCCTGATCATCATGAACCTGCCCATGATTCCGCTGTTTGCCTATAGTTTGCGTATTCCTTACGGGCTGATGTATCCGGGCATCATTCTGATCTGCATTATCGGCGGCTATTCTCTGAGCACCAATATCTTTACCGTATGGTTGGTTATCTTCTTCGGAATTATTGGATATATATTCAAAAAATGTGATATCCCCGGAGCGCCTCTGGTCATCGCCCTGGTGCTCGGGCCGATGATGGAATATGCGCTCTATCAGGCCATGAATCTATCCCTCGGAGACCCGCTTACTTTTGTAACCCGCCCGATTTCCGGGGTACTTCTGGGCATCGCGGCACTGATGACCATTGCGGTTACGTTTAAAACCGTCAGAATGAAGCGGGCCATGCTTGAGGAGGAGGACGACGACTAGAAGCCATCTCAAAAATAGGAGTTTGGTTCAAGTTTCTTTCACGGCAACGCCCAGCAGCCACATGCCGGGGACTTCAAAGGACACCTGCAGCGGCATTCCCTGATCCGCCAATGCGCTGCGAAAATCGGCGCTGCGAAAACGATTTTCAATGGGATGAAGCAGGATATGTCTGGTGATAAAGTTCCCGTACAGGGCCTGATAAAGCTCTTCAATATAAAATATCCCGCCGGGTTTTAATATCCTTCTAATTTCTGATAAGGCCGCCTGCCAGTCGGGCACATGATGCAGCACGCCGAAATCAAACACCGCGTCAAAAGACCGGTCCTTAAATGGAATCCGGACTGAATCCGCTACTGAAAGCGAAATGGCTTTCCGGGATTCGACGCCCAGATAGCGTCGGGCTTTTTGGATCATTTCGATATCAAGATCCTGGGCATGCATCAGGGCAGGCCCAAAGGCCTGGCGGACAAGTCTGGCGCCGGCGCCCCGGCCGCAGCCGATTTCAAGAACGGCGGCCCCTGGTTTTAAAGGCATTTTCTTTTTCAGCCAGCCGATTTCAATACTTTGCTGAATTACCCGGGAAGGATTGTTGACGACCCAGCGTTCGGCCCAGTTCAGTTTCATATTTTGAACCTCTATTGCTTTTTACCCAGATGCACCACGGCGATGCCGTTGGTCAGCCGGCGATAGACGACCCGCCTAAATCCGATGCTTTTCAGTATATCGGCCAATTCGTCCGGCATCGGGAACGTCCGAATGGATTCCGGCAGCAGCGTATAGGCTTTGCGGGAGCCGGCCAGCAATTCACCCAGAAACGGCATGATTTTGAAAGAATAAATATCGTAGAGAAAGCGGAACAAGGGAGCGGTGGGCTTGGAAAATTCCAGGCACATCAGTTTGCCGCCGGGTTTTAAAACCCGATGCATCTCTGCAAAACCCCGTTCCATGCGGGTCACGTTGCGAATGCCGAACCCCACCATGGCGGCATCAAAATAGTTGTCGGGAAAGGAAAGCGCCTCAGCATTGCCCTGGACGTAACGAAGCCGGCGTCTGACGGATCTGTTGGTCGGTTTGGTTTTGCCGGACAGGATCATGGCGCGGTTGATATCAAACAGCACCACCTGGCCGTCGGGACCGACTGCCCGACGGGCCAGAATCGAGAGATCACCGGTGCCGCCGCACACGTCCAGAACTCGGTCGCCGGGCTTTAATTTCATCATTCGAATGGCTGCCCGCTTCCAGAGGTAATGGATGCCAAAGCTTAAAAGCGTATTCATGAAATCGTAGCGTTTGGCCACGGATTCAAAGTGTAGACAGGTTCGCTGGACTTTTTCTTCCTGGGGAACTTTCAGGTAGCCGAAATAGACGAGATCGTTCCGGTCCGCCTGTTTGCCGGAGCGGCCGGATTTGCTTTGCTTGTCCAACCATGTGGTTTTTTTTGAAAGCATCTTATGGTCCTTTTTTTGCCAGTTAGGGTTAAATTATATATCAAAACGTGAGTCAAATTGCCAGAAGGCTTTAATAATAACGATATGAAATAAAATTCTTGATTATTCCCCTCATATCAACCTAAATGGTGTTGGATTATTTCATGTCCAATTCTTGAATATGAGCTGAATGACGGGTATCAATCGCTTGAAAGGAAAGAGGTCAATATGAACCTTTTAAGAGTTGATCTTGCTTTGAAATCCCAAACAGCCTGCCTGGAGCGTTTTCAATTTATCTTGAAGGCGTCCTTTTTTTTTCTTCTTTTCACGATAGCTCTGCCGGGAATACATGTTCCTGATGTGGATGCAGCTGAAAGCCAAATCAATTGCAGTATCCACGATGGGGCCTGTTCCCTGAGTCTGCCGGGGTTTGAAGTCACTCTGGATATCAGACCGAAACCGGTCAAAGCCATGCATGATCTGGTATTCAGCGTATCGTTTTCAGGCGGAGAACCGGACGGAGCGCCGTATATCGATCTGGGAATGCCCGGGATGAAAATGGGCCCGAACCGGGTAATTTTAGAAAAAATATCCCGGACTGTTTATAGAGGAAAAGGGGTGATTGTGCGCTGTCCCAGCGGTCGCCGTACTTGGAAGGCGACGGTCACGGTCCCGAGCAGAGGAAAAGCGGATTTTATCTTTGATGTTGTCTATTGACGCACTATATCTGATATTCTTCACGACCGGATTTACCGTCGGCTTCGGCCACTGTATCGGCATGTGCGGTCCCCTTGTGGTTTCCTTTTCTTTAAATTTAAAAGGAAAAAACATTTTCGTTTCGCATGGCTTCTACAACGCCGGCAGAATCCTGACCTATGCGGTCCTCGGCGGCCTGATGGGGGTTGCCGGGTCATTTACGGCCGTTTCCGCCAAAATTGTCGGCCTCCAGCAAGGTGCCATGATTGCAACAGGAGTATTGATTATAGTGATGGGGCTGGCCATGAATGAAGGGCTCCCGTTTGGAAAATATTTCAGGCGGGAAAACCCTGCCGGGGGAATATTTGCTCGGGGATTTCGCAAATTGTCTACCATCGAGTCTGCTTATGCCTACTTTCCCATCGGTCTTTTGCTCGGCCTGCTGCCCTGCGGGCCGGTCTATACGGCCCTGATCGCTGCTGCCGGTACCGGCATCGAGGCCCCCAATGCACTTTACGGTTTTCTTTCCGGGGCAGGACTGATGATTGTCTTTGGCCTGGGGACGGTACCCGCCCTGATACTTGTGGCCAAGCTTGCCGGCCTCGGCTGGTTGACATCCAGGCGGCTGATCTACCAGCTCGGATCGATCCTGATGATTCTGGTGGGGGTTGTTTATATTGTTAGGGGCTTCCGGTCATAGTTCGTAGATTCGGTTACGTATTCGGTAAAATGGGTTTAAACGAACTTCAATAAAGAAATCCCCCTGACCCCCTTTGATAAAGGGGGAAATTATTCTCCTTCCTTTTAAAAAGGGAGGCGGGGAGGGATTTAAAAACGTTATCTTATTTATGAATGTATGTACTAAGGAAGCCATAATTTAACAGACATAATGAAACCGCCGGCTATAACCGCATTTCGGACCGCGAAAAACTTACGAATAAGGGTGAAGCAATGGTCGACAAAGAAAAAAATATAGCGGGAATTAATTTCGCACCGATATTTTCTTACCTGGAACAGCTGGGAAGAGATCCTTCGATTATATCTGAAAGGACCGGCCTTAGCCGGGAAGAATTAACCGACCGCAGAGAATATGTCGACCTCCCCACCAGCAAGATTGTTTTCAGTGCGGTTAAGGAAATCATTGGTGATAGCGACCCGGTGATTTTTTACGACATCGGCCGGGAAGCGGCGCGGTTGCGTGCGCTGGATCTGTTGCATGACATCGGCGCTTCGCTGGGAAATGTTGAAGAGAACGTCCGCTTTATCCCCAGATTTAACCGCAAATTCAATAACGTTTTTGATATGGTGGTTTGTGGGGTCTCCGACCATTCAGCCGTCGTGTTGATTTATTATAAAAACAAGTTTGACAACCTGTGGTTTTATGATCAATGCCCCTGGAACAAGGGCAACATCGCGGCCATCCACACCGCCTGGGACCTGCCCTATATGGATATCGAGGAACCGCTTTGCAGATTCAGCCTGGATGAGATCTTCAGGGATTATGCCTTTTTGGATCATTCCTACCGCTGCGAAGACGGCAGGGCATTTTTGGGAGATGAACCCTTTGCCGTTAAAGTTCATATCGGAAAAGAGAAACTGAACCGGTCCGTTGACAGGTTAGGCAGAATGAATCCACTCAACCGCAAGGGCGCCCCCATCGCAGTTCTTACCAATCAGGGGTATGAAATATTAAAGCTCGATAATCCGGCAGGTCAGAGTGATATTCCCAGCGGCATGCTGATTACAAAGGATACGGTCGTCAGTAATCGCCTGACTCTCAAGAAGGGGCAGATCTTCGGGGCGCCGTATTGCCGACTGAACTTACGCTGGCAAAGGAAAAAGCAGCTTTTGGGAACGCTGCTGAATAAAACGGTCAGAAAACATCAGAACTCCGGCAGGCTGTTGGAACACCTTGAGAAAGAGCTGGAAGCAAATATTCTGCAAAAACAGGAGCTGATAAGATCCAGAGAAGAGCTTCAGGCTGCACACAAACGGCTAAAGGATTATACCGAACGCTTGGAGCATATGGTTCTGGAACGGACCCGGGAGCTGGAGGCGGAAAAAGAAAAAGTTTTAAATGCCCAGAAACTCCTGTCGCGCTATCTGGCGCCACAACTGGCCAAGAAAATTCTTGAAGGCCAAATCGAAATAGTGTGGGGACATCACCGCAAAAAGCTCACCATGTTTTTTTCAGATATCAAGGACTTTACCCAAACCACTGATAGCATGGAACCCGAAGATATGGCGGGACTGCTCAATGAGTATCTGGCCCACATGATTGAGATTGTACATAAATATGAGGGCACCCTGGCTCACATCATCGGCGACGCCCTGTTTGTCTTTTTCGGCGCCCCGGAACATAGCACGGATAAAAATCATGCCCTGGAGTGCGTCCATATGGCCATGGAAATGCAGGTGCAGATGAAAGCGCTTCAGAAAAAATGGTTAGCGGATGGAATCGAGGACCCCTTGAAGATTCGCTGCGGCATCAATACGGGGATGGCAACCGTGGGGGGTTACGGTTCAAAAGACCGCAGGGAATACACTGCCATGGGCACGCAGGTCAACCTGACCTCGCGGCTTGAAAGCGCCTGCGAACCCGGCGGCATTTTGATCAGCCATTCAACCTGGGCGCTTGTCAAAGGCAAGATCAGATGCGAACCGATGGGACAGGTAACCATGAAGGGCTTTCATCGGCCGATGCGGACATATGGGGTTGTTTTTGAATAAATAAAATCAATGGTATGAACCCCGGGGTTCATACCATTGATTTTATTTTTCGATTTAAATATGTCCGAACATCTTTTTCCAGTTTAGCGGCTGAATCGTAGCGGTATAAGCTGGGACTGTAAAAAGATCGGATGCTGGATTTAAATCGGGTCCGCTTGTCCTGCCGGCCGATATCAACGGCCACCACTGTTTCAAGTTTGGCGGAATCCGGCTTGAAAACGTGGATGCTGAAATTTAACTTTCCGGCCGGTAAACCGTATTGGCGATTTGCTTCGGCAACCTGCTGATCGATTCGTTCATATAATTGCGGGGCATCCATTTTTATTTCCATATATTTATTTAGTTAAAACGATATGTTAACTTAAATATATACCAAAACAACGTTTGGTTCCACTCCCTCCACTGGAACGGTACACCCTGTCGGCAGGACAGAATTTTACCTGAGTGCAAATCCTATTTAAAATTTGCCACCGATATGGTAGCAAATAACAGGCTTTGCTATAAAATGTCAATTCATCCCCAACAGAAAGGCGGCCACCCATGAAAACACCCATCCAATTTAAGCTCAACAACCGGCCGGTGACAGTTACGGTGGACGGAGACAGAATGTTGCTGTGGGTTCTGCGAACCGATCTGGGAGTCACCGGGCCCAAGTATGGCTGCGGTGAAGGGTTGTGCGGCGCCTGCACGGTTCTGGTCAACAATCGGGCTGTTTTATCCTGCCAGACGCCCGTCAAAGAGGTTGAGGGTGCGGAAGTTGTTACGATTGAGGGTCTGGCAAAGGGTGACGTGCTGCATCCGCTGCAGCAGGCATTTATAGAACATGACGCCCTTCAATGCGGCTTTTGTACATCGGGCATGATTCTTAAGGCTTACGACCTGCTTGCCGAAAAACCCAGTCCCTCCCGGGAGGAAATCATCCAGGGGATGGATGAAAACCTCTGCCGCTGCGGGGCCCATGGAAGAATCCTAGCGGCGATTGAAACCGCTGCCCGGGAAATGAAAGGAGGGGAAAAGTGACGGATTCCGATCAACATCATATTCCTAAAGACGGTATCACCGCTTTTTCAAGCCCCTTGAGCCGCCGTGAATTCCTCAAGCGGATGGGTGTACTCGGCGGCGGCATCATTGTCTATTTTACGACGGGGGATTCCACCCTGTGGGCCCGCATCAGCCGCAATCCCAACATCCCCTCGGACTTTAACGCGTTCCTGCGGATCGGGGCTGATGAGAAGATCACCTGCCTGACCGGAAAAATAGAGATGGGGCAAGGACCCATCACGTCGCTGCCGCAAATGCTGGCGGAAGAACTGGATGCGCCCTATGCGTCCGTAAACATTATCATGGGGGATACGGAACTTTGCCCTTGGGATATGGGAACATGGGGATCTTTGACCACGCGCCAATTCGGACCGTTTCTTAGAGAAGCCGCAGCCGAAGCCAAGGGTGTGTTAAAAGAGCTGGCGGCCGACCATTTGAAGATTCCCATCGGCAGGCTGCAAACAAAAGACGGGGCCGTCTTCGATAAAACCACACCCCATAAACGCGTGACTTACGGTCAGCTCACCAAAGGAAAAATTATTGAAAAATATTTAAAAGAACCGCCTGCCCTGAAAGCGACGGCCGATTTTTCGATCATGGGAAAATCCTACCTGCGGCGGGATGCCCATGAAAAAGTGACGGGCAAAGCGCTGTATAGCGGTGATATCCGGGTGGCCGGAATGAAATACGCCAGGATCCTGCGGCCGCCGGCACACGGGGCCAAATTGCAAAAAGTTGATTTGTCCGAAGCAGAAAAAATTCCCGGGATTCAGGTTGTCCGGGGTGGAGATCTCATCGCTGTTTTGCATGAACACCCGGACGAGGCTGAAAAGGCGCTGGCTGCGGTAAAAGCCGAATTCAGCATGCCCCGGACCGGCATCGACGATAAAAATATTTTCACTCATTTGCTTCGATCCGCCCCCGAACCGAATATTGAATCCGCGGCAGGCGACCTGCAAACGGGGGAAAAGCTGGCAGCTGCGGTTTTCGAAGAAACCTATCTGAACAGCTATGTGGCCCATGCTCCCATGGAGCCGCATACGGCCCTGGCAAACGTTGAAGGCAATAAGGCGACGGTATGGGTTTCCACCCAGGCCCCCTTCAGGGATAAGGAGCGGGTGGTGGAGGTGTTGAACCTCCCCCCCGAAAACGTCCGCATCATCACCCCTTTTGTGGGCGGCGGTTTCGGCGGAAAGTCCGGCAACCCTCAGGCGGTGGAAGCGGCGCAATTATCCAAACAGGCGGGATGTCCGGTGCAGGTGGCCTGGAGTCGCGAGGAGGAATTTTTTTATGATACGTTTCGTCCGGCCGCGATTGTAAAAATAAAATCTGGGATCGATAAAGACGGCAAGATGGTGCTGTGGGATTATAAGGTTTATTTTGCCGGAAGCCGGGGGTGTGAACAATATTATGACATTCCGCATCATCGCTCAGCGGTATACGGTGAGTGGGGGCGGGGCGGCCGCGGGTATCATCCCTTTGCGGTGGGCGCCTGGCGGGCGCCGGCCAATAACACCAATACCTATGCACGCGAGCTGCATATCAACCTTATGGCGGCCAAGGCGGGCATCGATCCCCTTGAGTTTCGTCTGAAAAACCTGAAAGACAATCGAATGATCCAGACGTTAAAGGCCGCTGCGCGGCAATTCGGCTGGCGGACGCAAAAAACGCCGAGCGGCCGGGGATACGGAATTGCCTGCGGTATTGACGCCGGTACCTATGTCGCCCTGATGGCTGAGGTGGATGTGGATAAAATCAGCGGAAACATCGGGGTGAAACGGGTCGTCTGTGCCCAGGACATGGGGTTTGTGGTGAATCCGGAAGGCGCCCGGATTCAGATGGAAGGCTGCATCACCATGGGGATAGGATATGCCTTGCGGGAGGAGATTCGTTTCGATAATGGAAAAATACGGGACCTTAATTTTGACACTTATGAGATTCCGCGATTTTCCTGGCTGCCGAAAATCGAGACGGTTTTCGTTAAAAACGATGAACTTTCACCCCAGGGCGGCGGAGAACCGGCGATTGTATGCATGGGCGGGGTCATTGCAACGGCAGTTTTTGATGCTATCGGGACCAAGCCGCTGCAGCTGCCGATTACACCGGTCCGTCTCAAGGAGGTACTGAAAAAAGTATGACCCAAATTGAGCGTAAACAAAATGGAGAACAGTAAGAATAATTTTAAATCGACGCTATCACCAATAATAAGAGGATCTGCTTTCACGCCGGCAGCGGGGAGTTTCCGCCGCCAAGAAATCAAACTTGATTTGGGTTATATGTCCGATGTTTTAAGAAAAACATCTCCATTTTGTTTACCCTTTGGGAAAGCCGATGCTGCCCATCTTCTGTGTTGCCAAGGGCTCGCAGTAGCCGACTACGGCTTCGCCCTTGGGCGCCTTGAAGCTGGGGCAGCTTCGATTTTCGCTCAATCAGGGTAAAAGTTGATTTTGACGGTTGAAGCGGATTTGGCCAAAAAATTATTTACCGGTGTTTTTAATAGATAAAAGGAGACAGATGGATGAACAACTCTACGAATCATTTGCATGAAAGGCTGCGCGCGTTGGCTCAAAATCTCTGGTGGATGTGGCACCCGGAGGTCATTCGGCTGTTTACCGATCTGGATCCGCATCTGTGGCGGGAGGTCGGCCATAATCCCATTGCGTTTTTAAACCGGATGACGCCGGAACAGATCGAACACAGGGCATCGGAACTGGTGCTGCACAGCCGTATCAACCATGCCTTCCGGCGGCTGACTGAATATCTGGAAAGAAAACAAACCTGGGGCAACATGCACTGCGGCAACCTGAGCAGCCGCCCGGTCGCCTATTTTTCTGCGGAGTTCGGCATGCATGAATCGTTGCCGATTTATTCCGGTGGGTTGGGGATTCTGGCCGGCGATCATTTAAAAAGCGCATCCGACCTGGATATTCCACTGGTCGCCATCGGACTTCTTTATCAACAGGGATATTTCATCCAGCGCTTGACCAGGGAAGGATGGCAGGAAGAGGAATATGTTAATTTTGACAACAAACAACTACCGCTGGAACCGCTTAAAAACATGGATGGACAACCACTGATAGTCCAGATAGACACCCGCGGGAAGGCGCTTCTGTCAAGAATCTGGCAATTACGGATGGGGCGTATACGCCTGCTGCTGCTCGATTCGAATGTGGAGGGCAACTCGGATGAAGACCGTGGTTTGACATCCCGACTCTATGGCGGCAATGAGCGAACGCGCATTCGCCAGGAACTGCTGCTGGGGATCGGCGGGGCGAGGGCCCTGCAGGCGCTTAATATTTATCCGGGAGTACTTCATCTAAATGAAGGACACAGCGCCTTCGCCATCCTTGAAGAGGTTTGGCGAATGATGCAGGATGACGGCATTCCATTTGAACGGGCACGGCGGCGCGTGGCACTCTACACCGTGTTCACCACGCATACGCCGGTAGAGGCCGGCCACGATCGGTTCAGCCCGGACCTGATTGACGAACACTTGGGGGTTTTCCGTGAAAAGCTGGGCCTATCCCATGATGACTTTATGGCGCTTGGGCGGGTAAATCCGGCGGACCGCTCCGAGCCTTTTTGCATGACGGTTCTGGCTTTGAAGAATTCACGTCAGGCCAATGCGGTCTCCGCCATTCATGCCGATGTCTCGCGACGGATGTGGCATTCCCTCTGGCCCCAGCGTACCGAAGTGGAGGTCCCCATCGGGCATATCACCAACGGTGTGCATGTGCTTTCCTGGATTGCGCCCCAGATGTATAAGTTGTTTGAGATGCGTCTTGGGTCTGACTGGCCGACCCGGATGACCCACCCCGATATCTGGGAGAAAGTCTATGATATCGATGACGGAGAGCTCTGGGAAACGCACCAGATCTTAAATATGCGCCTGGTTAATTTTGTACGGCGGCGGTTGCAGGTTGCAGCCAAGCGACTGGGCGACCAGGAAACAATCGATAAAATCGACCAGATTCTGGACCCTGATATTTTAACCATCGGCTCGGCCCGGCGTTTGGCAGCCTATAAACGCGGCGATTTGATTTTTTCCCAGCTTGATCGGTTGACCCGGCTGATAACCGATCCCAAACGGCCGATCCAGATTGTTTTTGCCGGAAAAGCGCACCCGCGGGATGATGAGGGCAAAAAAATACTGCAGCGAATCATAGGGCACACCCGGAATCCAGCTTTTAAAAATCGTATCGTTTTCGTAGAAGACTATGATTACAATGTGGCCCGTCACCTGGTGCAGGGGGTCGATGTCTGGCTGAATACGCCGCGGCGCCCCCTGGAGGCCTGCGGCACCAGCGGCCAGAAGGTCATCCTCAACGGTGGTTTAAATCTGTCCATCCTGGATGGATGGTGGAACGAGGCTTATAACGGCAAAAACGGATTTGCCATCGGCCGGGGCGGGATGCATAACGACCCCAACGTTCAGTA
>Ga0180009_10001879_pt1 | contig 25048 bp, 20 predicted proteins | sample OS_PC_MetaG_FD_123537 | JGI IMG/M metagenome (GOLD analysis project Ga0180009, IMG submission 123537) | Groundwater microbial communities from the Aspo Hard Rock Laboratory (HRL) deep subsurface site, Sweden - OS_PC_MetaG | ecosystem: Environmental > Aquatic > Deep subsurface > Groundwater...
CCCCCCGACAAAGCCAGCACCTTCGTGATCGCTGCCGTCAAAGACGTCTTGCCGTGGTCGACGTGACCGATCGTTCCGATGTTGACGTGCGGCTTCGTCCGCTCGAATTTTGCCTTGGCCATTATCTTTTCCTTACCGAAGTGGACGTACCCGCGTCGAACACGCCATTGGCGAGCCACGCGCGATACGCTTTGGATCGATGCTCTAAGGGCTAAGCGGCCGATATTCAAGCCCGTTCGCGCACGTGCCGATGCCATCGGGTCCGCCTCGGCGCAACCGCACTTTTGTCCGCCGAGCCGGCTCAAACACCTTTTTTTCGAGTTCCGGCGGAATAAGCGAGCAGGACGGACGTTTTCTATAACGTGCCCGCTTCAGGCGGTCATTCAGACGTTGCACGCAAGAAACCCCCCGAACATGGAGAGCTGTAGTCGCAATCATGGGTTGTCATAACGAAACTTGACGGCGCGAGCTTCGCCGACAGCGACATGGCGAACGCTCTGCTGACGGCTTTGAAAGCTCAGCGTCCGTCCAATTACGAGTCATCGGCACGGCGACCGCTCCAGAATTGCGACACATGTAGCGGCCTCCCGAAGTATGTCGCCGAGCCGGCCGCCTGCCCTTTTCGCGAAAACTCAGCCGCCAGTCAGTGTTCGGGCAAGCTCTTGCCAGTGGTCGGTTCGCTATCGCCTATGATGATGTTGACAGGCAGCCCGAACCTCAGACACAGCCCCATCAGCGCCGCCTGAGTGCGGTTCTGGCAATTCATGGTCCGGAAAATCTCCGACATGTGCGCCTTGACGGTCGCTTCCGTGATCTTGAGCCGGGCCGCAATGACCTTGTTTGAATTGCCTTCGCTCAACAGCCTGAGCACACGCTTTTGTTGCCGCGTCAGCGAATAGCTATCTTCCGTGTGCACAAGGGACCGCTTGAACGGCATCGTATTCAATGACTTTTCACTGATGGTACTCAATTGAAGCCTCCCTGCGTGTCTGGTTTAGTTAACGCAGAGCATCTTTTGTGCCAGTTCGCGCACGCATGCCTTGCTTGCGCACAATTGTTTTCGCGTCCCGCGCAGACGGGGATGCAAATCCGTGTCTTTTCATTCGGCTGATCCCGCGATCAGCTGCCTGGCCCGCCCAGGCCGGAAAACTGCGTTCCCTTCGAGTCGATGGCCGTAACCGCCAGCACGCTGTTTTCTCTTTCGTCTGCGAAAGTGAACCGGAAGTTGGGATCCTCGGAAAGCGAGATGCCGCCACTGATCGAAAACACCGCCTCCCCGCTCAGTGAAACGTCGATCTTCTCGACAAACCAGGCCGGAGTGAAGCCGCCCCTTTTGGCATCGGGCTGCATGCCGGTGAAGTTCGGGTGACGAATCATGACGATCGCATCGCGCCAGGCTGGCCCGATGTTGGGCTGGGAAGCGATCTTCACCTTGACGCGGCCGAGCTGCGCCAGAGCCTTTTCGGCGTCCTTGGCCGAAGCCGACGAACACCCGCCTCCGGTGGCCGCGAAGCCCGCCGCCATGAACAGTTTTCCATCGACCGTTTCGAAGACGGCACGCACCTTCGAAAGGCGGTCCATGCGGATTCGCGTATCGAAGCTGCGCTCACCGATGTCGACGCCGTTTCGATAGCCCGGTCCAAACGAGATCACAGCGACCAGCGGCACCGGGTTATTGTCGACCAGCAGATGAACCTTGCTCGTGACGTCGACCAATGCGGAAGGAATCCGGATCGAAACCGGGATCATCGCGGCGTCCTTGACGCTGTTGTCGACGAACAGCTTGTAGCCGTTCGTGGCAGCATCGACCTTGCGATCGCCGAAGAAGTCCGCACGCAGCGAGTCCCATTCTTCGTCGGCGGCAATGCCCGGCCCGGAACCGCCGGCAATCATCACAAATAGCAGCCCAAGCATAACACCAAGCTTGGCCGTGAATATCCCGGCGGTCGTTCTCATCCTCGTTCCTCCGTTCAATATTTCGGGGCAGCCAAACCGGCTGCAGTATCAGGCGGCGGTTTCGGAATTGTTCCCTTCCCCGCTTCAGTCCATTCCGCAGTTCCTTGCCGCCTCATCCCTGACGGATCGGTGAGGGATAGTAGCGATAGCCCTCGCCCTGCTTCGCCAGATTGCCGACGCCAGGCCACGGGAAGTGGAACGCGATGAACGGGATCCGGTCGGTGGCCAGCATGTCCCAGATCTTCAGCCGCGATTGCACGGCCAGCTTGGGATCGGTGTCGTAGACGAATTCGATCTTCGGCGTCTCGACCATCAGCACACTGTGATGACCGCAGTCGGCAGTGACCGCCAGCGATTTGCCGCCCGACGTCAGCATGAACACGGTATGGCCGACTGTGTGGCCCGGCGCATCGATCGCGGTAATGCCGGTGACGATCTCCTGCCCGCCCTTGATGAACGCCATGCGGTCCTTGTGCGGGAGAAGATTAGCCCGCGCCAGTTCGACGAACGGTTTGGCGTCACCGGAAAGCTTCGCCTCATCGGTCCAGAACTTGAAGTCCTCTTCGTTGACGTAGACCTGTGCGTTCGGGAACACCGATTTGCCCTCGGCGTCGACCAGCCCGCCGGCGTGGTCGGGATGGCAATGGCTGAGGATCACCGCGTCGATCGCCGCCGGATCGATCCCGGCGCTCTTCAGGTTGTTGGGAAGGCGCCCGGTTGTATCGCCGAACATCTTGCTGGCGCCCATGCCGGTATCGATGATGACCAGTTTGGAACCCGTGTTGACCACCGTGATGTTTTCTTCGAGCACCATGTTGTCGGGTGCCAGGAAGTTTGCCTCGAGTTGCCGGCCCATCTCCTCGATCGTCGGACCGATCATCAGCTTGCGGCCGTCGCCGAATGCCAGATAGCCGTCCGACACAACGCTGATCTGCATGTCGCCATGCTTGAAACTTTGAAAGGCGTCGGGCTTGGCAGCCGAGAACGGCGCCTTGGCGACCGCGTCGCGTGGCGACAGGAGGGTGCTCCCGGCGACACTGGCAACGGCGCCCCCTGCAAGCGCCAGGGCTTCGCGCCGCGATGGTTTGAACGACTTCATCGTGATTTGAACTCCATGTTTTGATGTCGCCTTCGGCGACACCGGGCAGCCGAGCGCACGTCACGGATAGGGATGAGAGATCCCCAGCCGTTGCAGGGCCTGTCTGACCTTCAGATTGATCGAGTTGAGTTTGAGGCTCTCCTGGTAGTCGGCAATCGCCTTGAGGTTTTCACCCCGTCGATCCCACATCTCCGCGCGCGCCGTGAAGACTGCCGGATACGTCGCGTCAAGCTTTATCGCGCTGTCGAAATCGGCAAGCGCGTCGGGAAGCTTGTCCAAGGCGTCGTAGGCGTTCGCGCGCCCGATCCAACTGTCGATATTCTTCTCGTCAAGCTTGAGCACGGCCGTAAAGTCGGCGACCGCAAGCTTGTAGTTGCCGTTGAGGTGATAGGCATAAGCCCGCTCGCGGTAGTTCTCAGGTTCGCTGGGCTTCGCCGCTATCAGGCGCGTCCAGTCCTCGATCGCATCGCCGTACTGCTTGAGGATTTCAAACGCTCGCGCACGCCCCTTTATGGCACTGGCGTTACTCGCGTCGAGCTGGATGGCGCGGCTGAAATCCGACACGGCGGCGAGCGGTTCCTCTTCCTTCAGCCAGGCGTACCCCCGCATGGTGTAGATGCGAATTCGCATTTGCGGGTCGGTATCGGGACTGCCGAGCAGATTCGAACAGCCGCGGATGGCCTGGTAGGCTGGCGTGTCGGGTTCGCATTCGTAGGCATGCGGCTTCACCGGCTCGGTGTAGCTCGGCAGTCCCGCGGCAGACGCGTGCGTGGCCAGCAATGCAAACGCAGCGATCGTGCAGGCATATTTCAAGCAGCATCCCTTGCCGGCATGCCTGCCTGCAATTCGCGAAGAACAAATGACCTCCGCTTCACTCACTGAGCCTTCTCCTCGGGACGTTGAGATCGCCCAACCGCTTCAGGGCATGCGCGGCCTTCCGATTGGTTGTGTTGAGATCGAGCGCGCGTCTGTAGTCCGCGATGGCTTTGTCGATGCTGCCTTTGCGCTCCCACATTTCTGCGCGGGCAATATAAACGGCGGAGTATTTCGGGTTCAACGTGCGCGCGGCTTCGAAATCGGCAAGCGCTTCGGGCATCTTATCCATCGCGCCGTAGGCGAGCGCCCGGCCGATATGGCTGTCGATGCCGTTCTTGTCGAGTTTGAGGGCACTGGAGAAGTCGGCGACCGCGAGTTCGTACTGCCCGTCGAGGTGATAGCTATAGCCGCGCTCCCGAAAGTATTCGTATTCGCGAGGATTGAGTTTGATGAGTAGCGTCCAGTCCCGGATGGCGCCATCGTACTTCTCCATTCTTTCATAGGCCCAGGCGCGGCCCCTGATGGCGCTTCTGTTCTCCGGATCGAGCTGCAGGGCCCTGTCGAAATCGGAAACCGCAGCAATCGGCTCCTCGTCCTTCAGCCAGGCGAAACCGCGCATGGTATAGAGGCGAATGCGCTCATAGGGATCGCCGTCGGGTGCTTCGATCATGTCGGGGCAGCCGTGGATCGCACGATCTGCCGGCCGGTCATTCTTGCAATCGGGCTGAGCCGTTTGCGCCTTCGTGTAGGTCGGGATTTCTTCGGCGATTGAAGGCGCCGCGAGACCCCACGCCAACCCGGCTGCAACACAAGCCAAGATCATGCGGCTCAACGTCAAGCGGCAGCGTTTGACGGCACGCCGACCGGGAAACCGCGGGTAACGAAGGCACTCGGAATCTTTCACTGAGCCTTCTCCTGCGGCAATGCGAATACCAAAACCGAGTCCCCGGTGCGGTAGCCCCAGAGTTTGCTGCCCCCAGCGGCCACGGCGACATACTGGCGGCCGTCGATCGCAAACGCCATGGGCGGCGCATTGACGCCCGCCCCGCAGTAGAAGCTCCATAACTTCTCGCCGCTCGCCGCATCGAAAGCCGAGAAGTCGCCGTTGCCTTCGCCGGTGAACACCAGCCCGCCAGCGGTCGCGAGCACCCCCCCGACGAGCGGCTGGTCCGTCCGCTGCTGCCATGCGATGCGTCCGCCGTTGCCAAGGTCGATCGCGCTAAGGATGCCCCAGTTCGGCTCTTTGGCCGGCTCGAAGACGCTATAGGAAATTTCCGGTTTGTCGGCCGTGGCCGGGATCGTCTGCCGGCGATAGACGAACGGAATGTGCATCCCCGCCACGTAGACATAGCGCGATGCCGGATCGTAGGCCGTTGGCGACCAGTTCGACCCGCCGGCCGCCGCCGGCGCAATCCGCGTGCCTTCAGCCGTCGCCAGCGCGAACATGTTCTCCTGCGGCACGAAGGCTTCCGATTTGAACAGCAGCCGTCCATCGCGGCGGTCATGCACGAAGTACCAGCCAAGCTTGCTCGCCTGACCGACCGCCGGAATTTTTTCGCCGCCGATTTCAATCTCGAAAAGCGACGGCGGACTGGCGACGTCGTAACCCCACAGATCGTGCGGCACCTGCTGGTAGTACCAGGAAAGCTTTCCGGTCCTGGCTTCGAGCGCAACCAGCGCGACGGTATAGAGATTGTCGCCGGGCCGCCCTTCGCCGGTCGCCTGCGGAGAAGGGTTGCCGATGCCGAAATAGAGAAGGCCACGCTCGATATCAACGGCTGGCGTCTGCCACACCGATCCTCCGCCATAGCGCCACGCCTCCTTGTTGCTTTCGACTTCCGCCTTCTCCTTTTCGACGTCGCGGTTCAGCTTGACTCCGTATGCGGTCTGCGTGACGAAATCGCCTTCCCAGCCCTTCTGGGTGGTGTCGAAGCTCCACTTCTTCTCGCCCGTCTTCGCGTCGAATGCAGCGATGAAGCCGGGCCGGCCATAACGTCCGCGCACCCCGACGACTCCGCCGAGCGGTGCGCCGGGCCGGTCGCCTTCCAGATGCAGGCCATAGCCGACGCCCGTGATGCCGATGATCACCAGGCCGTCGTAGACAAGCGGCGCCGCCACTGCGGCCACGCCTGTCGAACCGGTAACTTTCGCGCCTTTCAGCGAATCGTTCTCCGACAGGTCGGATTTCGCTTCGGTCGTGACATCTCCCGTTTCCGCGATCGAGATGGCCCAGATCTTCTTGCCCGTGGCCGCGTCGAGGGCAACGAGCTGGGCGTCGACGGTGGCGACGTAAACCATGCCATAGCCGATGCCGACACCCCGGTTGGCCGGGCCGCAGCACGGCTTCTTGCCGCCGCGGTCATGCTCGTAGCGCCAGATCGGCCGGCCGGTGCGGGCATCAAGCGCCTCGACGTTGGAGAACGGAGTCGTGATGTACATGATCCCGTCGGCGACGATAGGCGAGGTCTGGAAGGTGGACGCGATTCCGGTCTGATGGATCCAGGCAGGCGTGAGCCGCTTGACGTTGGAACGATCGATCTGCTGCAGCGGTGAGAACTGGTCGTTGGCATAGGTTCTGCCGGCGTGCAACCAGTTCGCCGTGTCTGCCCCGGCGGCGATCAGCCGGGCATCGTCGACGGGTTTGACGCCGGCCGCGCCAACCGGGACCGAACCTGCACAAACCATCAGCGAAAGCGCGATTCCCCTCAAAATTCGCACCACCGCCGTCCGTGCCAAGCTCGTCCGCGAGTATGTATGGTTGTTGAACTGCACGACCGCCTCCGGGCTGAAATCTGCTACTTCCGCTGCAACGTGGCGACGCCCCACGGCTGCCGGCCGACGGTGAGTGTCTTGGTGGCGGTCAGCCGATTGGTATCGATGATGGTCACGTCGTTGCTGCCACCGTTCGTGGTAAACAGTTTGCCGCCGTCCTTTGACAGCGCCAGATGCCAGACGCGCACGCCGACCAGGACATATTTTATCACTTTGCCGGTTGCCGTGTCGACGACGGCGACGCGATTGGCTGGCCCAAGCGCCACGTACGCCCGGCTGCCATCGGGGCTGAAGCGGATTCCGACAGGCTGGATCTGTTCGCCACGGATGCCGGCAACTTCGAAACGCACTTCCTTCACGATGCGGCGCGAAGCGGTATCGAGGATGGCGATCGTCCCGCCGATTTCCGATGACACCCAGATCTTCGTACCGTCCGGCGTGAACTGCGCATAGCGTGGGCGCGAACCCACAAGCACGTTGTCGAGAAGCTGGCGTGTCCCGGCGTTGACGACGTGCAGCATGTTTGTCGTCTCCGACGTTACGACGACAAGATGCCCGCCGGGTGATACGGCGACACCTTCCGGTTCGACACCGACATCGATGACCGACACGACCTTGCGAGCTCCCACGTCGATGACGCTGAGGGCGTTATCCTCTTCATTGGTGGCATAAAGGAAGTGCCCGTCCGGAGACACCGCGATCAGCTCAGGATCAGGGATGTCGTTGATGCTGGCGGCAATCACCCCGGTGAGCGGGTCGATGAAGTCGATGCGGTTGGCGTCGCTGGCGCACACATAGATCATCGAACCGTCAGGGGCCGCGACGATGCCGCGAGGCCGCGAGCCGGTGGCGATTTTGCGAACGACCTCCGAGGTGGCGACGTCGATCACCGAGATGGTGTTGTCCTTCTCGTTGGTGACGAAGGCTTCTTCCGCCGCGAATACCGACAGGGAGCCCGACAAAACTGAAATTGCCAACAGCAGAACGTGGCAACCGCTCTTGCAGAACCCCGACAGCGCCAGGCCCCGCTCAGCATCGCGATCCTCAACGTCGCGCAAGGGATCAATGGTCATCATTCAGGCTTTGGCAAGCTCTTGATGTAAACCACGATCTGCTTCATCTCGGTCTCAGTGAGATACTCGTTCCAGGCCGGCATGCCGCGATCAACGACCCCGGCCTGAACAATGGCAAACATCTCGTAATGATCACCGGCAAACGCGCGGACGTCCGGTCTGGTGCCACCGGAAACGCCGTTCGGTCCGTGGCACTTGTAGCAGGCCTGTTTGTAGAGGCTGTAGCCTTTCTTGATGGAAGCCGGATCACTGGGGAAGTCCGCTTCCAACGCGGACGCTTCGCTCCCTTGAGCGGGCGCCGCCGGATCGGCCTTCGCCTCGGCTACCTGCGTTGGTGCAGCCTTTTCCCCCGAACCGCCCTCGACCGCCGCCTTCTTTTCAGGCTTGCTGCCGTCGTCCGGTTTGAGATCGACCACGCCGTACTTCTCGCGCAGTTCTTTCAGCCGGCCGCTGGCTTCGATTTTGGCAAGCGCTTCGTTGATCGCCTGCTTGAGATCCTGCTCTTTCTTGCGCAAGCCGAACCCCATCGGATAGATGTATTGCTTCTCGGTGCGGTCGAGGACCCTGAGGCCGAGTTCCCGGTGGGTATGCGCGAGCCATCCTGCTTCCAGTGCCGGTACCAGCGCGGCCTGCACCTCCCCGCTCTTCATCGCTTCGACGACTTTTGCGGTTCCATGATAAAGCTTGCGCTCGAAGCCGCGTTCGAAGAGGCGGAAATCGGGCACGGTCATGATGTCCACCGCGACGCCCTTCGTCTTGTAGTGCTCAAGGTTCGTGCTCGGAGCATCCTTGCTCAGGAGAACCGCAAAACCGCCGGTGTAATAGGGCTCGGTCACGTCAAGCCTGAAAGCTTCCTTGAGGAAGTCCTTGTCCTTCGGCAGCCCCATGAAGATATCGCAATCGCCCGCATAGAGGTTGCGGATCGCACGCTGGCCCTTGAAGGCGGCAACCCACTGAAATCCGAGTTCGAGCTCCAGATGACGGGCGACCTCTTGTGCCACCTCGACGTCGAACCCGGGCGGGTCCATTGTGCTGCTGGAGTGCGGCAGCAGGTCTCTGTCGGCGCACAGCGTTATTTTGCCGTACGATTTCAATCTCTCGAGTGTTCCGGCATCGGCAGGGCCAGCCTGCAGACCTGCCGCGAACACCGCCAGGGATACCGCAGCCGCGGAAACAATTCTGTTCAGATTCCTCACGTCCCGACCCTCTTTCGTGCTTCCTCAAGTTTCGTTTTCTTTATCGATCGATAAGCGCCTTTCCGGAGCCCTCGCCAGCCATTTACTCACGCCGGTTGCGTGAAGTTAAACTGACTGAAGGAAAGGGCGAATTGCTCGGCCCTTTCCTTCCTTGTTCTGTTCGGTCCAGCGTCTCTACAGGCGGCCGGTATTAGTCGAGTGCGTACACAGTCAGCGTGGCGCCCGGGTTCACATTGTTCTTGATGTGAGGTGGAACACCGGTGCCGGCCCACAGCGGGAACGCCCCGCCGTAACCCGAAACCACCGCGATGTGCTGCTTGCCGCCGGCGGTGAAGGAAATCACGCCACCGACGATCCCAGAGGGATTGCGGTGCTTCCAGAGTTCCTTGCCGTCCTTCTGGTCGAGGGCGACGAGGTCACCTTCGAACGTGCCGACGAAGGCGAGCCCGCCACCCGTCGCCATGGCGCTGCCCGACTGCAGCGGCGAGGGGTTCTTCCAGGCCCATGCGACCTTGTTGTTGGCAACGTCGACCGCGGTCAGCATGCCCTTGCCCGGCTCGGGGATTTCGCCGCCGGCGCCAAGATACATCGTACCCTTCTTGTAAGTCGTTTCTTCGTGATGCAGCGTCACGCACATGTCGGTGGTCGGAATGAAGACCATCGAGTTTTCCGGGTTGTAGGACATATGCGCCCAGCCCTTGCCGCCGAAGTAGGACGGGCAGAAGGTTGACTTCTTGTCGACGCCGGGGCGTTTGTCGGGCTTGACGATCATTTTGCAGTTTTCGTCGAGCTTACCCCAGTCGAGCGGCGAGAACGCGACGGTCTGCAGGCACTTACCCGATGCACGGTCGAACGTGTAGAGGTAGCCGTTCTTGTGGGCCTGGATGACGGCCTTCGAGTCCTTGCCGTTGATCTTGGTATCGATCAGCAGAGCTTCGTTCATTGAGTCCCAGTCCCACGCATCGTTGGGAACGTGCTGGAAGTACCACTTCTGCTTACCGGTATCGGCATCGAGAGCGATCAGCGAGTTGGAGTAGAGGTTGTCGCCGGGACGCATGGCCGAGTTCCACGGCGCCGGGTTGCCCGTGCCCCAGAACGTCAGGTTGGTTTCAGGATCGTAGGAAGCCGTCAGCCATGCTGCGCCGCCGCCGTACTTCGCCGAATCCTTGCCCCACGTGTCATAGCCAGGCTCGCCTGGCTGCGGGATGGTGCGGTGTTTCCAGACTTCGTCGCCCGTTTCGCTGTCGAGAGCGAGAATCTGGCCGACGATGCCAAATTCGCCACCCGAGAAGCCGACCATCACTTTGCCCTTCACGATGGTCGGAGCCATGGTGAGGGTGTAGCCCGACTTATAATCCGCCAGGGTTTTTTCCCAGACCAGTTTGCCATCTTTCGCATTGATGGCGAGCAGACGCGAATCGAGCGTTGCGAAGTAGACCTTGTCGCCATAGAGCGATGCGCCCCTGGTGATCTTGCCGCAGCAGGTAAACTGCGTCGCGTCGGCAGGAACCTTGATCTCGTGACGCCACAGTCTTTCGCCCGTTTTCACATCGATTGCGTCGATGCGCTCCTGGGAAACAGCGACGATCATGATGCCGTTGTTGACGACCGGCGTCAGTTCCTGACCTTCGATGCTGCCGAGGGCGATCTGGAACTTCGGTTTCAGCTTCGCGACGTTTTCGGTATTGATTTCTTTCAGCGGGCTGTAGCGCAGGGAACTGTAGGAACGACCGTAGATCAACCAATCGTCTGCATTCTTTTCTGCGTTCTGGAGACGCTCGTCCGTGACCGCCGTCCAATCCGCAGCCAATGCCTGTCCCGCCATGCCGACAAGCAGCGCTGTCGTGGCAGCAGAGGCAAATAGTGCCCATCTCGATTTCATACATTCCTCCTTGGCATGCCGGCTCATTTTTGCCGACAATTCTAGTTGAGTCACACCCCCGGCTTTCGAAAGTGGCGGCAGTGTCAACGACCGTCGAACCAACAGAGTGACTGCGAGCTCGGATTAGATGTTTGGAAGAATGCTGCTGCCTGGACACTTCGTGCTTCGCTCGTCGCGAACCGCACCTTCCGTTCGAACTGAACGGCAAGGCGCAACAGAGTAGTGAAAAGCAGGCCGCGTCTCCTCTAGCACCTCTCCCTGTTAGCCCCGGTTGATCCGAGGTCGACAAACTCTGTAGAGGCAAAGCGTGTGCCAGAACCGCACGTGCCGAAATCCTGCACGCAAAAGCAAGTCGGTAATGTTCTGACGAACTTCACTGACACTAGTGTAGCAGGCCTGCGTCATGCCCGATCACGAATTGCGCCACTGAAAACGCGAATGCACGCAGTGCGCGCTCCAAAAAGCACCTGACAACGGCCCTTGAGATAGAGCAGGATTTTTATAACGCGGTCACAAGCTATCGGTGAGGTTGCGTCGCATTTGATAAAGCCGCATCAAAATTATCTGCCAGCGGCCCGAACTTCAACGCACTCATTTCGATAATGAATTTCTGGCGAAACGCTCGCTCGAAGTCCGAATACCCGTTCGCGGGCATGATGAACGCCGAATTACCGCCGATGACATTATTGCGATACCAGTCTTCGAGGCCCTCCGAGGTCGGTCCTTCAAGGATCGGCAATCCATTGATCGTCGCGCCCGCCGATATCAGGTCTTGCCGTGCGTTCGAAAGCAGTCCCTCGGCGCTGCAATTGTCGGCACCATCGCCGGAAACATCGACGACGATCTTCGTCGCCGGCACTGGCAGGCGGAACAGCACCTTGTCGGCCGTGTACCGCATCATGCCGCCAAGACAGGTGAATTTTCCATCCTGTGGAGGCAATGAACGGATCCGGTTCGCCATTTTGGCAGCCTCTTGCGCGCTGCTGATGATGGTCCAGGGAATCGCCAGCCTGGGATCGTCGGCCCATGTCACGACCGCGACAGCGATGTTGCCAATCGGTCCGCTGAGGACGGACGTAATGACGCCCGGGTCCTCAAGCGCGGCCGCAATTCCCTCGAGTTGAAGGCGGTAGCGTTCGTCGTTGACCGAACTCGATACGTCGATCGAAATCACGAGGGCCGTGTCGACCCGCTCGGGTATCGTCTCGCTCTGCGCCGCGTGGATCGCGAATGCGCACACGAGCCCGAAGACGAGTAGGTGCCGGCTGTGGCGCCGCCAACGCGGCATCGCCGGCAAATTGTTTCCGGCGGACCAGAAAATACTCAAAACGTTGCCAACCATCCTCTTGTCAAGCATGTCGCGCCGACGTCCTCCGCTGTTGGGGTGTATGCCGGGCCGGAGAACGTCACCGGCGCGCCAGTCGAGTGTGACGGCGTCGGATCGTCCGAACCTGCACGACACCACATATCACATGTGGATCGCGCGCCTTACTGAGTCGAGCGCGCTCTCATGGATCATTTCAGACAGAGTGGGATGGGGGAAGACCGTATGGATCAAGTCCTCGGCACGACCGCCGAGGCGCAGCGCGATTGCGAACCCCTGGATGAGTTCCGTCACTTCAGCGCCGATCAGATGCGCACCCAGCAGCTTGCCGGTTTCGGCGTCATACACGGTCTTGATAATGCCGTCCCCGGCTCCAAGCGCGATCGCTTTGCCATTTCCGCGATAGGAAAACTTGCCGACCTTTATCTCGCGGCCGAGTTCGCGGGCCTTGGCTTCCGTTAGTCCGATGGAAGCGATCTGCGGCTCGCAATAGGTGCAGGCCGGGATATTTTGCTTGTCGATTTTATGCGTGGCGAGCCCCTTGATGGTTTCGACGCAGACGACGCCCTCGTGTTCGGCCTTATGCGCCAGCATCGGCGCCCCGGCGACGTCGCCGATCGCCCAAATGCCCGGCACGGTTGTACGCCCATACCCGTCGGTCTTGACGACGCCCGCGGCAAGTTCCACCCCGGCGTTCTCCAGTCCGAGCCCGGAAACGTTCGCTTCGACGCCGATCGACACGATCATCCGCTCCGCTTCGAGCGTCTGGCGCTCTCCCTCGACCACGACCTCGGCGGTGATCGAATCGTCGAAGGTGCGGACGTTCTCGACGCGCGCATTTGTTAGGATCGACATCCCCTGTTTCTCGAACGCCGCGCGCGCTGCCTGCGAAATCTCTTCGTCCTCGGCGGGCAGAATGCGCGGCAGCATCTCGACGACGGTGACGGCGGCACCCAGCGTCCGATAGAACGATGCGAACTCGATGCCGATGGCACCCGACCCGACGACAATGAGCGATTTCGGCAGGCTCGGCGGCTTCATTGCCTCGAAGTACGTCCATATCCGCTGGCCGTCGGGCATCAGCCCTGGCACGCTGCGCGGTCTGGCACCGGTCGCAAGCACGATGTGGCGCGCGCGATAGAGGCCCGGCTCCAGGACGCCTTTGGGAATTGCTGCCTGTGGCTCGACCGCTGGTTTTGCAGTCGCGCTGACGGTTATCGCCCCGGGAACGCCGCGAGCCGGTTCGGGCACTTCGGAAATGGCGGCCTCGCCCCAGATGATGTCGACCTTGTTCTTCTTGAGCAGGTAACCGACACCACCGTTCAATTGGCTGGAAACGCGTCGCGACCTTTGCACGATGCTAGCAACGTCGAAGCCGACGCCGCCTTCGAGCGAGAGCCCGAACTGGCCGGCGTTGTTTGCCAGATGATAGACTTCGGCTGAGCGCAGCAGCGACTTGGTGGGAATGCAGCCCCAGTTGAGGCAGATGCCGCCGAGGTGCTCGCGCTCGACGACTGCGACCTTCATCCCGAGTTGCGCTGCTCGAATTGCGGCGACATATCCGCCTGGCCCGGCTCCGATCACGATAACGTCGTAACTGTCTGTCATTGGCCCCGCCGCTTCCTGTCGAACAGAACTGGAGCGTTATCCAGTCCAGCAATCGCCTTCGCCAATTCGTCCAGATGGGAGATTGCTTCAGGCAAAAGAATACCGGCCGAAGCCGGTATCAGTTTGGAGATAGTCAGAGACTGTCCCAAGTGCCTTGATAGACGGGAAAGTCTCATTCTTTATTCAATTACCTGCCAGACATGCGGCCGGGGAGAGGGGACGCCCCCCGGCCGAATTTCGTCATCATGCCCGTCGCATCAGAAGAAGATGTGCGCGCCGGCAAACACCAAGTCAACATCCTGGAAGTCCTGGGTTCCACCAGCACCCGTTGCGGTGTTGCGGAAATCGATTTCCGACTCGAAGTGGCGATACTTGATCCAGAGGTTCATAGAGGCTGCATCGATTTCCTGGACGAGTCCGAGACCGAAGCTCGTGACTTCCGACCCTACAGCATCGACGTCGCTGGCCAGAGCTGCAGCGCCGCAAGCCGCGCCGATGCCGCCGCCGTTGACACCGTAGGCACCGCAGAGATCACCGCTGCCGACCTGATAGGAAGCACCGTATGTGTCGAGGTTCTGCCGGAATTCACCGATGAAGTGGGTGATGCCGAGCGAGTTCAGCTTCGGCGACCAGCCTGCCTTCAGGTAGTAGGCTTCGCCATCGCCTGGGCTGATAACGGCGTTGTCGGTGTCCTGCGTACCGTAGTGACCATGGAACCACAGGGCCGAGGCGAGATGCTTGATCGTACCGCCGATCTGGAAGTAGCCGGCGTCGATGGGGTTACCCAGGAAGTCGGTACGGTTGCCAAGCGCGTCGTTGTCACCGTTCACTTCACCATAGCTGGTGGCGAAGGCATACTTGAAGCCACCGCCTTCACCGGCGTAGCGAACGGTACCTTCGTAACGGTCATCCTCGCCCCACGAGGCCGAAGCGCTGAAGCCGGCAAACGTCGGGGTATCGTAACGGACCGAATTGGTACGGTCACCAAGGCAGTCGTTGGCGATGCCCTGGCGGTAGGTGTTGCAGTTCACCAGCGCGCCCAGCGTGCCGTTTGGCCGGCCAATCAGGAAGCCGACGTTGTTTGCTCCCGACCGCGTGCCGCCCTCGGGCGTCAGGGCCATCGAAGTTCCTTCGAAGGTCACGGTGTTATGCTGGAACAGCGTCCCGGTGAAGTCTGTCAGGATCGTGGCGTTATCGGCCGCGGCACTCTGCATGCCGATGGACACCTTGCCGAGCGAGTTGCTCTTCAGCCACCAGAATGCGCGCTGCAGGTTGACGCCGAAGTTGGCGTTGTCGTTGTCCTGGGTCTGGAACAGCGCGTTGGCGTGATCGAAGAAGATGTTGATCTGGTAACCGGCTTCGACATCGCTGTTGATGTTGGCGGTACCCGTGAACGACACGTTCGAGGCCAAGTCGGTCGAATCGTGCGCGACGTAGACGTTGCTCTCCGTGCCGTCGTCCCACCACATGATGCCTTCGGAAACCCAGCCGGTAATCGTCAGGCTGACTTTGCGATTGCCCTTGCGAGCCGTTGTCGCCTCGAGTTCCGCGACCCGTTCCTCGAGATCGGCGCAGCAGTCCCCCCCCAGGTCGGCCGCTGAAGCCCCCCCTACGGAAAGCAAAAGACCTGCTGCGGCAAGCGCAGCTAGCGAACTGTATTTCACTTTATTACCCCCAATCATGTCTCTTCGTCCTTCCTCATTCCGGCATTCTTTGGAAAACTCGTGGTTTTTTTGAATGTCCTGGCCCGGCTTGTGTACCCCTGAACTTCGCAAACTCGACGCAATGAACATTCGGCCGACAGGCCCTTTTGAATTCTTGAGATTAACTTGTCCGGGAAGCGTGCCAGCTAATCAAGCAATCTCAAGAGTTGCCTTGCCGCTATATTGCGCCTTTCTTCAACTGTGTTGCCAAATAGTCAGCTTGGCGTATCGCCAATGCTACAATCGTCAGTGTCGGGTTCGGCGAGGCGCTGGTCGTGAATTGGCTTCCGTCCGAGACAAACAGGTTTTTGATGTCGTGCGACTGGCCCCATTTATTTACGACGCCGTCTTCCGGCTTCGCGCTCATCCGATTCGTTCCCATGTTGTGGCTCGCCGGATAAGCGGGAAGGTTGTAGATCTTCTTGGCGCCAAGGCTGTGATAGATCTTCGCCATCTGACCGTAGGCGTGGTTGCGCATATTGGTGTCGTTCGGGTGGTCGGTCTTGTGGACGACAGGGATTGGCAGGCCGTACTGGTCCTTCTCTGTCGCATGCAGAGCGATTCGGTTCTGTTCCTGGGGCATATCTTCGCCGCAGATCCAGACGCCCGACATATACTTGTAGTTTTCAAGTCCCGAAGAGACTTCACGCCCCCAACCCGTCGGACCTGGCACCAGGAATGCTGACAGGAAGCCGAGGCCGAGCGCCAGCTTCTCGAGCGTGTAGCCGCCTGCGAAGCCGCGAGTATCGTCGTAGTGGGCTTCGTCGCGCACGATGCCCGCGACGGCGGTGCCGCGGTTCATGTGCACTTCGCCCGGCATCACCCCGTAAACGCCCGCCGTCATGTGGGTCATGTAGTTGCGCCCGACCTGACCCGACGAATTCGCCAGGCCATTGGGGAATAGGCTTGATTCAGAGTTGAGTAGCAATCGCGGCGATTCGATCGAGTTACCGGCAACGCAGACCACGCGGGCCTTCTGGCGCTGCTTTTTCCCATCCTGGTCGGCATAGACAACGCCTGTGACCTTACCGGACTTGTCGTGCTCGACCTGCAGGACCATGCAGTTGGTGCGGATCTCGCAATTGCCGGTATCAACGGCTCGCGGCAGTTCGGTGTAAAGGGTCGACCATTTGGCGCCGATCTTACAGCCCTGCATGCAGAAGCCGATTTGCTGGCAGGCCGGCCGGCCATCGCGCGCTTCCGAGTTGATCGACATCGGCCCGGCCGTGATCTTCGAGTAGCCGATCCGCCGGGCGCCTTCCGCCAGCACCTTGAAGTCGGCGCTCCACGGCAGGTGCGGCATGCCGGTGACTTCCCCGGTTGTGCCCATTTTCAGTTCGGCCTTGTCGTACCAGGGCTTCAATTCATCAAGCGTGATCGGCCAGTCGAGGAGGTTTGCGCCGGCAACGCCGCCCGACGTCGTCTTCATCTTGAATTCGTGCTCCTGGTAGCGGATCGAAACGCCCGCCCAGTGCACGGTCGAACCACCCAGACCCTTTACGATCCAGGCCGGCAAGCCGGGGTGATTTACCGCTCCATGCCAACTACCCGCCGATTGCCGCTTATCGAGCCATGAGATCTTCGAGAACATCGACCATTCGTCGTTCTCGATATCCTCCAGACTGAGCGTTTTGCCAGCTTCGAGAATGACGCTTTTGACGCCCCTTTGAGCAAGTTCATTTGCGACGGTACCGCCGCCGGCACCCGAACCGATGATTACGACGATGCTGTCGTCATTGAGATCAAATTTCGCAGCCATTTTTTTTGTTCCTCCCTGGGGATGTCAGAGCCAGCCAATTTTGTCGAAGCTGTCCATGAAGCCACCCTGCTCCCAGGAGGACCCGTCGTATCCGAACTTCGGGTACAGCGCCTTGTTGTTGTAGAGCCCCATCAAGAGCCCGCCCTTGAACTTCTGGAAGAAGCCCGTCAACTCGATCGAGCGAAGTACACCTTCGCGTTTGTTGGGGTCGGCGATCGCGGCGAAACTCGTGCCGTGGATCTTCTTGGCGCGCGCTTCGAGGTCGCTGAGGCCGTCCATCACCAGCTTGCGGGTTTCCTCGCTGGATTCCGCTTCCTTGAGGATCGAATCGACGACTGCGACGTAGGGCTCGTCCGGCAGGAAATCGTCGTGCGGGTAGATGTCGCGCGCCATCCGGATCAGGGCGAGGCGCTGCTCGGCGGAAACACCTGCGGCAGCCCAGCTGCCCGTCGGCCCAACGGCCGTGGCGGTTGCCAACGCGAGGAAAGCGGTGGAAGCCAGCAGGCCGCGCCTGCTGAGCTTGAAATCAGAGATCGGCGCGATCTCCCGGTAGTGATCCTTGACGATAGTGAGATCGTACAGCATCCACATCTCCTCCTTGCACACCAGCCGTTGTCCGGCTGGCAATTTCGCGCACTGGCGCACGATGCGACAGCCCTTTGCAAAGCCTTAACGCAACGCTTATGCCAACCTGCGCAGCATTCACCTCCGCCCGTTTATCGAAAAGCCGATCGGGCCGCGACTCGAATCGCGGGAATCTAAGAAGATAACTGTATTTCAATGACTTATAGCGGCATCTTGGGCAACGACACAGCGCGCTCTTGCATGCCGGCAGAAGAAATCCATGCAAACGAATCGGCGCGGAGTTGCCTGGAAGTCACTGCAGCAAATTTTGCCGCTACCAACCGCATCGAAAATGCGTATCAGCCCTGCTGATCGACACCGGAGCGGCGCTACCCTTGTCGCACCAGCGCGACAGACGGGGAACGCCGGATGCGGGCATGGCCTGCGAAGACATACGCAAGCCATTGCCGCACGGTGGTATCGGTTGCAGTTCCTGTGCGCCCGGCACGAACCTCGACTTCATTGTCGGCCTCATGGCGCGCACTCGGCTGTTGGATGGGTTTGACGCGAACCAACCTAAAAGTCGATCCGCTGATGACGCTGGAACAAGCGACATAAGTTCTGCGGGTCCAGGACCTCTGCAGGCCTGCCGGAAGCTGGTTCGCCCCTCAGCCGCAACCGGCCAGTGAGACTGAGGGTGCAGTTTTCCAAACAGCTTCAAGGCAAAGCGTGCCTCGGAATTTCCGATTGAAGAGAAATGCTGTGCGTGCATCAAGTGTCGCGCCGGCGAAACGACTGTCGCAGCCGTAGGTTGGGAGCGCCATGACATCCACGTTGAGCCCCATGGATTGAGGCCGGGAATCCAATTTTTCGGCTGGCACGCCTCATGCTTAAGCAAACGTGAACCCTGAGCTTTGCAGGCCCATCGGGCTTGAGCTGGGAATGGAAAAGAATTCGATCCAGGAGGGAACCTTGACTCCGACAAAAGAACAGAAGTTCTGGATGTACCGCAACATGCTGGTCAGTCGCTTCCTTGAGGAATCGATCGAACAGATTTACCTGGAAGGTAAGAAGCCCGTCTTCAACATGGCCGCCGGGCCGATCCCCGGAGAGATGCATCTCTCCAACGGTCAGGAACCTTGCGCTGTCGGTGTCTGCGCACATCTCCAGCCGTTCGACGTTGTCACGGCGACGCACAGGCCCCACCACATCGCCGTCGCCAAGGGCGTCAACCTCAACAGGATGGTCGCCGAGATCTTCGGCAAGGCAACCGGCCTCAGCGGCGGTCGCGGCGGCCACATGCATATTTTCGATGCCGACGTCAACTTCGCCTGCTCCGGCATCGTCGGTCAGGGCATGGGACCGGCTGTCGGCGCCGCCCTGTCGCGCAAGATGCAGGGCAAGGAAGGTGTTGGCGTCGCCTTCATCGGTGAAGGCGCGGTCAACCAGGGGGCGTTTCACGAGGCCATGAACCTCGCCGCCGTTTGGAAGCTGCCGTTCATCACCATCATCGAGGACAACCAGTGGGGCATTTCGGTTGCCAAGTCGGAATCGACCGCGGTTCCCGACAACTCCGTCCGCGCTCAGTCCTACGGCATCCCCGGCTACCAGGTTCGCGATAACGACACCTATGAGATCTTCAAGGTGGCAGGCGAAGCGATCGAAAGAGCGCGCAAGGGCGGCGGGCCGAGCCTCATCGAAATCGAAACCTATCGCCTCGCCGGGCACTTCATGGGCGACGCTGAAGGTTACCGGCCACCGGGCGAACTCGACGGGCTGAAAGCCAAGGACCCGATCAAGGTCATGCGTGCCCGTCTGGGTTCGGAAGAAGGCCTGAGCGACGAACAGAACGATCGGATCGTCGCGGAAGCCCGGGCAACGGTCGAGGCAGCCGTCAACTTTGCACGCGAGAGCGCCTACCCGTCCCCGGAAGAGGCCTTGGAAAAAGTGTTCGTCTGATCGCAAGCCGGCACTCGACCCGCGCGAGCAAGCAAGATTTCTAGGGAGTCAATAGGTTATGAATGAGCAAGTTAGGACAGTCGCCGCCAACGAGCGCCGGCTGACTATTGCGCGAGCCATGGCGGAAGCCATCGCTCAGGAAATGCGTACCGATCCATCGGTATTCGTAATGGGCGAGGATATCGCCAAGCTCGGCGGCGTGTTCGGCAATACACGCGGCCTTCTGGAAGAATTCGGCAACGAACGGGTCCGCGACACGCCGATCTCGGAAACCGCGTTCATGGGCGCAGCCGTCGGCGCGGCCTCCGACGGCATGCGGCCCGTAGTCGAACTGATGTTCGTCGACTTCTTCGGCGTCTGTTTCGACGCCATCTACAATAGCGCCGCCAAGAACGCCTATTTCTCGGGCGGCAACGTCAAGGTGCCGATGGTTCTCATGACGTCGACGGGCGGCGGCTATTGCGATGCCGGCCAGCACTCGCAGTGCCTCTATGCGACGTTCGCGCACCTGCCGGGAATGAAGGTCGTCACCCCCAGCAACGCCTATGACGCAAAGGGCCTGATGACCAGCGCCATCCGCGACAACAACCCGGTCATCTACATGTTCCATAAGGGCCTGCAGGGAATGGGGTGGCTGGGCACCGAAGCCGGAGCCACCGTCCACGTTCCCGAGGAAGCCTACGAAATCCCCTTCGGCAAGGCGGCCATCGTTCGCGAAGGCAGCGACGTCACCATCGTCAGCGTCGGCATGGGCGTACATCATAGCCTCAAGGCGGCCGCGAAACTGGCCGAGGAGGGCGTCAGCGCCGAGGTCGTCGATCTTCGGACGCTGGTGCCGCTCGACCGCGACACCGTCTTCAATTCGGTCGCCAAGACCGGGCGGCTCATCGTCGTTGACGAGGATTACAAGAGTTACGGGGTCACCGGCGAAATCATTGCGACGATCGCCGAGCGTGACGTCTCGATTCTCAAGGCGTCACCGCAGCGCGTAGCTTATCCCGATATCCCGATCCCGTTCACCCGTCCAATGGAGCAGTTCGCGCTGCCCAATCCGGACAAGATCATCTCTGCTTACCACAATCTGAAAAGGGCGCGCACATGGCGGTGGCTGTAACTATCCCGACCAACCTCTGGGAAGAAGACTCGGAGGCTGTGATCACCAGTTGGCTGGTCTCCGACGGCGGCACCGTTACGCAAGGACAGCTGGTGGCCGAGATCATGGTGGAGAAGGTGCAGCACGAAGTTCGCGCACCGGCCTCCGGCACGATCACTATCGGCCAACCCGCCGAGGCCGTCGTCGCGAAGGGCGCCGAAATCGGTTCGATCGCTTGACAACCACGAATAGCGAAAGAGGATTATGACCCAAACCCCGGAAAATCAGGCAGGGGCGGGCGACCAGATTGTAAGGCTCTCGGGCATGCGCGGCATGATTGCCGGTAAAATGCTCGAGAGTCTCTCAACGACGGCCCAGCTGACACACCAGGCCGAATGCGATGCCACCGGCCTACTCGAACTGAAAAACCGTCTCCAGGAGCAGGGCCTGAAGGCATCGGTCGAGGACGTCCTCCTCGACGTCGTCGTCGAGATGCTCTCTCGCCATCCTGGGCTCAACGGAACGCTCGTCGACAAGGAAATCAGGCTCTCCAAGGCAATCAACCTTGGGGTGGCGGTGGCATTGCCCGGCGATCTCCTGGTCGCGCCCGCCATTCTCGACGCGGGTTCGATGACGCTCGAGGAACGCGTTGCTGCCCGGCGGGATGTCGTTGAACGAGCGCGCACGAACAAGCTGACCGTCACCGAGATGACCGGCGGCACGTTCACCATAACCAACCTCGGTCTTTCGCGCGTGCGCTTCTTCACTCCGATCCTGAACGCGCCCCAACTCGCCATCCTCGGCGTCGGTGAGACCGCGCTGCGGCCGTGGGTCCACAACGGCGAAATCACCCCGCGCAGGATCATGGGGCTTTCGCTGACCTTCGATCACCGGGGGGTCAACGGCGCGCCGGCCGGCCAGTTCCTCACCGATTTGTGCACGGCGATCGAGCAACTCGGCTGACACGATGACCTTCGAGGCCACGACAGCCAAAACAGCCGCGACAGCGGCGACAGCGGCGACAGCGACGACGAGCAATGCCCCCGCGCGCGGCATCGCATTCCCCTCTCTCCTGACATTTGCCGATGCGCTCGCCATGGAACGCAGGATGCTCGACTGCATCGGCGCAACAGACGAAGGGGCACACCTTCGCGCGGCGGTCTGGCAGACGCAACGATCGATTGTCCTCCCCTCCGGCATGTCGCGCAGAACGGGCATCGATGTCGCCGAACGCGCTTCAAGGAGTGCCGGCTGGCCGGTCTTCGAACGTTTCACAGGCGGTGATGTCACGCCTCAGTTCGAAGGCGTTCTCAATGTCTCGCTGGGCTTCGCGCTGTCCGCCAAAGAGCGCAACATCGAGGCCGCCTATCGCCGGTTGACAGACCCGATCGTCACGTTTCTCAAGAACGAGTTCGGCATTCTCGCCTACACCTGCTCGGTCGATGGCGCCTTCTGCGATGGCGCCTATAATCTCGTCGTCGATGGGCGAAAGTTGGCGGGCACGGCACAGCGCTGGCGCGTTGTCAGATCACAACCCGTCAACATGGTTGCGGATGCGGATACGAACGCACTGGCGCCGCAGCCAACCGCGGTCCTCGCTCATGCCGCAATTCTGCTCGGTCACGACCTCGATGAAGCGCTGAAGGCGACGAACGACTTCTTCGCGGCTTGGGGGAGCGACCGGCGCGTCGATTCGGCAGCCCACGTAACAATCGCGGATCTCGCCGGCACTCCGGCAGGCGACCCAGGGCGGTTCGCCTCACGGCTCGCCCGATTCTTGAGCGAGGACTTGGGGGCGCTGCCGCCCCCTCAATCCTGGCCCCCTCAATCCTGATTGTTCGGAGACACGATTCCATACTTGCGGATCTTGCGGTGCAAGGTGGCCCGGCTGACGCCAAGCTGCTGGGCGGTGCGTGTGACATTCCATTTTTGCGCGCCCAGCGTGTCCAGGATCAATCGCTCTTCGGCAGCTTCGTTGGCTTCGCTCAACGTTGCCAACGCCCTATCCGACATTGCGCCACCGGCCGGTGGCGCCATCCGTGCCGACATGATCAGCCCAGTGTCGGCTTGCGACTGCTTGACGATGTCGTCTGGAAGTTGTTCGACCGTGATCTCCGCCTCATCGGGATAGATTGAAAGAATGAGACGGATTGCGCTGCGCAGTTCGCGGATATTCCCCGGCCAGGTGTAGCGCTCCAGAACGTCGATAGCCTCTTCGGTAAACTTGACCGGAGCCTGGCCATAGGCTTCGGCCTCCTCGCGGACAATGGCATTGGCGAGTTCACCGACATCGTCCCGCTCGCGCAGGCTTGGAATCGTGACCTGCACGCCCTTGATGCGGAAGTAGAGATCGCGTCGGAACTTGCCCTGATCGACAAGACTGGGCAGCTGTTGATGTGTGGCGCAAATGACTTTTAGGTCGACGGGAATCGCCTCGGTGCTGCCAAGTGGTGTAACCGTCCGCTCTTCGAGCACGCGCAGCAGGTGCGCCTGAAGATCGAGCGGCATGTCGCCGATTTCGTCGAGGAACAGCGTTCCGCTCGCTGCCGCCTGGATTTTGCCGACCCGGCCGTTGCGTGAAGCCCCGGTGAAGCTGCCGGCTGAATAACCGAACAGCTCGCTGGCAAGCAGCGTCGCTGGAATGGCGGCGCAGTTGACGGCCACATAAGGCCGCAGACGCCGTTCGCTTTCGTCGTGGATCGCGCGCGCGAGCGTATCCTTGCCGACGCCGGTCTCGCCCAGGAGAAGAATGGGCAAATCCTTGTTGGCGATGCGCCGGCACAAGTTGACGATCTCTTTCAGGTCCGGATCGTTGCACGCGACCCGGTCGAGCGGCCGCACCCCGGCACCCCTGCCGGCCACGGGCAACAGCGTCATGGGCCGTGACGATTTCGCCATCGAAACCGTCTTCTTCAGCTTGGGCAGAAATGCCGTCGCATAGGCGGTGGCGCCGTCCCCCATTTGCACTGGCACGTTATGCGCGCTCAGCGGCTTCAGTTCTTCGAGCGAAACATTCCACAGGTCGTGGATCGATTTGCAGCCCAGATCGCTGAGCTGCGGCACGCTCAGGATCGCGTAGGCTTCAGGAGTTGCGCCGAGAATTCTGCCTTCTTCGTCGGCGGCGATCAGCGCCTTGCACGACATCGGCATAGGATCGGGCTCACCTGACAACGCCACCAGGCAATCGCCCTGATGCTGACGCCTGAACAGCAGCATGCTTATCTGCTCGGCGGCTTCGCGAACGAAGTATTCGGCAAAGTGGTACTCATCCGACGAGTCCGACGACGCCCGCCCCGACAGATCGATTGCCGCGATGACCTTGCCGTCGGGCGAGAAGATCGGCGCGGCAGAACAGGTATAGGCTTTGAAGTTCTTATTGTAGTGTGCGTCGCCATGAACCGTGAGGGGTTGCCGGGAGATGATCGCGGTGCCAACGCCGTTGGTGCCGACCGCGGTCTCCCCCCAGATTGTCCCTTTCCGCAGCCCCTCTTTGGCGATCTCCTCCCCGAGCGTCGAATCGGCGAAACTCTCGATAACCACGCCCTCGCAGTTACTGATGAGGATGACGTAGCCGACGTCGTGGGCGATTCTGCGGACCCTGTGGATGATGCCGGTGGAAGTCGCAAACAGGTCGTCCATCGAATCGCGGATTTCACGCAGCGGGCCTGGATCGGCCATCATCACTTCTTGTTTGAAATCGCGATCGAATCCGTACTGCTCCGCGCACCGTCTCCAGGACGCGCCGATCAGACTCTTCGCCAGCGTTCCTGTTCCGGCAGGAAATGGAATGTGCGGCAACTTTGTGCGTCCCCTCGAAGATTCTCATTCTTTTTGGTTGTCGCAAGACTATCGCAAAGAGTACGAAAGTTCACAAGCACTTCTCGACTACACGAATGCAAATATTCCAAAGCGCCGACTTGCGTTCGATGGACCCGTTGCAAAGATGGCGCACGCCGTAAACCAGGGCGTCGAACAAGCCTCGGAGCCCGAAGAAGCACGTCCTGCGGATAACCGCTTTGATGAAATCTTGGCGAGGGCTTGCCTGAACTGGCCCAGTTGGTCGCGGAAGTAATACTTGAACTGAATACTGTAGATTCATCCGGCAACAAACAGGGTGAGGCGCGGAAGATCGAGCGGGCAGCGTTCGATCGCAGCAGGCGATCCGGGAGCAAAGCGACCCGGCGCGAGCGCCGCCCCATCGGAGCGCGACTAGCGCGTGAGATCAAAAAACCTGCGGTTCGACC
>Ga0180009_10001880_pt1 | contig 25047 bp, 36 predicted proteins | sample OS_PC_MetaG_FD_123537 | JGI IMG/M metagenome (GOLD analysis project Ga0180009, IMG submission 123537) | Groundwater microbial communities from the Aspo Hard Rock Laboratory (HRL) deep subsurface site, Sweden - OS_PC_MetaG | ecosystem: Environmental > Aquatic > Deep subsurface > Groundwater...
TAGAGCCTTCGGGTAACGCCATAACAGAATCGACCATTTGCGTCACTGTTTGTGCCTCTAACAACAGATCATGCTCTGGACAACGCGGCTGTCCCACTCGTGCATATAAAAGACGTAAATAATCGTAAATCTCTGTAATCGTCCCAACTGTTGAACGCGGATTATGAGAAGTGGCTTTTTGCTCAATTGAAATCGCTGGCGAAAGTCCTTCAATATGTTCAACATCTGGCTTTTCCATCATCGATAAAAACTGGCGAGCATAGGCAGAGAGTGATTCAACATAACGACGCTGCCCCTCGGCATAAAGCGTATTAAAGGCTAAAGAAGATTTTCCGGATCCTGACAATCCTGTTATGACAACAAGCTGATCACGAGGAATGACCAGGTCAATATTTTTTAAATTGTGTGTACGCGCACCGCGAATCGTTATACTATTCATGACTATTCATTGGCAGGTTATTTAAAATTTTTACTACTATATCCATCTGCAGGAACTATAGCAAATTTATTCATTAACGCTTTGTTTTTGATAAATATTTTTAAATAAGTTCTGCCAAACCCAAGACATATATCGGACAAGTTATCACTTGTCCAAATGAACAATCGAATAGCTAATGTAGGAGAATAGAAATGGCTAGAGGAATTAACAAAGTTATTTTAATCGGTAATTTAGGTGCCGACCCCGAGGTTCGTTATATGCCAAGTGGAAATGCTGTCACTAATCTGAGTGTTGCGACAAGCGAATACTGGAAAGATAAAGAATCTGGGGAGACACAAGAACGCACCGAATGGCATCGCGTCGTTTTCTATGGTCGACTAGCTGAAATCGCGGGCGAATATCTCAAGAAAGGATCGAAAACCTATGTAGAAGGCAGTTTGCGTACTCGCAAATGGCAAGATAAAAGTGGTACCGATCGATATACTACTGAAATTATTGGCAATGAGATGCAAATTTTAGACGCAAAAAATGCAGGGCCCGTAGGCCAAAATACCCCTTCTTCGGTACCCTCCATATCTCAACCACAAGAATCAACTTCTTCCACTCCAATGAATGAAGAGTTTGACGACGATATTCCTTTTTAAAATTGATTAAGAAAACAAAATAAAAAAGCCAGACAGTGTCTGGCTTTTTTATATTCGGTTTGCCCAGGGCGACCGCAAGGGTCGCCCCTACAACTTAATCTGCTTTCTTTGGTTCGGTTGTTTTTTTCGCTTTCGTCTCTGCTTTCTTAGGCTTTGCTTTTTCTTCTTTCTTTTCTGCTACTTTTTCTGTCTTTTCAACAGTTTTTTTGGCAGGTTTTTTCTCTTTCTTTTCTTTAACAATACGTTTTGGTTTTTCTGGTTTTGGTTTTACATTGCTAAATGTTTCACGATCAACCATTTCGACAATTGCCATCGGAGACGCATCATTCTGACGAAAACCACATTTTAAAACTCTTAAATAACCACCATGACGCTCAAGAGAAGCTGGCCCTATCACATCAAATAATTTTGAAACCGTTGCTTTATTACGTAAACGTGCAAAAGCCAAACGACGATTTGCAACACTATCTTCTTTCGATAATGTAATCATACGTTCAGCAAAACGACGTAACTCTTTTGCTTTTGGCAAAGTGGTTTTAATAATTTCATGTTCAAATAAAGAAGACATCATATTGCGAAACATCAATTCACGATGTGCACTCATTCTGCCTAAATTTCTACCTGTTTTACGATGACGCATAATAACTTTCCCTACTTATTTAACTTAATAATTAATCTTCTTTTTCTTTCTCTCGTAAGAATGCTGGCGGCCAATTATCCAAATGCATTCCTAAAGATAAGGAACGTGACGCCAATACATCTTTAATTTCGTTTAATGATTTCTTACCTAAATTAGGCGTTTTTAATAAATCTGTTTCTGTACGTTGTACTAAATCGCCAATATAGTGAATATTTTCTGCTTTCAAACAGTTTGCTGAACGAACTGTTAATTCTAAATCTTCAACTGGGCGTAATAATAATGGATCGAACTCTTCTTCTTGTTTAATCGGTTCTTTGAGTAAATCACTATCTAAATCAACAAAAGCAACTAGCTGTTGTTGAAGAATGGTTGCCGCGCGTCGAATTGCAGCTTCTGGATCTAATGTACCATCTGTTTTTAAATCAATCGTTAATTTATCTAAGTCAGCACGTCCTTCATATCGTGCACTGTCCACAGTATAAGAAACTCGTTTAACTGGTGAAAAAGTAGCATCCACTTGCAACATACCAATCGTTCTTTCTTCATCATCATCAAAAGAACGCATATTCGCTGGTTCATATCCTCGACCACGCTGAATTGTTAATTCCATATTTAACGCGCCTTCCTTTGTTAAATTCGCAATAACAAGCTCAGGATTAAATATTTCAACGTTATTTTGTGCTGCAAGATCCCCTGCTAACACTTGTCCTGGACCTTGTTTCCTTAATGTAATAGTAGCGCCATTCCCTTCTGGCAACGAAATCGCTAATTCTTTTAAATTAAGTAAAATTTCAACAATATCTTCTTGAACTCCTTCAAGCGCACCATACTCATGCAATGCGCCATCAATATGTACTTGAGTGACAGCAAAACCCGGCATAGAAGATAACATTATTCTGCGTAACGCATTTCCCATTGTATGTCCAAAACCACGCTCAAAAGGTTCTAATGTAATAACAGCATGACTTGGAGATACTTTTTCTACATGAATAGAAGTTGGTGTTAAAAATAGATCAGCATCATGATAAGCAATTTGTGGCATAGCACCCTCTTACAGAAAAAATAATTATTTAGAATACAATTCAACAATTAACAATTCATCAATTTCTAAAGGCATTTCATTGCGTTCAGGCATTCTTCGCACAACCCCTTTAAATTCAGAAGAATTAAGATCTAACCATTCCGGCATCAGTCGTTGTCCACCCAATTCCATCGCTTCTTGGATACGACCTTGAGCACGACATTTTTCACGCACGATCACTTCATCGTTCTCTTTGACTCGAAAAGAGGGAATATTAACAACTCGCGTTTCATTGCCATTATTCACAAGAATTCCTTTATGGAGCACTAACTGTCTTGCCTCTTTTCTTGTTCTCGCAAAACCTAAACGATAAACAACATTATCTAAACGAGTTTCCAATAAACGTAATAAATTTTCACCCGTAGATCCCGATAATCTTTTCGCTTCTTTATAATAATTTCTAAATTGTCTTTCTAAGATACCGTAAATACGTTTTGCAAGTTGCTTTGCGCGAAATTGTTTTCCGTATTCAGATAACTTTCCGCGTCGCGCACCATGCTGCCCCGGCGCAACATCTACTTTAAATTTAGATTCACGCGATGTAACACCACTAAACAACGATAAATCGTGTTGTTCTCGTTTTTCAATGTGTCCTCTTGGAATAAAATTTCTTGCCATTATTCTTTTTCCTCAAATTATACTCTTCGTTTTTTAGAATCGCGGCATCCATTGTGAGGAATACCGGTTACATCTTCTATTGATAATACTTTTAATCCAGCAATTTCTAATGCGCGAATTGCAGATTCTCTACCTGGGCCAGGTCCTTTGACTTTTACGTGCACGCTTTTTAAATTAACCTTTTCAATTGCATCTTTCGCCGCTAATTCTGCTGCTTGTTGAGCAGCATAAGGCGTACTTTTTCTTGAGCCACGAAAACCCGCTTTTGAAGCAGTAGACCAACAAATGGTATTCCCTTGCAAATCGGTAACATTCACTTTTGTATTATTAAAAGATGCTTCAATATGCACCATACCCTCAGCCATTTTTTGTCTGACTTTCTTGCGTGTTTTTTTCGCTTTCTTTTTCGGATCTGCCATTATCTAATTCCTACTGTAATAAAGATATCTCACCAAACTTTTTTAAACTTTTTTACGTCTTTTTTTACGTGTATGCGCGTTCGTCTTTGTGCGCTGACCACGTACAGGTAACCCACGACGATGACGTTTTCCACGATAGGTCCCTAATTCCATCAATCGTTTAATATTTAATGTTACTTCTCGACGCAAATCACCTTCAATCATGTATCGAGAAAGTTCTGAGCGAATCGCTTCTAATTTCGCTTCTGATAAATCACGCACTTTTGTTGAAGGCTCAACCCCAACTGCTTTACAAATTTTTGCAGAACGCGTGGGACCAATGCCATATATTGTTCTTAATCCGATGACAATATGTTTGTCATCCGCTATGTTAACGCCACCGATACGAGCCATTCACTTACTCCTAGCTATAAAATGAGGCATAGTGCCTCAAAAAAGCGCACAAGGATACCGTATTTATAGACACCTGTCTATTTCCAAAAAACGGCAATATCCCTTAATTATCCTTGTCTTTGCTTATGTTTCTTATTAATACAAATCACCCACACACGACCTTGTCGTTTGATAATTCTACAATTGCGACATATTTTTTTAACTGATGTACGAACTTTCATTTTTTATTCCTCAACGCAACAATCCCATACCACCTTTTAGGTTTGCTTTTTTCATCAGAGATTCATACTGATGAGACATTAAATGCGCTTGCATTTGTGCCATAAAATCCATCACAACGACAACAATAATCATCAATGAAGTACCACCAAAATAAAACGGTACATTGACATATGAAATTAAAAATTGCGGCACTAAACAAACCAAAGTGACATAAATAGCACCAAAAACCGTCAATCGTGTCATTACCGTATCAATATATTTTGCTGTTTGTTCTCCTGGTCTTATTCCCGGAATAAATGCCCCAGATTTCTTTAAATTATCTGCGGTATCTTTCGGATTAAATACCAAAGCAGTATAAAAGAAACAGAAAAATACAATAGCCATTACAAAAATAACATTATGCAACCAGCCTTGTTGTAATGCTAAACCAATTCGATTTAACCAATTCATCCCCTGCCCTTGACCAAACCATTGTGCAATACTAGCAGGAAACAAAATAATACTGCTCGCAAAAATCGGCGGAATAACACCCGACATATTCACTTTTAAAGGAAGACTCGATTGTTGAGCAGCATACATCTTCCTCCCCTGTTGTCGCATCGCGTAATTGACTGTGATTTTTCGTAATCCGCTTTCAACAAACACCACAATGGCTGTCACCGCAATCACCACTGCAACAATTAATAACAACACGATCACTTGCATTTGTCCTTGACGCACTTGATCGAGTGTACGAGCAATAGCACTAGGCAGCCCTGCAACGATACCTGCAAAGATGATCATCGAAATACCATTACCAATACTCTTCTCAGTCATCTGTTCGCCAAGCCACATTAAGAACATCGTTCCCGTAACAAGGGTCACCGACGAAATCACATAAAATCCAATTCCTGGAATCAAAGCAATTCCTTGATTCACCAACATCTTTGAAATACCAACCGCTTGAAACAACGCCAAAAATAATGTGCCATAGCGTGTATATTCATTAATTTTACGCTGTCCTGCTTCACCCTCTTTCTTTAATTCCTCTAATTTCGGCGAAACAACCGCAAATAACTGCAAAATAATAGAAGCAGAAATATAAGGCATAATCCCTAGTGCAAAAACCGTAAAACGGCCTAATGCTCCACCCGAAAACATATTAAACAAACCTAGAATACCACTCTGTTGCGCACTAAAAAGTTTTGCTAACTTTACAGGATCTAATCCGGGAACAGGAACATGAGCACCAATTCTAAAAATAATAATCGCAATTAATAGAAATAATAAACGTTGTCTTAGTTCTTTAAATCCCTTATTCGATAGACTATTTTTCAATTCTGGTTTCGCCATTTATCCCTCGACTACTTTCCCACCAACAGATTCAATTGCTTTTTTTGCCCCGGCAGTTACTTTTAATCCAACCACAGTTACCGCTTTTTTTATTGGCTCATCAAGAATCACTTTCACTTTTGTAACACCTGCTTTAAGCAGTTTTTTCTCTTGAAGCACATTAAAATTAATTTCTGCGGCTTCTAATCTTTCCAGTGTTGACAACCTAATCTCTTGTGACGTTTTTGCCATTCTTGAGGTAAACCCAAATTTAGGTAAACGGCGTTGTAACGGCATTTGGCCCCCTTCAAAACCGACTTTATGATAGCCACCTGCTCTCGCACGCTGCCCTTTATGACCTTTTCCAGAAGTTTTTCCTTTACCGCTTCCAATACCTCTACCTAATCGTTTAGAGACTTTTTTTGCGCCTTTTGCTGGTTTTATTGTATTGAGGTACATCGTTATACTTCCTCGACTTTTAATAAATAACTAATTTGATTAATCATCCCGCGAACACTCGGTGTATCTTCAAGAGTCACTGATTGATTAATTTTTCTTAACCCTAGTCCTTGAACGCAAGCCATATGATTTTTCAGACGACCATATCGACTGCGAATTAAGGTTACCTTTAATTGCTTTTTACTCGTCATTCTTCTTTCCTAAAATATCATTAACAGATTTACCACGTTTGCTTGCAACTTTTGAAGCAGACACCATATTTTCTAAACTTTTTATAGTGGCACGAACAATATTCGTTGGATTAGAGGATCCAATACATTTCGCGAGAACATTTTTAACGCCTAACACTTCAAAAACAGGACGCATCGCTCCGCCAGCAATAATGCCTTTACCTTGTGGCGCTGGTGCCATAAAAACTTTTGTTGCACCAAAATTAGCTTTAATTTCATATTGTAGTGTATCGCCACGCAAATCTATTTTCACCATATTACGACGCGCATCATCAATTGCTTTTTGCACAGCTGAAACAACTTCTTTTGCTTTTCCGCGACCATAACCAACACGTCCATTCCCATCACCCACAACTGCTAAGGCAGAAAAACTAAAATCTCGTCCGCCTTCTCTCACTTTTGTCGTACGTCTTATTTCGACGACGCGACTATCAAAAGCATCTGCCGCAGCTTGTTCTTTTGCGCCATGTCCCTTTGATTTTTGTTCTGAATTTTCTGCCATATTCACTTCACCTTTTTTCTCAAAACTTTTTTCAAATAATTAAAATATTAAACCACCTTCACGAGCAGCATCTGCTAATGCTTTTACTCTGCCACAATATTGAAAACCGGAACGATCAAATGCCACTTTTTCAACGCCCGCTTTTTTACCACGCTCAGCAATTAATTTTCCAACTTCTGTAGCGGCCGTAACGTTACCCGTTTGCTTGTCTCTTAATTTTTTATCCAGTGTGGAAGCAGACGCTAACACACGATCCCCTTCTGCAGAAATAATTTGTGCGTAGATATGTCGAGGCGTGCGATACACACAAAGCCTTACCTGCTTTAATTCTTTTATTTTATAACGACAACGTTTAGCGCGTCTTAATCTGGCTGATTTTTTATTCATAAATCTACCTTACTGCTTCTTTGTTTCTTTCAAAATAACTCGCTCATCACTATAGCGAACACCTTTCCCTTTATACGGTTCTACTGGACGAATTGCACGAATATTAGCTGCCACTTGACCGACTAAATGTTTATCCGCCCCTTTTATAATAATTTCAGTTTGCGAAGGTGTTTCAATTTGAATCCCCACAGGAATCACAAAATTAACTGGATGAGAAAAACCTAAACTTAAATTTAAATTTTTTCCCTGCATCTGTGTTCTGTAACCCACACCGACTAACAGTAATTTGCGTTCAAATCCTTCAGAAACCCCTTTCACCATATTATTTATATTTGCTCTGGTAGTCCCTGCTAAGGTTTCAATCAACGCTTTTTCTTTTGATTTCAACTGATCCGCTTTTCCAGCTTGCTTTGAAACAACTGTTATTACTCCTTCTGCAATAGTCAAAGAAAGGAGATCATGAACAGTATATTCCAATTGCCCTTTAGGTCCTTTGATAATAAGCCGTTGACTTTCCAATTTTGTCTCAACACCTTTTGGAATAGAAATCGGTTTTTTTGCTATTCGAGACATGTCTATTCCTCTTTATTCAACATAACAAATGATTTCGCCACCCACTCTTAATGCACGAGCAGCTCTATCTGTTAACAAGCCTTTAGAAGTCGAGATAATTGCTATTCCCAAACCTCCCATTACCTTTGGTAACTCCTGGCACCCTTTATAAATTCGCAACCCTGGGCGACTAACTCTCTTAATAGAATTAATCACCGGACTACCTTGATGATATTTTAAAGCAATACTTAATATTGGCTTTCCATTATTATCATCAATTTGATAATCATTGATATACCCTTCGTCTTTTAAAAGTTTCACGATAGAAACTTTCATTTTTGAAGAGTAAACACTAACCGATTCATGATGCGCCATTTGTGCATTACGAATTCGAGTTAATAAATCCGAAATAGGATCTTGTGAACTTATTTTTACTGTGGTTTTCACACTCATAGTCATTTCCAACCTTCTCAATTTTATATTACCAGCTTGACTTCACTAAACCAGCGATCAATCCCTGCATACCAAGTTTACGCAAACAAAGACGACATAAACGAAACTTACGAAAAACGGCATGTGTACGTCCGCAAACAAAACAACGTCGTTGAACACGTGTTGGATTTGCATTTCGAGGAATTGATTGAATTTTTTCTTGAATATCCCAAGGATCTTCACCAGAAATAAATTTCTTTCGACGTTCCTCTCGTAATGTCGTTAACTTGTCACGATATTGACTAACAAGCTTTTGTCGTTTTTTGTTTCTTTCAACCATTGATGTTTTTGCCATATCTACTTACCTTGCTCTATTAATTTTCATTTTGTCGTTCTTTAAACGGGAAATTGAATGCTGCTAATAAGGCACGAGCCTCCTCGTCATTTTTTGCAGAGGTGGTAATAGTAATATCCAATCCTCTCAGCACATCAATTTTGTCATAATCAATTTCAGGGAAAATAATTTGTTCAGAAATTCCTAACGAATAATTCCCTCTACCATCAAAAGCCTTAACACTGAACCCTCGGAAGTCTCTAATTCTTGGAATTGCAATATTGATGAGACGATCTAAAAATTCATACATTCTTTCACGACGTAGCGTTACTTTACAACCAATCGGCCATCCATCTCGAATTTTAAATCCAGCGATAGATTTTCTTGCCATAGTGGGTACAGGTTTTTGTCCTGCAATTTTCGCCATATCATTCATCGCAAAATCAACAATTTTTTTATCGGCAACTGCTTCCCCAAGTCCCATATTCAATGTGATTTTTGTAATTTTTGGTACTTGCATAACCGATTTGAAACCAAATTTCTTCTGCAATGCCTTTACAATAGTATCTTGATATATTTTTTTTAACCTTGCCATTAATTCACCTAGCCCTTATCAATATCAACAATTTCATTTGATGACTTAAAATATCTGACTTTTCGTCCATCCTCTAAAAACCGATATCCAACTTTTCCACCTTTCTTAGTTGTTGCATCAAATAATTGAATATTCGATACATCAACCCAAGATTCTTGTTCAACAACACCACCTGGTTTTCCTGCTTGCGGATTAGGGCGCACATGTTTTTTAACAATATTAATACCCTCAATTAACACTTTCGTTTTCCCCGCAGGTAATAATTTTACACGACTTACATTACCGCGTTTGCCTTTATCTTTTCCAGCAATCACAATAACCTCATCGCCTTTTTTAACTTTTACCTTAATATTCTTTTTTGAAACTGTTTTAAATCTTCTTGCTACCATAGTTCACTTCTCTTCTTTTATAACACTTCAGGTGCCAATGAAATAATTTTCATAAATGATTCTCGAAGTTCTCGAGTGATCGGTCCAAAAATACGCGTGCCAATAGGTTGTTTCTGATTATTTAATAACACACAGGAATTATTATCAAAACGAATTAATGAACCATCGGGACGTCTAATACCTTTTTTTGTACGCACAATAACGGCTTTATAAACTTCACCCGGCTTTACTTTCGAATTGGGTAGTGCATCTTTCACACTAACAACAATCACATCACTGATATTTGCATATCGTCGATGAGATCCGCCTAGCACTTTAATACACATCACGCGTCTCGCTCCGCTATTATCAGCAACATCGAGTATTGACTGCATCTGTATCATTATCTTTCTCCAACTATTCTTATTACCTATTAATCCGCTTTTTTAACTACTTCAACCACCGCCCATGCTTTTGTTTTCGATACGGGGCGTGTTTCGACAATCTTGACAATATCACCGATATTACAAATATTTTCTGAATCATGTGCATGCAATTTTGTGGTACGTTTAACTCTTTTTTTATAAACATGATGAGGAACAAAACGTTCAATAGCAACAACGACTGTTTTATCCATTTTGTTACTCAGTACTATACCCGTTAAGGTCTTTTGAATTTTTTTCGTTTGATCACTCATGTTTATCACCTTTCAGTTCTTTTTCACGCATTATAGTCTTGATACGTGCAACATTTTTTTTCGCCTCATTAAATAAATGAGGGCGTGTCATTTGACCCGTTCCTCTTTGCATGCGCAAATTAAATTGTTCACGTAATGAATCTTCTAATTCCTTTTGGAGTTCAGAAACTGTCATTTTTCTTAAGTCTTCTGTTTTCATCACATCACCGTTCTTTCTTCAAATAGTACTTTTATTGGTAGTTTAGCAGCAGCTAACGTAAACGCTTCTTCTGCAAGTTCTTTAGGTACACCCGCAATTTCAAACAACATATGGCCTGGTTTTACGATTGCAACCCAATATTCAACATTACCTTTACCTTTACCTTGTCTAACTTCTAATGGTTTTTTGGTAATGGGCTTATCAGGAAAAATTTTAATCCAAACTTTACCACCACGTTTTAAACATCGGGAAATCGTACGTCTTGCTGCCTCAATCTGACGTGCAGTCACACGACCACGAGTGACTGCTTTCATTCCAAATTCACCGGATGAGACTCTACTCGACACAACCCCACGATTACGCCCTTTAAAGTCTTTTCTGTATTTTCTTCTTTTAGGCTGTAACACTTACCGCCCTCCTATTCAGCGATTACTAAAATTTAAGCGACCTCTTCTTCAGTCCCTAACACTTCACCTTTAAATATCCAAACCTTTATACCAATGATGCCGTAAGTCGTTTTTGCTTCGGCAACACCATAATCGATATCAGCACGAAATGTATGTAATGGTACTCGTCCTTCACGTGCCCACTCACTACGAGCAATTTCTGCACCCCCTAAGCGACCGGCCACACAAATTTTTACGCCTTGTGCTCCCGCTCGCATAGCGCTACTCATAGCTTTCTTCATCGCTCTTCGAAATGCAATACGCTTCACTAACTGAGCGCTAATACTTTCAGCAACTAACTTCGCATCTAATTCAGGTTTTCGAACTTCATCAATGGTAATTTGAACGGGCACGCCAAGAATTTTACTTAATTCAGCTCTTAATATATCAACTTCTTTTCCGCTCTTTCCAATAATGACTCCTGGTCGAGCAGCATGCACAATGACTCTTGCGTTACGCGCAGGACGTTCGATCACAATACGACTTATTCCTGCTAGCGCTAATTTTTTTTCTAAAAATTTCCTGACTTGAATATCTTTACATACTGTTTCAGCAAATGATTTTGAATCCATATACCATTTCGATAACCAATCCTTAACAATTCCCAGCCTTATTCCTATTGGATGTACTTTTTGACCCATTATTTTTTATCCCCTTGCTTTTGATCAGAAACTTTGACCGTAATATGACAAGTTCTTTTTAAAATACGATCAGATCGACCTTTTGCTCTTGGCAACAAACGTTTAAAGGTTGCGCCCTCATTCACAAATACTGTTGAAACAAACAATTCATCAACATCAGCCCCTTCATTGTGTTCAGCATTTGCCATTGCAGATTCAAGAACTTTCTTTATGACTTTAGCCGCACGTTTTGTACTGAAATTAAGAATATTTAACGCTTGCCCAATAGGAAGACCTCGAATCTGATCTGCAACAAGTCGACCTTTCTGAGCAGAAAATCTTGCATATTTTAAAATTGCTGACACTTCCATCATTTACTACCTTCTTTCGCTTCTTTTACTTTTCTATCACCAGAGTGCATCTTAAACGTTCTCGTTGGCGCAAACTCCCCAAGCTTATATCCCACCATCTCTTCTGTAATATAAACTGGAACAAAATCTTTCCCATTATGAACTGCAAGGGTTAATCCAATCATTGAAGGAATAATCATCGATGCACGAGACCTTGTTTTAATCGGTTTGTTACTCTTCTCAGCAACAGCCTTTTCAACTTTTTTTGCTAAGCTGACCTCTATAAAGGGTCCTTTTTTACTTGATCGTGGCACTCTCTAGTCCTCTTATTAAATTCTCAAATAAACCTACTTATTTACTCTTTTTTCCGCGTCTACTCACAATAAATTTATTGGTAGCTTTATTTCTACGCGTTTTATACCCTTTTGTTGGCTGTCCCCAAGGTGATACAGGATGACGACCACCCGATGTTTTTCCTTCACCACCACCCAATGGATGATCGACAGGGTTCATCGCAACACCACGTGATTGAGGACGAATACCTTTCCAACGATTTCTTCCCGCTTTTCCAATTTTTTCTAAATTATGTTGTGGATTACTGACCTCTCCGATGCAGGCTCGACAACTCAACAATATTTTTCTTCGTTCACCAGAACGCATTTTCAGCGTTGCATAGGATCCTTCTCTCGCAAGAATCTGAGCAGAACAACCCGCACTTCGAATTAATTTTGCTCCACCGCCCGGTGTCATCTCAACACAATGAATTGTTGTTCCTACAGGAATATTACGCAATGGTAAGCAATTTCCTGTACTAATTGGAGATTCCGGTCCCGATAAAATTTCATCCCCCAATTTCATTCCTTGAGGCGCAATAATATATCGTCGTTCACCATCCGCATATAACAACAATGCAATATTTGCTGTTCTATTTGGATCATATTCAAGTCTTTCAACTTTTCCGACAATACCATCTTTTAAACGTTTAGTATCAATCTTTCGATATAAACGTTTGTGTTCACCTCCTCGATGACGACTGGTAATTCTACCGTTGTTATTTCTTCCACCCGTTTTTTTTCTAGGCGACACTAAAGAAGCAAGCGGTCTTCCTTTATATAATTCGGATTTATCACTTTGAATAACAAAGCGGCGCCCTGGAGATGTTGGTTTTGATTTTTTCATTGCCATCGTTAACTGCTCCTCTTATTCTGCGCCAAAACTAATATCTTGGCCTTCTTGTAAAGAAATATATGCTTTTTTCCAGTCTTTACGTTTTCCAGCCATCTGTTTAAACATTTTTGTTTTACCTTTTACATTACACACACGAACAGCATCAACTTTCACATTAAATAATTTTTCAATCGCTGTTTTTATTTCTGCTTTCGTTGCATCCGGCAATACTTTAAATACAAATTGTCGATGTTTTTCAGCAACATTTGTCGCTTTTTCAGAAATATGTGGTGCAACAATAACTTTTAATAATCTCTCTTGTTTCATGCTAACCACTCCTCTATTTGTTTGAGGGCTGGCACAGTCACAACCACTTTCTCAAAATAAATCAAACTGACTGGATCAATTCCTTGAACATCAAGCACTTCAACATTCGGAAGATTACGTGACGCTAAAAATAATTGACTGTTCACTTCATCTGTTACTATTAATACTTTGTCTAAATTTAATTTATTAAGCTGTGCTTTTAATTCGCGTGTTTTCGATTCTTTAAGATCAATTGACTCAAGAACGATAAGACGTTCTTGACGTGCTAATTCAGAAAACATCGAACGTAATGCATTGCGTAACATTTTTTTATTTATTTTCTGTGTATAATCACGCGGCTTTGCAGCAAACGTGACACCACCACCAACCCAAATTGGACTTCTTGATGTTCCTGCTCTTGCTCGTCCTGTTCCTTTTTGACGCCAAGGCTTTCTGTTACCCCCTCTCACTTCTCCTCGTGATTTCTGAGCTTTCGTCCCTGCTCTTGCATTGGTTAAACACGTTGTAACAACTTGGTGAATTAAAGCTTCATTATATTCTTGCGCAAAAACATCATCTGAAACAGATAGTTTGCTTTGTTTAGCTTTTCCACCAGGAACTGTAATTGTAAGCTCCATTATTTTTCTCCTTTAGCACGCTGCTGTTTTTTCGCAGGTGAAACAATCACGATACCACCAGGAGCACCAGGAATTGCACCTTTTACTAACAATAAATTTCTTTCTAAATCAATTTTAACAATTGATAAATTCTGAATGGTTCGAGGAACATCACCTAAATGTCCCGACATTTTTTTACCTTTAAATACTCTTCCTGGAGTTTGGTTTTGCCCAATGGAACCCGGTACTCGATGAGAAAGCGAATTACCGTGCGTATAATCTTGATGAGAAAAATGGTGTCTTTTAATCACCCCAGCAAATCCCTTTCCTTTTGTCGTTCCTTTGACATCAACAATTTGACCTTCTGAAAATAGTTTGACTGTTAGTTCCGAGCCAACTTTTAATTCTGTATCGCCAATACTATTTTGGTTACTCTCTATTCTAAACTCCCACAAGCCAAGTCCTGGCGCAACACCTGCTTTTTTATAATGTCCCACTAACGGCTTTGTTACGCGTGTAATACGACGTTTTCCCATCGTTACTTGGATCGCAGGATAGCCATCAATCTCATTTGTTTTTAACTGAGTAATAATATTTGGCTCAACTTCGACTACAGAAACAGGGATTGATTCTCCCAGATCATTAAAGACGCGAGTCATTCCACATTTTCTGCCCACCAAACCAATTGTCATTATCATCTACCTCATCTATACCCTTCGTCTTTTGCTTTTCGGCTTTGTTGGCCTCGTCACTCACAACAGTCATGTATTTATATACACTCCTGTTGTTCACTTCCTTGCCGCCTCGCCGAGAAACCAAAATACTCGGGTCTATTTTTTGTAATCTTTTCTTCTATACCCTTCGCTTTTTTTCGTGAACGATAACCAAATTGTTATCTTGCTATTCTCTTTTATATCCTTTAATCAACGCTTATTTCAACATCAACCCCGGCAGCCAAATCAAGCTTCATTAACGCATCAACTGTTTTGTCTGTTGGCTGAATAATATCTAGCAATCTTTTATGAGTACGAATTTCATATTGATCTCTCGCATCTTTATCTGCATTAGGAGAAGTCAAAATAGTCACCTTCTCTTTTTTTGTTGGAAAAGGAACTGGCCCACAAACTTTCGCACCAGTTCGTTTCGCGGTTTCGACTATTTCTTTCGTTGATTGATCAATTAATCGATGATCAAAACCTTTTAATCGAATTCGTATTCTTTGTTTCTTGGTATCCACGTTCATTTTTTTCTCCAAAACAAGTCTGTTTCTAGACGTATTGCTACGTCTAGAAATCTACTAACTTATTCAATAATTTCTGCAACAACCCCTGCGCCTACTGTCCTTCCACCCTCTCGAATAGCAAAACGTAAGCCCTTCTCCATCGCTATCGGTGCCTGTAACGTCACTTTCATCTTGATGTTATCTCCTGGCATCACCATCTCTACTCCCTCCGGTAATACCACTTCTCCTGTCACGTCGGTTGTCCTGAAATAAAACTGGGGGCGATAGCCCTTGAAAAACGGGGTATGTCTTCCCCCTTCTTCTTTCGTCAACACATACACTTCCGCTTCAAACTTCGTATGTGGCGTAATCGTCCCGGGTTTCGCTAACACTTGGCCGCGCTCCACCTCTTCTCGCTTCGTCCCTCTTAATAAGACACCAATGTTATCTCCCGCTCGTCCTTCATCTAACAACTTGCGGAACATCTCAACACCTGTACACGTCGTCTTCTGCGTCTCTTTTATCCCAACAATCTCTACTTCTTCTCCTACCTTGACTATCCCTCTCTCCACTCTTCCTGTGACTACCGTCCCTCGTCCCGATATCGAAAAGACATCTTCTATCGGCATCAAAAACGGTTGATCAACCGGCCTTTCTGGTACCGGTATATAATCATCCATCACCGCAACTAATTTCTCTACGGATGGCTCCCCTATCTCGCTCGTATCTCCTTCTAATGCCTTCAATGCAGATCCTATTACGATCGGTGTATCGTCTCCTGGAAATTCATACGTACTCAATAAGTCTCTGACTTCCATCTCAACTAACTCTAATAACTCAGGATCATCCACCATGTCCGCTTTATTCAAATAAACTACTATGTATGGCACGCCAACTTGTCTTGCTAATAAGATATGTTCTCTTGTTTGGGGCATTGGACCATCTGCCGCGGATACCACTAATATCGCTCCGTCCATCTGCGCCGCTCCTGTGATCATGTTCTTCACATAGTCAGCATGTCCCGGACAGTCCACGTGAGCATAGTGATGTTTACCGGATTCGTACTCAACGTGCGCTGTGTTAATCGTAATTCCTCTTGCCTTCTCTTCCGGCGCATTATCAATCTGATCGTAAGCTTTAACTTCTCCGCCATATTTCTTCGCCATCACCGTCGTGATCGCCGCCGTTAACGTCGTCTTCCCATGGTCTACGTGTCCGATCGTCCCCACATTTACGTGTGGCTTCTTCCTCTCAAATTTAGCTTTCTCTGCCATAATAATTTCTCCTCATTAGTTACAATAGTTAACTTCGTTTATCAATAATCTCTTTCGCAATATTTGCAGGCGCTTCAGAATATTTAGAAAATTCCATCGTATACGTAGCACGGCCTTGTGTCATTGAACGCAAATCGGTGGCATAACCAAACATTTCAGCCAAAGGAACTTCTGCACGAATTGCTTTTCCAGCAGGGACATCTTCCATCCCTTGAATCACTCCACGACGACGATTAAGATCGCCCATCACATCACCCATATATTCTTCAGGGGTCACAGCCTCAACCTTCATAATCGGTTCTAGTAATATAGGATTTGCTTTTTTAGCACCTTCTTTAAATGCCATTGAACCGGCAATTTTAAATGCCATTTCACTTGAATCGACTTCATGGAAAGAACCATCGTATAACGTTACTTTTACATCAACGACTGGATAACCGGCTATCACACCATTTTCCATCTGTTCTTTAATCCCTTTATCGACTGCAGGAATATATTCTCTTGGAATAACTCCTCCTACAATAGCATTAACAAACTCATATCCTTTACCAAGTTCTTGTGGTTCAAGACGAATATAGACATGACCAAATTGACCACGTCCACCGCTTTGACGAATAAATTTACCTTCTTGTTCTTGTACTTTCTTAATTGTTTCACGATAAGCGACTTGAGGTTTACCAACATTGGCTTCCACATTAAATTCACGTTTCATGCGATCAACAATAATTTCAAGATGCAGCTCACCCATACCCCCAATAATGGTTTGGCCTGATTCCTCATCTGTACGCACTCGGAATGAAGGATCTTCTTGAGCTAATTTACCTAATGCAATACCCATTTTTTCCTGATCAGCTTTCGTTTTTGGTTCAACAGCAACAAAAATAACGGGATCTGGAAATTCCATTCTTTCTAGAATTAATGGCTTATCAAGCGAACAAAGTGTTTCACCGGTTGTAACTTCTTTCATGCCAATACAAGCAGCAATATCACCCGCATGTACTTCTTTAATCTCTTCTCGAGTATTCGCGTGCATTTGAACCAAACGACCAATACGTTCTTTTCTTCTGCTGATTGGGTTATAAACTGTATCGCCTGAATTCACCACGCCTGAATAAACACGAATAAACGTTAAAGTACCAACAAATGGATCTGTTGCAATTTTGAAAGCTAATGCAGAAAATGGTTCATCATCAGACGCCTTACGTGTCACCGGCGTATCTGAACCATCATCTAAAATACCCTTCACAGGAGGAACATCAATGGGTGATGGCAAATACTGAATCACACCATCTAACACTGCTTGAATTCCTTTATTTTTAAATGCTGAACCACAAAATACGGGAACAATAGTATTTGATAATGTTTGAATGCGAATTCCTTTAACCATCTCTTCTTGGCTAAGCGTTCCGTTTTCAAAATATTTTTCCATTAATGCTTCATCTGCTTCTGCAGCCGCTTCAACTAATTTTTCATGGTATTCATTACAAATATCAACTAATTCAGCAGGAATCTCTTTTTCTTCGAATTTCATCCCTTGTGTTGAGTCATCCCAATAAATGGCTTTCATTTTGACAAGATCAACAACCCCTAAGAATTTCTCTTCAGCGCCAATATTTATTTGCATGACAACAGGACGTGATCCTAAACGATTCTTAATTTGATTCGCAACACGTAAAAAATCAGCGCCAACACGATCCATTTTATTAACGAACGCTATTCGAGGTACTTTATATTTATCTGCTTGACGCCAAACGGTTTCTGATTGAGGCTCAACACCCCCCACGCCGCAAAACACAACGACAGCACCATCAAGTACTCGCATAGAACGTTCCACTTCAATCGTAAAGTCAACGTGTCCCGGGGTATCAATAATATTAATACGGTGTTGTTTAAACTGCTTCTCCATACCACTCCAGAAGCAAGTCGTTGCAGCAGAAGTAATTGTAATTCCTCTTTCTTGTTCTTGTTCCATCCAGTCCATAATTGCAGCGCCATCATGCACTTCGCCAATTTTGTGCGAAACACCCGTGTAAAATAATACGCGTTCTGTCGAAGTCGTTTTTCCTGCATCAATATGTGCAATAATGCCGATATTTCTATAATTTTCGATAGGGGTAGTACGTGCCACTTTTTATTTTTCTCCTAAAACTCATTACCAACGATAATGGGCAAAAGCTTTATTTGCCTCTGCCATACGTAATTTATCTTCTTTAATCTTCATTGCATTACCGCGATTATTTGCAACATCAATCATTTCGCCTGCTAATCGCAAATCCATTGAATGCTCAGAACGTTTTTTTGCTGCTTCAAGTAACCATCTCATTGCCAATATTTGACGACGATCTGCTCGCACTTCAACAGGAACTTGATACGTTGCACCGCCAACTCGACGTGAACGTAACTCAACAGAAGGGCCAAGATTATTTAATACTTTTTTAAAAACACGTAGTTCAATACCACCTGTACCTGACTCACCAGAATCACTTTCCTCATCTTTGAGTTTGTCCTTTAATTTTTCCGCGGCAAGTGCTAATGCTTTATAGACAATCCCTTCTGCAACGGATTTTTTACCCTTCACCATCACGTGATTAATAAACTTAGTTAATAACTCACTACCGAATTTTGGATCCGGTAAAATTTCTCTTTTTGGAGCAGCTCTTCTTCTTGACATCACACTTCTTCCTGTCTCAATTATTTTTTCGATTCATTGCCTTTAGGTCGACGTTCGCCATATTTTGATCGGCCTTGTTTTCGACCAGAAACACCAGCCGTATCCAAACTACCGCGAATAATATGATAACGTACCCCTGGCAAATCTTTCACACGACCACCGCGAATTAACACCACAGAGTGTTCTTGTAAATTATGACCTTCACCACCAATATAAGCAGTGACTTCCATACTGTTCGTTAATCGCACACGCGCAACTTTACGCAGCGCTGAATTTGGTTTTTTAGGTGTTGTCGTATAAACACGTGTACAAACACCGCGTTTTTGTGGACATTTTCCTAAAGCCGGCGCTTTTGTCTTTTTCGGCTTAATTTGTCGTTTTTGTTTATTAACAGCATAGGCACTAATTGTTGACATACTTTAATATCCAATAAAAAAATACACAAAAAACCACACCCACTAAAGAGCGTAGTTTTAAAAAATCTTAGGTTATCAATCAAAGCGAATCATTATACTAGCATGTAGTAATCAACCCACTATTGGCTCGATGGACCTTTAAGCAATTCATCAAAATTTACTGCAGCACTTATGCCGCTGACGAAGTGGCAGGATTCTATGTATCTAGCCTCTATAAGTCAAGGGATAATTTATACCCTCTTAAAACAAATGAATTACGTTAGCTTTTCATTTAAAAACAGTGATTTTAGACCAAAAATCTATATTTGCATCCCATCATGCATATCTGCGGTCGGTTGAGACACAATGGAATCATTAACCGTTAAACCTGTTTTCACTGAGATAAGCGCATCTGTTTTTACATCAATAGTAATGACCTGCTTTTTAAGCGTGTCATTCTCAACTTTAAACACATAATAATGCCCCTCATTATCTTGTAACACGCTAAAACGAGGAATTAAAACAGTATTTTTGCGAGGAGTCCCCACCAAAAAGGTTGCTAGCAAGCGATAGCCCACTTGCACATTCGCTTTTTCCGGATCCTCTATTGTCGTAATCACTTTGACCCGTTGTTCGTCCACGCCTAATGAGGATTTTTTTGTAAAGCCTTCTGGCTCAATTCTTTTTACTTGCCCTTTTAATAAGATGGGACTTGTTGTGCTCGATAAGACAACTTGATCTCCCACTTTAATCAATTGCGCATCCTGGGTTAATACTTCAGAAATAACCTCTAATTCATTAAGATCTCCTACACGCAAAATAGGCGATCCCACGATCATCCATTTTCCCCCTTCGGTATAAGTCGACAGGACAACGCCATTAATCGGAGAAGTTAAGGTAGAACGTTCTAAATCATATTGTGCAATTGTCAGTTGTGTTTTTGCTTTTGCAATTCCTAAAGACAACACATTGACTCGTGTATGTGCTTTATCCACATCAGATTTAGTTACAAAATTTTTTTCGCCTAAACGTTCCAAACGTGCTAATTCAATCTTTTCATTACTATATTGTGATTTTAATGTTTCCAAATTTGCTTTGGCTTCCTGATACTTTTGCTCTAACGGCAATTGATCCATCTGCGCCAGTATTTCCCCTTTTTTAATTTGATTCCCCGCACGATAATCCACACGTTTAAGATGGCCCGATAAGGGCATAATAACATCATAGGAATTTTCAAGACGTGTTTGAGCAAGTTCAGTAAATGAGTGTTGAATATCCCCATAATAAGGGTGAATTGTTTCAAAAACAGCAAAAACAGGCACAAAATAAATAAATAAAAAGAAAAATAATACCGCTTTTTTTAATTTCATATCAAAATTCCTATTCTCTTGCATTTAACACATCATACCATTTCATCTTCGTAATCACGCGATAAATCATGCCTTGCGAAATTAAAACTAAGATAATCATAATAACGGCCGATTCGAATAATCGCGATAAATAAATCACTGCGGGCATTCGAAATATCTCTGTACTAAATTCAGCACTAATATAATAAACATACCCTATGCCAGTAAAAAGCCCTATCACTATTCCAAAACAATTTAAAATAATACTTTCACCAAAAAAAATAGTAGACACTTGCCAATTCGAATATCCCAATACACGCAAGCTAGCAACATCACGTTCTCGTTCATTTAAAGAAATCATCGCTGTATTAATAACAGAGCCGATCGCAATAATTCCGGCAAAACCAATCATAATCAAAATAAAAAATACTAAAAATTTATTCATCGTATAAATAAGCAATGCTTTTGCTTTAGATAACGATAATAAATTAATCACCGGTCCATATTGATTCACATCTTCAACAAAATTATTTCTATTCGCATTTTTATCTAAAGTCACCAAAAGTCGATTCGTTGCAAAACTATTCCCAATTAAATGACTAAGCCACGTTTGATCTGCATAAGCAACCAACCCTAAATACGTTGTAAAAATTTTATCAATTTTAATTTTTGTCGGTATACGATTTCCTATTAAAGGACGAAAAGTAATCGTATCTCCTTCTTTCACATGCAGGATATTCGCCAATGTTCGATTAATCACCAAACCACTCGAAGCAATAGAAACCAAGTTTCCCTTTTCATCAATCGGCAAAAATAAAGAATGATTATTCGGCAACCCCAATACTTCCATTAATTTAATACGAGGGCCATTTTCAAGTTTTGAAGAAACGGACAAATGACCTTCAACATCTTTCACCCCACGTATATGATTGGCAATGCGAATAACTTCCTGCCCAAGCGGATCACGAAGTGAAATGGTATAATCTTGATGCTGCATTTTATCAAAAGAAAAATCGATCATCTTATTCACTGCATCTAAAAATTGAAGCGAACTAAACACTAATGTTGTTGCCAACATACTGGCTGCAATCGTTACTAAACTTCTAAACCGATTTCTAAAAATTGCACGCATTACCATTTTCCATTGAAAAGATAATCGTTTCCAAAAAACTTTAAAATGTTCCACTAAAATATGCGTTCCAATTTCAGGCGCCGCAGGCCGCATTGCTTCAGCCGGAGACAATTTTATCGCATGATAAGTACCAGATAATGACCCTATCATTGCACTAACGATACTAATCAAAATCCCAATAATTAATTGTTCAAAATAAATATGAAAAGAAATATCTGGAATAGCAAAATAATCACGATAAGCAATTAACATTAAATGTTGCAAAATAAATCCTAATCCAATACCTAACAATCCCCCTATCAATCCAATAACCACACCATACCCCAAATAATGTTTTAATAGCGTAATATTACTATATCCAACGGATTTTAACGTTCCGATAATGATACGTTGTTGAGTGACTAAACGATTCATCATGACATTCAAAATTAAGGCAGCAACTAATAAAAACATAGTAGGCAATAATCCCGTCATTTTTTCCACATTGACTAATTCATCATGCAAAATTCTAACAGAGGTTTGATCTTCTTGCGCCGTTTGAAATAACACCCCATAGTTTTCTAATTTTTCTGAAAGCAATGTCATCGTATTATTAATTGCCGTAACTGAATGATCTCTTGTCATACCAATTAGCTGATTAAAACTACCATTAAGCGAGGAATATTCTTGTAAAAATTTCATCGGCATATACATAACCGCATACCCTGCAGGATCCGGAGCAATACTCCCGCCAGGCGATAAAATCATTGTAAATTCAGGCGATAAAGCAGTTCCCACAATTAATAAATCAAATTCTTTTTCTGGTAAACGTACATTAATTCTATCTCCGATATTTAAGTGCTGAGCCTGCGCAAATTGCTCATTAAGAATGACTTCTCGAGCATAAGAATCTGAAAACCACGTTCCTCTAATTAATTTAATATTATTCACCAAATTTTGACGAGGGACAGGAAGCGATATTGCAACACCCGGCAATAATTGTTTATTTTTAGAATAGGCGGTAACTGGTAAATTCACCATTACCTCTGTTTTAACACGTGAATATAACCTTAAAATATTGGGAAGATGCTCTAGTGAGTAAAGTATCGCTTCAGGAGCACGCTTTAAATCAATCGTAAAATCAGCGAGATTATAGCGTTGATAATAATCCGCACGTGCATTATCTAAATCAAAATAAACGCTTGCCATACTGGTATATGCCCCCACCCCTATGGCGAGCACAAAAAGTAACGCAATTAACGTCCCTAAGCGTTGTTTAAGATCTCGAAATAATTTAAAAGTAAGCGCGCGATTAATCATCATTTTCATCGCTCTTCAATGCTTTCAATCATCCCATCTTTAAGATGAATAATACGATGTCCGATTTTTGCTATTTCTTCATTATGGGTAATAAACACAACATTTTTATTTAATTGATGACAAAGGTCGAGCAACAAATTCAGCACCTTATCACTTGTTTTGCTATCCAATGCACCAGTAGGTTCATCACACAATAACATACTTGGATTACTCGCTAATGCTCTTGCAATTGCGACACGTTGTTGTTCACCCCCACTCATTTGTGAAGGAAAATGATTCGCTAGCAATTTAATACCCACAAGATCTAAAACGGTTAGTGGATCTAAAGGATGCTCGGCAATTTCAGTTGCTACTTGAACATTTTCTAATGCGGTTAATGTAGGTAATAAATTATAAAACTGAAAAACAAATCCAATTTCATTGCGACGATAATTGGTAAGCTTGCGATCGGATGTTTTAGCCAGATCCTCTCCTTTAAAAAGAATAGAGCCTTCAGAGGGACGATCCGTACCCCCAATAATATTTAATAACGTACTTTTTCCAGAACCACTGGGGCCTAAAACAATTAAAAATTCACCCCTGTAAAGAGTAAGATCGACATGATTAAGCGCATAGAATTTTGTATCACCGACAGGATAGATTTTACTAATGCCTTGTAATGAAAGAAGGACTTCACTGTGATTAGACATCGCACTCGTCCATAAGTAAAAATTGTTCTCACTGTTATTTTGAGTGGGTAAATAGCTACTCGAGTCTTTCAAGCCCCACTAAGGAATGAGGATTGTGGGCGCGAAGCGGCCTAATTCCCTCACTCCTCAATCCACAATCCTCAATCCTTTTGCATAATATATTCTACAAAGTTAATAATTACCCTCTCAAATCAACATAGAACAAAAATCATTCTTCAGAAGATGACATTCCTGTCATATTTTCTTTCTGTTCGTCCACTTCAAGCAAGGCTTCACTTAATGCAGACTCGACTTCTCTTTCCATTTCTTCTCGAGTGCCTTCCGGGGATTCTTCAATACGTCCTTCTCGACGTGCTTGATGATAAGCATAGCCTGTTCCTGCAGGAATTAACCGACCTACCATCACATTTTCTTTTAATCCTCTAAGATGATCGACCTTGCCTTTTACTGCAGCATCAGTTAACACACGAGTCGTTTCTTGGAACGAAGCAGCAGAAATAAATGATGTCGTCAACAAGGATGCTTTCGTAATTCCTAAGAGAACAGGCTCAAAAAGAATGGTCTTTTTATTTTCTGCCATCAGTTGATCATTCACATTCAAGACCGTATTTCTTTCAACTTGTTCGCCTTTCAAGAAAGAAGAATCTCCTGCATCTAAAATATTCACTTTACGTAACATCTGTCTAACAATGACCTCAATATGTTTATCATTAATTTTTACCCCTTGTAATCGATAAACATCTTGAACTTCATTCACAATGTAATTTGCTAATGCACTAACGCCTTGTAAACGTAAAATATCGTGCGGATCTGCCTCACCTTCTGCGATCACTTCACCCTTCTCAACCTGTTCGCCTTCAAACACATTTAAGAGACGCCATTTTGGAATTAATTCTTCATGGATATCCCCATTATGTGCAGTGATAATTAGTCGACGTTTTCCTTTTGTTTCTTTACCAAAACTAACCTGTCCACTAATCTCGGCCAA
>Ga0180009_10001881_pt1 | contig 25042 bp, 21 predicted proteins | sample OS_PC_MetaG_FD_123537 | JGI IMG/M metagenome (GOLD analysis project Ga0180009, IMG submission 123537) | Groundwater microbial communities from the Aspo Hard Rock Laboratory (HRL) deep subsurface site, Sweden - OS_PC_MetaG | ecosystem: Environmental > Aquatic > Deep subsurface > Groundwater...
TGCTCAAAGCATCAGAGATGCTTTGGCACACCAAACTGTTGAACAGTTTGAGTGTCTCGCTCGCTACGCTCGGAGACGTCCCCCGACGACGGCCCGGAAGAACAACTCAAAGCGGCTCGCAAAGGGCGGCAACGCAATTTTCAACAGAGCCGCTAGAAAAGCTTAATAATGGCTATGTAATTGGGGATGAGCTATGAGGTTCGTGCTTCGTTCCAAGATACACAAGGCGACAGTCACTGAGGCTGACCTGGATTATCTGGGCAGCATAACCATAGATGAAGACCTGATTGAGAAGGCAGGCCTGTGGCCTGGAGAGAAAGTGATGGTGGTCAGCAACACGTCAGGGGTCAGGCTGGAGACATATGTGATAGTGGGCGAGCGAGGCTCAGGAGTGATATGCATGAACGGAGCAGCAGCGCACCTCATAAAGAAAGGCGAAGAGGTCATAATAATGGGCTTCGAGCTCACTGACAAGCCGCTAAAGGCAAAGAACATACTCGTCGACAAGAAGAACAGACTCTTGAGATTTCTTTAATGGCCTTCACAGCTGCAATAATTCAAGGATATAGAATGCGCTGTGTCAACCTGCAGGCGGAATATCCGCTGGCTGCGTTGCGGCACGAGGAAGTACACCCTCACAGGATTCTTCTCCAATGCCCTGGTGGCCAGCCGTGCACCATCGAGGAACATCTCCTCTATGTAGTTGCAGGAATCGATGAGCAGCCTCGCTATGTCGCTGTCAGGCGTCACTATGCAGCTCGGCTTGTCCTCGAAAAAAGACCTGTAGAGAGCAGCAGCGACAAGCTGCTCGTCAGCGTGAAGGTCAGACGGAGCAGAGCGCCCCCTAAGACAGTCCACAGAAGAATCCCGCTTGGAATCGCAAGCCATGGCAGCAGCCATGACAGCATCCTCAAGGACCTCGAACTCGCGGTCAGAAGGCATGAACATCCCTTTCCTGGCGAGCCGCGTGGCATTGACATAGCTGAAACAGATGCTGCTGAGGACTGCCTTTCCTGCCTGCCGCCGCTCACTGGCATGCTCATCTTCAGCCATGCGCAGCCTTTGAGGCATGTTCCTGTAAGCCCTCTCGAGCGCAGAGACCTTGTCACGGAGGATCTCCTTGAACCGGTATATCTCTGCGAAAACATTGGGAACTGCATAGACATTCGGCTGGGAAAGCCAACCCTCTGTCTGCCTGGTATACTCAGCCACCTCCATGAGCATTGCCACGTCCAACTCCTTGAAGTCACGCGCCTCATATACCCATTGAGCATACCAGTCCCTATGCAGATGGTTATGGACATCACTGTCAGTAAGGATAAAATCTTCGTTCTCCATCACCTGCTCATGAGTCAAAAATGTCCCTGACAACACCATGACAAGCTGAGAGAAAACATCAATATTTAAGCCTTTCCGAATTCACGCCCAGAAAGTAGTCACCGGAACCTTATCCCAGCAGCTCCAGGATAGCGTCGAAATTCTCCCTTGTCCTGCGCTCAGAATATTTCCTCGCAAGGTTGAGCATGTCCAGCATGTTCATCTTTATGTTGTGGCGCTGCAGATGGGGCAGGAGCTTGCCTGATATCACGAACTGCGCGAACTGCGTCACATTGTGCGGCTTTGTCTTGGGCTTGCACCGCTCAAAGTCCAACAGCACAGGCCTGTTGCCCTTGCCGACGATGATGTGCTTCACAGGGTGGTGCATCTCCTCCTTGTTCAGGCCGAGATGGTCCATCTTGTACATCTGCTCAAAGACCGCCTTCAGGACAGCAGTCACATCGCTCTTCTTCACATCCTTCCTGTCGAAATACTGCCTTATGAAATCCCCGCCGATATACTCGTAGGCAAAGTAATCCTTGCCATAGAACAGTAGCTTCGGGCCGATGCCGTGCTTATTGAGCCTCTTCAGCTGCACAACCTCGTTGTCGACAGTGCCTTTGGCGTCGATGTCCTGGCGCTGGACCTTGATCGTTATCTTCTTCCTGTTCCACATGCCTGTGAATATCAGGCCGCGATGCCCTTTACCCAACGGCGCGATCTTCGCGACTCCTTTCTTCTCGAGGACCTTCCTGAATCGCGTCTTCCTTATCCTGTAGACATAAAGCTGCTCGAAAGAGATGTTCATCTTGTTCAGCTGCTCAAACTCCATCATGTGCTGGCTTATGAGCGCATCCACCTGCATCTTGCCGGTTATGGTCGAGAAAAGCAGAAGTATGATGCCGTCAGGCGCGAGATACTCATTGACGCCAGAGAGGAAGCGCGAGATGGTCTCATAGCCGTGCTTGCCCCCTGCTATATTTGTCTTCAGCTCCCAGAGCTCACCCTCCTGCTCAGGAAGATACGGAGGGTTGAAGATGATGGTGTCAAACAGCTGGCCTGGCTTTGGCTTGGGAACCTTGGTGAAGAGGTCGGACACCATGAACTTGGCCTTCTTTGACTTGATAGAATTCCTGCAGTGCTCCACAGCCTCTTTCTTTATGTCAACACCAAGAACAGACTTGACTTTCTTAGACTTGAGAGCTGTCTCTGCAAGTATACCTGAACCAGCGCCCATGTCGAGCACCCGGCCTTTCGCAAGGCGCTTCACCTCTTTCTGTATAAGGAACGAGTCCTCAGCAGGCTCGTAGATCATGACCAGAAGGATATGGCATGAATATTTAAAGGTAACGCCAATAAATTCACTTCCAGCAGTCCACGCAGAGCTTTTCCCTCGGGAGGCCTATCGCCCTCACTGTCTGGTCAAGGGTGAGGTATCTCAGGGTCGTTACATCCAGGTCACGCTTTATTATGCCGACCATCTGCGCATACTTGGCAGATGAAGGATCAAGATATTCTCCTATGTCCTCCAGCGCCTTGCCCTCTATCTCCTCGATGGCCCGTGATGCCGCAAGCTCTGCAGTAGTCCTTGTCGAGCGCAGGTATCTGCAAGGGCTTGTCAAAGGCGGGCAGGCCACCCTGACATGGATATCCCCAGCACCATAATCCCACAGCTTCCTTATGCTGTTCCTCAGCTGAGTGTTGCGGACTATCGAATCATCTGTCAGCAGTATGCTCCTGCCTCTGAGAGAAGTCCTGGCCACATCATCCCAACCGTCAGCAAGTATGTGCCCGACAGGTATCAGCTTGTTCCAGGCAACCTCATCCCTCTGCCTCTGGTCAGGAGGCGTATAGCTCCTGCCGTAAGCAGCCCTGTACTTTATGAGAGGGTCTGCATAGAACGGCGGCCTGTTAGCATCCAGCATGGCGCTCACATCCATCTTCTCAAGCAATGATGCAACCTGCTCTCTGCTGAAATCACCGCTCCTCAACAGCTCCTGGTTAGCCATAACAAAATCCAGGAAAGAACCCTGCTGCGCTTCCCACAGCATCCTCATCGCCAACTTCACCCTCTTGTTCAGGTAGCCGTGCGAATGGTTGATGCCAGAATCAGGGACGCCCGAGACAATGTCCACCTTCAATCCAACATCGCTCTCTGCAAGAAGGGATCCGCAGCGCTGCCTGACCTCCTGCACATTCACACCCTCATGCGACGTCGAAGGGTCGCTGGTGTATATGTAAAGGAAAGAGCATATCTGCATTTGGTCGTCGTCACCATCACGCAAGGTCCTGACACCATCATCGCCCATGAGGACTACCTCGCCAGGCTTCAGGAACTTCTCGACCCTGAATCCGAGATTGGGAAAAGCACATGTCTCAGAAGTCACAGCAACCCCCTTGTCATCCCTGCCGAGAACAAGCGAAGTCCTCCCGTGCAGGTCTCTTGCAGCGTATATGCCGTCGCCATTGAGCAGAAGAACAGAACATGAACCTTCAACCCTATCATACATCCTCTGTATCCCCTCGAGAAAAGTAGGTTCAAGATTGATGAGCTCAGCCACAACCTCGGTCATGCTCAGGCTCCCGTCGCTGTTGTTCCTGAAGAAGACATCGCCACGCCCTTTACCCTTTCTTGAACATATCTCGTCGGCGAGCTGCTCAAGATTAGTGACCATCCCTGAAGTGACTATTGCATAGGTCTCATTGCTGTGCACCTTCAAGAGAGGCTGCGTATCCTTGTCGCTTATCGCGCCTATACCTCTCCTGCCGCGCATCTTCTCAGAATCATTATAAAACTTCGACTTGAAAGAGTTCTGCGATATCTTATGCAGCCTCCTGTCCATGATGCCATCATCCCTCCTCGTCGCGATGCCGCCCTGCTGGGTCCCGAGATGGGAATGATAGTCCGTACCGAACATAAGAGTCTTTCCGCAATCAGCCGCACTAACAATACCGAACAAACCAGTCATCAATCATCGCCCCCGTTCAGATCATAATAAACAAACGAAAAAGAGATCAAATAAAAAGATTTGGTTTCGTTTAAAAGCCTGGCAGGGATTTCACTTCCTGAAGAACCTGCCCTCACCCTCAAGGACGTCACGCAATGTCTGGCCTGTGTAGAACCTGACCATCGGGCCGAAGAACTGCTTCTCGCAATAGCAGCACTGCACCTTGAAAGGGGTCTTTGTCTGGAAGTCTGTCGTGTAATTCAACACGTCCTCGATCGTCGGAGCCTCTATCACCCTGAACCTGCGAGCCCCTCCTTCTGTGTTCGTGGTGCAGTTGTCGTTTGCGCAGAGGAGTATCCCGCCCAGATACTGCGGGTCAGGGATAGGATGTATCTTATCGACAATCTTCCCACCCTTCACATAATTGATGGTCGCTGTAGGAGAGACTATCTTTATGGCCCCCTTAAGGTCCTCGCTGATAAGCTCGTCAGTCCTCTCTCCGCCTTCGATGAATATTATGTCCTTCTTCACAACCACAGCCCTGCCAGCTATCCTGCTGGCCAGGTCTGAAAGCTTGTCAGAACGGTAATCCAGGCCAGGGGTCACGGTCAGGCCGGTGTAATCCATCAGGTTGAGGACAAAAAGACCTGTGTGCGCAAGAAGATGATCTATGACTATCCCCTCCTCTATCGGAAGTATCCTCATGTACGCCCTCTGCTCTGTCTTAGGCACGCCGTTCATAGTCTCACCCCCTGGACAAGCGCCAGCAATGCCACCCTCGTCGGAAGGCCGGTATGCGCCTCTGGGAAATAATACGCCTGGGGAAGGTCATCAACCTCAAGCTCAGGCGACATGAACTTGAAGTCCCTCGGAAGAGGATGCATTATGACCATATCCTCCTTCGCATGCTTGCGTATGGCGGCGGCCCGTACATTGAACACTGCCCTGATCTTCTCTTTTGTCGGGTCGCTTATGTGGCCAAGATTGAGCTGGGGCCGGGTGTCATAAAAGACATCCACCTCAGGCAGCACATCCTCATATCTCCCTATTACCTTATAATCGATACCGCTGCGAGCGTACTGCTCCAGTAGGCTCTCCGGCGGCGCAAGCTCTGTCGGACAGCAGAAGTATACCTTCTTGGGATTGAAAAGCAGGAGAGCCTCAGCGTCAGAATGGACAGTCCTGCTGTACTTCATGTCATTGTTGAAAAGATAGACAAGCCCGTCAATAGTGCCGAAGCGCATGTCGATGGCAGTGAAGTCGGTCATGGTCTGCGTGGGATGCTGGTTTGCGCCGTCACCGCAGTTTATGCACGGTATCGGCTGGCCCTCAAGCCTGTGGTTCGCAGGATACACAGCAAACTCGCTCGCGCGCCTCACCGCACCCTCATTGTCATGACGTATCACAAATACATCATTGAAGTAACCAGAAAGATTCCTCACAGTATCGATGAGTATCTCTCCTTTGGCAGCGCTCGAGGTCTTCGGGTCCATTATCCCGTCGAATGTCATGCCTGTGACATCTGCAGCGCCCTTGAAGCTCAAGGCAGTCCTCGTGCTCGGCGCATAGAATACAAAACACATGCGCTTCCACTTAAGCAGCTCCTTGAGGCTGTGCTCGTGCTCCTTCAGGCGGGCCGCAGCCACCTTTGCCTTTGCGATAATGAACTCCAGGTCTTCCCTGTCGAAATCATGCATCGAGAGGATGTGCCTGCCCCTGAACCGCCCATACATCTTATCTTCGTGCGTCTTATCCTCATGCTCTTGTGCGTCTCCGATACTGAATCACCTCCCATAATCCTTCAATCAACATCACTCCCATCCCCCGTCAGGCATCCTCTTCACCCTGCCCTTCTTTACCGCAGCCATGAACCTGTCCGCGGTGACTATATGGCCGTCGGTGCAGGCGATAGAGCCGTCAATGAGCGCGCACCCACCGCATATCCCGACCCCGCACTTCATGTAAGGCTCGAGCACGACATGGATATCCCTGTCAGTGAAACCCTTTGACCTCGCGATCTCGACAGCGCGCGTCATCATCGGAAGAGGGCCGCATATCACGATATCACTCATGCCATCATAATTGTAATTCTTCTCGAAGGAATCGGTGACAAAGCAGTGGTAGCCCGCTGAACCGTCATCAGTCGCGATGAACGTGTCACGCGCGCTGAACTCATCCTGGAAAAGCAGCTCACCCCCACTCTTCGCGCCGATGAAAGCGACATGATTAGGATGCCTTGCAGCAATAGATGCCAGGACAGCGACACCAGTCCCCCCTCCTACCAGCGTGAGCATGTCACCCTGGTTGAAAGGCATACCATATGGCCCTCTCACGAACAACGTGTCGCCCTGCCTCTTCTCCCACAGACGCGAAGTGAAATGGTTCTCCCTCCCTCCCCTCGGATAACGCCGTACCGCCAGGGTCAACGGGTCGTCGATAGGGACAGAAAAAGGAGCCTCCATCGTCGGATGGGAATCGTCGCCAGGCACTGCGAGGAACACGTACTGGCCGGGCTCTGCAAAGGGCTCGAGCGCCTCGTCAAACGTGAACACGCGCAGGTCGTCAGAACACTCAGACATCTCATCTATCCTGAACCCCCTGTACTGGAGACGGACGCATTCAGGGAGCATCAGCCCTGCTAAATCTGTATTCTCGTCGATGTCCAATCTGAGCTGCCTGACATAAGCAGCCAGTTGGTCTGACCTGAAACCTTCCATCGCAGTGCCCAGCCCTATGAAGTCAGCGCCGGCACCAAAATAATCACGGGCATCATCCCCTGAAAACACCCCACCCATACCTATGATAAGAGGCATAGCCCCCACTGATTCTCTCACGATACGCACACACTCCCAGCCGCGCTCCTCGACTACACGGCCTGACAGGCCGCCGACACCATTGTAGAGCACAGGGATATCAGTTCCCGGGAGGAAGGTCTTCACCGGCCCGACAGTGTTTATCACACTTATGCCTCTGGCTCCTGCATCGACGCAGGCCTTCGCGATAGCCCCCAGGTCATCGTCGGCAAGATTGGGCGACAGCTTGGCAAAAACATCTTTGCCTGCAGCTTTACAGACAGCATCCACTATCCTTGCCATGTTGTCAGCATCAGTGCCTGTGTCAAAACCATAGCCTTTTGCGTGCGGGCAGGAGAAGTTTATCTCGACAGCATCAAGGTGGGGCGCGAGCGCCTTAGCGACCATCACTATCTCGCTGAGGTCTGCGCCATATACAGAACCTAGCAGAAGCGCGCCGTTGAGGTCGGGGCTCTTCCTCCTGAGCCCGGCAAGCTCACTCTCGAAAACCTCATAGCCAGGGTTGGCAAGCCCGACAGCATTGCTCCTCGCAGAATCACCATACTTTGCAGGGTCTGCAGCGCAGTATATCGGCGCAGGATTCCCCTGATTGGGCCTCGGGCCAATGCTCTTCGTCGTGAATATACCTATCTCAGGGATCAGCCGCGAGTATAGAAGGATGGTCTCGAGAGTCGTGGCCCTGCAGCCGGAAGCAGTCACTATACGCGAATGCGGCGTCCTGTTGTTTATCCTCAGCCTATCCTCAAGCGCAGGCATCATTACCTCCCCGCACCGTACATCTCCATATAAGGATGGAATTTCTCGTCGAGAAATTCCTGCGTGACCTTGACCCGCTCGAACCGGCCGTCGCTAAGCTTGAACGGGACCTCCATCTGGTTCGCGCAAAGGTATGCCATAAGCTCTTGCACACCCAGGACAGAGAATACCGGGATCCCTGTCTCCTCTGTGAACTTTGCGATGGCATCCTCGCCTCTCTTGCCGTGAACCACCCAGTCAGCATTCGCCTTGGAATTCAACTTAGGATCGTAACCTTCCCTGTACACAGGACCGACCTGCTCCCTGTCGACCCCTATGACGACAGCAGCGACATTGACAGCGATCTCCAGGTCAGAAGCCTCTGCCTGTATCTTCTCGATGAAGTCAATCTTGGTCTGCATGGAAGTGCCGACATCGTCCACGACAAGCACATTGCATCCGTCGTAGAACTTCGCACCTACAAACCTCGTGCCAGAACCAGATCCCTCACCGTGCGCCTTGATCTCTTTCCGGTCATAGTTGAAGCCGAGATTCATGTTGTGCATCCTGAAAAGGCTTGTCGCAGCAGCCTGCGCGATAGCGCTCGCCTTGTAAGACGGCCCTGATATCACATCGACAGGTATGCCTTGCCTGGCCATGACCTGGTGTATCATGCCGCCGAAATAATTCCCCAGATTCCATATGCCCTCTGCTGTCTGGGAGAAACCGCCGATGTTGACGAAGTATGGCGTCTCCCTACCATCCTTCAGCCTAAGATTAGTGCCGAAGAACAAGGGGTTCCCCTCAGAACAAGCAAGTTTTGCAGCAAACTCTTCCTGAAATGCTTCCATCATATCACCCGATTTAAAGACTAATAGTCACAGTCTCGCCAGCCTCGCTTATAAACATTTAGTGACCCAAACGTGTATTTTTTTATAGCGATGTCGTCCCGAAAATGAGACAAAGCCATCAGAACAGCAGCAGGCAAATAAGATGACCTGACCAAAACCAAGAAAGCGCGCGCTTTACTCCTCAAGCAGATTAAAAGGATCATACTCCAATGAACCAGAGAAATGTATGATATTCACAGCATCCATGACATTGTCGCCATGGAACTGATGGTTCATCTTCTGCATCTGCGCAGATTTAACCAGAATAGTGCGTCTTGCCTCTCCCATGCTGCCGCAATAATTGACAGAGGTATATAAAGGTTTTGATGGCAAGAGAACACCTAATTAGCCTCTTTGCTGAGCTGCGGCAACCTCAGCCTCTTTTTGGCGTTCAGCAGCTCTATCCCTACAATCTTCTTATTGCTGTCAAGGTCTATGATTATATCCTCACCTACCTCAACAGTCTTCACCACCTTTGCAGCCTCATTTATGTATATGTAAGCTGCATCAGCCCGCTCATCATATGTTGTCCTTAGCTTCATCTCCATCCACCCAATATACTGTTATGATTATTATAAACCTTTCCTTTTCAGTGTAAACAACCTTCAGCAGCCCTTTGCTGAACTCCCTGTATGCCTCAGTCTCATCATCCCTTACAACAATAAAACTCGGATTATTTACGACAGATATTATCATATCTCGCTCTATGCGCCGACACCTTAAACGCGCAATGGCATGCTCAGTGAAAACCAGTCTTTTCATGAAAAATGATACGCATCTCCGCTTAATAAAATTTGTGCAAGAAAAAACGGAGATTTTCCGACGAGAAAATAAGATTTACGGAAACCAGCAAACCCTGAAAACAAAACAAAATAAATAAAAAAAGTAAACCCCTTACATTATAGTCTCCCTGTTCAGGGGGTAAGTGGTCGCTGCGCGTATGTCCGGGCTCTCAAGCAGGAACTGCATCACCCTTGTCCCTCCTATTCCGCAGCCGGCGTGCCTCACCGGGTTATTCCTGACAAAGTCTATGTACCACCTGAAGAGCTCGACAGCCATGTCCCTCTGCTGCTCTTCGGGAATCCCCGTCCACTCGCCGCTCAAGGCCTTCTTTCTCGCTATCTGTCCTATCATGTAGCTGTTCCTCAACCTCTTCTCAAGCAGGGCATCATCCTCCTCCCTCTCTGCAGAGCCCACAGACTCGCCACCATAAGGCAGCAGCAGGTCCATGCTGTTCACCACGCGCGGATCATCCCTGTTCAGGCGCATGTTGAAGAACTTGATGCCTTCAGGGAAATGTGTCACGAAGAGAGGCACATCGCCTGCGTACCTGACAAGGCTCCTCTCATGCTGTGACTTAAGGTCATCACCCCACCCCAGCCCAGGATACTCTGGCTTGAGGCATTTAACAGCATCATCATAGCTCATCACAGCGAACGGCCTCTTCACCCTGCCGAGAAGCCGCCCCTCGTCGACACCGAGATAAGCGAGGTCCTCGCCAGCCCTGCCCACCGCCTCCTCTGCGATTGATACCATTATACCCTCTATCTCATCCCTCAGCTGGGCAAGGTCGCACTTCAGCTCAATCTCGAGCAGGGTGAACTCTGTGAGATGCCTGCTGTCCACATCAGGCTCTGCCCTGAAGCTCGGCCCCACGCAGCAGACCCTGTCAAGCTCAGGCACGAAAGCCTCCAGGTAAAGCTGCCCTGTCTGGCTCAGATACGCAGGAGTGCCGAAGTACCCTGTCTCAAACAGCGTGTCGAAGTTCTCGCACGCGCCGGTCGCCCTTGTCAGGTGCGGCACGCTGATCTCTGTGTAACCTCCAGCCTCGAACGCCTTCCTGGCTCCGGCAAGCATCGCGGCCTCCACCCTCGCTATCGCGACACTCTCGCGCGACCCCAACTCAGACAGCCTGTCGACCCTGCCTGCCAGCCTATCCACCAATTCCTCTCTCATATTGCCACCTCCTCATGCTCAATATAGCTCCCACTAGGAAAGACACAGCAATCCGCAGAGCTGAAGCTGACCCAATAAGATAATCTAACAAAAAGAATTGCGGGCCTGCTCAGCAAAAGCAGACTTCTTGACTGCCGAACCTAACAGCAAACATGAACGTGACGGATGATGAAGATGAGCAGAAACGCCTTTTCTCGACGGAGAAAATAATCATGTGCGTGAAGGGACCTGAGAAGAAATTCCTAGCTTCCATGCTAGGTCAAGGAGTAAGGAGCGCAAGTATATAAATTTTGTGATGTCGATGCTCTGTCCCAAGTCGAGGTCAGCGCCATTTGTGAGGCTTTCAACCAGCTATTATTACAGCGCGTCGCGGGGGTTGTCCCTTACGGGGAGGCAGCGCCAACAGCAAAATGATTACTAAGCCGAACCTGGCGCTGACCTGCGAAGCAAGATTTGGGACAGAGCCAATATCAAGAGAACTCGTCATCTACCTTCTTGCAGTATTCCCTGACCCTGTCCAGCATCGAGGAGAGGAAGTACTGCTCTATCTTCTCGTTGAATATGACAGAAACGTCATCGAACTCTGTTATGCGGTAACTGTTCCGCACCTTCTCCACAAGGAAGATGTCACGCAGACGCTTTATCTGGCGGCGGACGTTAGAGGAAGCGACACCGACCAGCGGAAGCTTGTAGTGCTTCCTGAGATCAATGACCAGGTCCTTGACATCTTCTGAGCTGAGCAGCCTGCTGTCCTTCCTGGCCTGCAGCATGACAAAAAGTATGTCGACGATTATGTCACGCGAGTCGCCAGGCTGGAGCAGGCCTGAAGAGAGGCACAGCTTGCGGACGAGCTCGCGCCTGTCCAGCTCATATGGCTTTTCGTATCTGCGCAAAGTGATCTCTGAGATTGGAGTGTCTTTGCTGATTTTCAATTGAGGCATGTTTTTCACCTGTTTCCACATAAATAATCAATAATCATTGAGCCCTGCGGGCAAAACAATAGTCAGTCGGTCTTAGTTCCAGGTTCCCTGGAACTCTTTCGCAGACTTGCGAATTTAGCTCCTGACTTAGTGATTCTATAGTATGATATGTCCGGCATGCTTTATATATCTCATTCCAGCCTGTCCAGTGTCCAGTGCAGGGCAGGAAACGCATAATACACAGTCCTGGGGCGCTGCGGAGGCATGATTAGAATGTCCAGTGGATGATGGGAAGTTTTTATAACTGATTGGCTGTTTTTGATTTTGCTTAAATCAATCAGAACCAGAAATAGTATACCTGCTGAACCTCGCTTCAGACTTGTGATCATAATACCCTACTTCAGGCAGAGCAAAACCAATACGGCCAAACCTCGACTTGAGCGAGACAATATCAGACTCATCAAGACCAGGAGGGAGGTAAAGCCTTCCAGGAGTCCTGCCTATCACCGGCAAAAGCTCCTCCCATGCCAAACGCCGGGCATCAAAAGGGATCCTGCCTTTATCTATGAACTCCTCAAGCGAGCAGACACCATACATCTCATTAGCGGTCTTCCCGACAGCAGCCCAGAACCCGTCGACAGAATCCGGCCTGCACACAGGACATGTTATGAAACCAAGCTCGACAAACTTCACAAGCCCCTCATCACCGAGTGCCAGGAGCACTTCGTTGTCGGATTTCGGGCCCTTGTTGCCCGCCGGGCAGGATGTCAGGCCAAGAAGCCCTGTGCCGAGACGCGCAGACCACAAGAAAGGGGAAGGGTCCTGCTCTCTGGCATACTTCACTATATCATGTACACAAAGATGCTCGTAACATCCATACTTAAATATGAAATACCTTTGCTCAGACATACAACAACAAGAATTCCCTGAACTATAAAATACTTACTCCTGCTTCCTCTCCCACTCGAACAGGGTAAGGTTGAATGTGTCAGAGCCAAGGACCTCTTTCTTGTCCTGCGGGATGTGATCAAACTTATGCGACACGTAATACTCGCTGGGCTTGAGAGCGCCAGGCACCTGCGCCAGCGCAAGGTTGTCATAGCTCTTGTTCGTGAACTTGTTTATTATCGACACGAAAGACTTGTCCCTCAGCATGTTCAGCAACTCGACCCGGGCAGTGTCATCATAGAATATGCAATGCCTGCTCAGCCAGTTCTGCAGCCGATCGCGCTCGAACCAGTCAGAGCCGCAGTTGGCAAGAGTCGCGAAAAACCTCTTGAAGTACTGCTCAGATGTCTCCCGCACCACCTTGCCATCCATGGTGTAGCGCACCACCTTGTTCTTCGGGGCTATGAAAACACCCGTACGGATGTCTATCTTCAAAGGCTTGTTAGGATGGTGGCCGAAAAGGTGCAGATAGGTGTTCGACTCTGAAAGCCCTTCCTTGACCAGCGGGTTGTAAGATACCTGATAGAACCTGTGCCCGTCAAGCAGCTTCGTAAGAGGGAATATGAAACCTATGTCGCCGTCCTTTATGTCAGAGTCAACATTGAAGACTATGCTGTCATAACGGTTCTTGGAGTACTTATGATGGACTGAATGCTCTGAGGAGATGGACCCCTGCTGCAATATCCTGTATACCTCGTCTATCGAGGCGAAATACATGCCGAAGCTGTTCCCGAACATCTTCTCAGTGTGCCTCTTCAGGTTGACACGCTCCTTCGCGTCGCGGAGGACCTTGTGCAGGGTGAGCATCTGCTCCATCAGGCCTGCCTTCAGCCTCTCCCCCGCATCCTCGGAGTACAGCGAGAAGTTCGCAGAATACTCCTGGAACCTCGCGTAATCAGAAAGAAACCCCACCTCACTGACGTCGACAAGCTCGTGCCGACGGTAGAAGTCGATGAACCTCCCGAACATCTTGTTGATGTCGTCAAGCTCTGCGTCGGTCGGGACCTTCCTGAACCGCTCAAGAGGCGCGATGTCAGGGTCATAATCAAGGAAATCGACAGGCATCCAGGGAGCGCTGTCCTCAGGCTCATCCGTTCCTGTCCAGGCGCTGCTGTCCTTCCCGACATTGAGGTAGTTCGTCCTGTACCAGTCGGAAAGCTTCGATACCTCGCCGGATATCTCATCGAGCACGCCAAGCTTCTGCCTGTAGTCGACTACCTTCTTCATCGACGTGTACTCGCCCATCAGCAGCATGCGCTTCCTCGCGAGCTTATATGCCTGCTCCTTGAGCGCAAAAGAGAAATCAAACCTCTCGCCTGCATAGCGGTAGTCATCTGCGTACAGCTTCCACCTCTTGTAGAACGCGCGCATCATCCTGAAAAGCGTGATGGCCTCATCGAACCTCTTACGGTCCCTCTCGAAATCAGATATGGACTCGTGATCCCCGACCAGGTCTGATATCTGCTTGGAGACCCCGCGGAACTTCCTGCCTATCGTCTCGCAAAGGTCAGCCCTCAGGGAACGGATCCTGGACGCATACTCATCAGGGTAGGTGCCCAGCGCAGTGGAAAGCTTGCGTATGCCTGACATCTCATACAGGCCCTCAAGCTTCCTTATGTGCTTGTCCATCTCCTCCAGCTCGCCAGGAGAAGTGAGCCTGATCCTGTCGATAGTCTTATCCCAGCCTCTCTGGAAAGTGGAGTTATACAGCCTCTCCAATGGTTGGACCAATGTTATGTTACCTAGCAAAAGACCTACCCCTCTTACAGATCATGCCCTGAAAATATGACCCGGGATTTAAAAAAGTTATGCAGAAGTTTCTGATATTCAGAAAAAAACACTGCTGTGACCCGCCAGCCTGTCCGAAATAAGATACAATTCACTTGAATATCCTGCCGGGCTTCAGCTTACCTTCCTTCCTCAGCTTCTCGACATACGCGTCGATATCCTCCGGAGCCCTAAAGACCTCTGCATAATCCTCATCCTCGCATTCCTCAAGGGTATAGTCCCTGCAGACCGGAGGCCTCTCAGAATATATCCTGCAACCGTTTTTCTCATCAAGATGCATGCAAGGTATGGCAGTGTCAACCTCCCACGAACCATCCTTGTTCAGGCAGACATTCACTCCTTTATGGAAAAGATACCACTTCAGGTCTTCAAAATCATCAAGATCCTTCGGCGGACATATATCGATGCAGAAGCTCTTGCAGCACTCACCGCCGCAAGCAAAACACTTGCCACAGTCACAGCCATCATCCACCGCATCTACCATAAAATACCGCCTTGATCATCAACCAAACATAAATTCAAATAAACACCAATAATAGTCTTGGAAAGCCGCTCGTTTATAAAGTTAACCTGAAAAAACAGAATACTGCGGCGCCTAAAACAAGTTCTGTTCAAAACCTCGCGCTTCGCGCGTGTGCCGCCAAGCTCCGCACAGCCATCATGTTCCCAAAGGCGCTGCCTCCCCGTAGGGGTGCTCAAAGCCTTCGGCTTTGGCATGCTCAAAGCATCAGAGATGCTTTGGCACACCAAACTGTTGAACAGTTTGAGTGTCTCGCTCGCTACGCTCGGAGACATCCCCCGCAACGCGCTAGACTGGATTAACAGGAGTGCTCCGCAAAAGGCGGCACAGCGATTTTGAACAGAACGCCTAAAACCTGCAGCCGGCGTAACGCTGGGAGAAACTCTCCTCATGCTTGACAAGCCTGATTGTCTTGCCAGAGAAAGCGACATAAGCAGCAACAGGCCTCTGCCAGCGCCAGGCAGTGGAGAAAGCATAAGCGCCCTGGTGGAGGACTGCGAGGACATCGCCTTTCCTGCACTCCCTGCCGAAGCAATGATTGCCCCAGCGGTCGTCAGGGTCGCACAAAGGACCATAGATGACAGAACGCCTCATCTTCAACAAAGGCCGCGACAGGTTCACAACAGGGAAGAACTCGTACTCAAAGCTTGCAGAGCCAACAAGATTTATCCCTCCATCAACAAAGACCTTGCCATCCCTGACAGAGACGACCTTAAACAGTATGCACGTCGGGACAGATGAGATGAACCTGCCGGGCTCTGCCCAGAGCTCAATGTCAGGGCGGCCAAGAGGGAGTGTGATGTGCTTCCTGAAAGCGTCGCATATCGCAGAAGCAAAGACATCGATGCCATCAACATCGTCGACACATATCCTGTCAAGCAACGCAGACCTTGAGCCACCGGCCGCTGACGCTGCAGCCAGCAGAGAGCCCTTGCCTGTCGCTGAAAAGACAGTGCCGCTTCCTTCAGCAAGGAAACCTCCGCCGATATCGACAAACCCCAGGCCAAACAGGTCACTCTGCCTGAAACCACTCCTCAGGATGCTGCCCAGCATCCTGATGTTGGCCACGTGCGCTTCCGGCGTCGAGTTCCAGCTGGAATGGAAATGGACACCATACCAGACAAGGGAGCTTTGCGCAAGCACCTTTTTCACAGCCCTCTTCAGCTCTGCAGCAGAAAGGCCGAACTTAGACCACCCGGTCTTGCCCTCAGGCCTGAGCCTGAAGCTTATCCTGACCTTTGCCTTAGGCCTCAGCCTGGCAACAGCTGCGATTATACTGTCAATCTCGTCAAGATTATCCACATTAAGAACAACCCTGTCAGCGTTCCTTACAGCAAAGTCAATCTCCTCTGCGGACTTGACAGGAGCAGTGAATATTATCCTCCTGAAACCCAGCTTAAGCGCAAGCATCAGCTCGAACATGCTCGCGACATCAGCATCGAACCCCTCAGACTTCAGCTTCCTTATCATGTAAGGCAGGTCATTGCTCTTGAAAGCATACAAGAATCTCGATCGTTTTACGTGCTTCCTGAACGAGTCCCTGAAAAGCCTTGCCCGCTGGACAAGAATATCCTCGTCGAGAGCATATTGCGGAGTGCCATACTTTTCGGCGCTCTTCAGAAGCACCTGACGCCTTGCGACAGCATGCTTCACATAAGGCACAAACTCCCTGCCTGTGCTGAACCTGGGCCTGGCAGAAAACATCCTATTAAGAGCAGGCGCTATCCTGCTCCAACCTTTATTGCCTGATGATGCACCAGACTTCACCATAAAAACACCTCAGTATTTTTTAGTAGCTTAACCGCAGCGCCACCCTGTACAGTCCGGCAGTGCCACGCTGCTACCAGTCATGTCGGCTGCTAATTGATGCTCACTCAGACCGTGCTTGCGCAATAACCGCTGTTTTATCCAAAAGTGCAGCCTATTCTGCTTCCCTTGCCGACCGACGCAAAAGTGGTGGCACTGCCGCAGCAATAGGCGGCGCTGCTGGGAAACATCACTTGAAAGCATCAGACCACCTCAACAGATACAAGCGACCTTATCTTATTTATAGTTTGCCAAACAGAAGAGGAAGCTGCGAATCCAGGAGACTGCCCTTCTGCAGCCCTGACAAGCACATAGCCTACAAGCACTGAACCGCCAGGACGCTGGGAAGCAGTGCTGACAACCACACCTTCCTGATAATACTTCACCACCTTGAACACACCGAGACGGTCCGCAGCCTTCTCCAGCCTCGAGGTGTCAAAACGCTTCATTGTTCCATGACGCAGCGCGGTCAGGTAGACCACAAGACCTGCATCTTCAGGTAGTGTGTGGGGAACAGGAAGGCCAAGCTTCTGCCTCACGAGCTTATTGAGACTAGTAGTATTGTAAATATGTGCTATAAGGTCGATGAAAGTGCTTATGCCAGGCCGCACAGTAGTCTCGATGATGACAAACTCACATTTGCAGAACTTGAAATCGACCATGCAGACACCGGAATTGATGCCGAGCGCTCCAGAGACCTTCTTGCAGAGAGCCTGAAGAGAGCTTACGCTGAAATCACCACCATGCAGGTCAGGATTGAAGAGCAGAAGAGCGTCAAAGAAACCGAAATTGCCCTCGCAGGAGAACTTCCTCACAACCCTGAGGACATGGACACCTTTACTGTCAACCAGGAAATCACAGGAATACTCATCACCACAGACAAGCTCCTCAACCAGGAACTGCCTCTTAGGGTCCAGCACAACCTTCCTGCCTTTCTCCTCGACTGCGTGCGGCAGGAATATCTCATCATCAGGATCCGCTTCAGCTGTCCTCGCCAAAGAGGACAGGTTATTGCGGAGCTCTGCAGCATCCTTGTTCAGGAAGATGTAAGAGCTAGCGTAGCCTGTGATCACCTTCAGCACATTAGGGAAGCCCACATCACCGACATCAATATTATCTATAGCCTTGCCTGGCTCGATAAGCCTGAACCTCGGAACTTTGATTCCTGCTTTCGAGAGCGCCTCCCTCTGCAGGTACTTGTTAGAGCAGAGGTCAAGCGTCCTCCTGCTGTAGAAATCCAGCGAGAAAGCCTTTGCAATATGCTCAGAAAAAGAATAATGGAACTCCTCATCAAGGCCGATGATGCCTGCGAACTTCATGCCTGACTTCTGCTGCCAGGCTTCTATCTTCTTCACAAGCTTAGCAGCATCCTTGAACCGGTCGATGATGTGAGCCATGCCTGAAAGGTCATAGCCCTCCACAGAAGAGCTGTCGCAGACAAGCAGAAGAGAGTCCTTGAACTCAAGATTATCAACTATCGCAGAAAAGTCATCATCATCGATGCTCGTCATCACAATGATGACGACGCCGGAAGGGACATCTCCTTTCTTCATAGCAATAAGAAAGGCATATGTTGTTTATAAAGGTGAGGGTGGAGAGGTGAAGAGTGATGCAGGCAAGACTGCAAAAAGCAGTGGCACGTGATGCTCGGCTTCTTCTATGTTCACCGCAACCGGGCATCCCCGTAAGGGACACACAACCTTACGTCCGTGCGGTTGGTGCCTCGCGAGGAGGCATCCCCCTGTCGCGCGCAAATATTATGCAGTTAGACGCTCCGCAATAGGGCGGCAACGCAGTTTTCTACAGGGCTAAACCATGTCAAAAATCATATGTTCGTCGATGTCCTGAGATGGAAGTAAGGGGGCTTGCCCTTGTAGCGCTTGATGGCGAACCAGAGTATCTTCTCGATGAAAGCGGCGTAATCTATGCCTATCAGCTCAGCGCACCTGGGCACGCAGTCGCCATGGTCTATAGACGGGTTAGGGTTCAGCTCGATGATGTAAGGATTGCCCTCGCTGTCGACCCTGATCTCAACCCTGCCATAATCATGCGCGTCAAGGATATTATAGGTGTCAAGCGCTATCTCGGTTATCAGCGAAGCCAGCCTCTTGCTTATCTTAGCAGGCCTCTCCACCTTTATCTTATCATAGGCAGTCTCCTGCCCCTTCTCACCCCACTTCGCGTCGAACGGGTAGATGTGCCAGAAGCCAGGCGGCATCTCGTCGAACATCGAGCGGGAGAGAGGCAACACTATTATGTCATCCTCATTCCCCAGGATAGAGACGTCATACTCGTCGCCCTCGATATACTCCTCGACCAGAGCGGGCCTGCCCTCATCGACGACAATCTTGTTCAGCTGCCTGTAGAGACCTTCAGTGTCAGTCACCACTGAATCATTGGTTATGCCTATGCTGTTGTCAGCATTTGCGGGCTTGACTATGAGCGGGAACCTCAAGTCCTCGTCCAGCTCATCATTGATATCATACACATAATCCCACTTAGGTGTCGGGATGTCATGGAAGTGCAGGAGCTTCTTCATCCTTATCTTGTCGATGCAGAGCGCAAGCGTCTGCGGATTCGAGCCGGTGTAAGGTATGCCCAGCATGTCCAGCAAGGCAGAGGAATGCGGCTCAAGCAGGGAGGAGTCATTTATCCTCTCGCAGACATTGAAGACGATATCCACCTTAGACTCCATTATCTTGCTTATAGGGAGCGGGTCCTCATTCATGTCAAAGAAAGACACCTTATGGCCCTTCGACTCAAGAGCTACCTGGATATGCTTGCCGATATTCATCAGGTCCTTCTCGACAGGGGCATCGCCATTCACATTCTCGAAAAGGTTGCACAACAGACCCACATGAAGCTTGGGCAGCTGCTCCTCAGAGATGAGCCTTATCTTCTCTATCTTCGCCCCCCTGATGATGTCAGACCTTTTATAGCCAGCAGGCCAGAGAGGATTCTTCCTCATGGTCTGCCCTATGCTCGAGGTCGGGCTGAACCTCAACACAGTCATCTTTATGTCATCGAACACAGAGTCGAGGTCCCTCTCAGACTCCACATGGCTCTGCCCGCTCGTCACCAGCCAGCCGATGTTCTCGAAACCCAGCGGCGGGACAAGGATAGGGTCCCCGACATGCTTGTTGATCTTAAGGGTCTTGACATAAGGAAGCTCGGTCATGCCCTGAGGGATACGGATGTTGGTCAGGACACCTGAATGCTCAGGTATGAAATACTTGCCTGTGAGGTAGCAGTTGGGCTGGGCAGCCTGGACATAGTTCAGAGGCAGGCCGACAGCTATCCTCAACGCCTGCTCGACAAGGTCCACATCCCACACAATCTTGACCCAGTCGCAGAGGTAATCGCCGCCCATCCTGACAGCTATCTCGACGACCTTCGGGCCCTGAGGCGTTATCTTCACCTCTGTGTGCGAGACGCTGTTCTGCACACCGATGGCGCGATGGGCTGTCCTGACTACCTCCTTGATCATGCCGAGCATCTCGCCGGAGTACCGCGTAGGCATGTAGTCCCCCCGCTCCAGGAAGTAAGGCTCCTCCATAGGCATCTTGTCAGAGACAGATATGATACGGGTCTCCCCATTCTGGGTCAGGGACTCGACATTGACCTCGGGTCCGGACATGTACTCCTCAAACACGAACTGGGAATTATTATACTTGAATATAGGGTTGAACTTAGGGACTGCGTTCTTCATGACATAGTCAAAAGCATCCTTGGCCTCCTTCTCATTGCTGACCTTTATGACAAACTCTGAATCAGATCCCCAGCAGGGCTTTATGACCGCAGGGAAGCCGACATGGTCTGTCGCGGCCTTGAGCGCTGCAGTACCACCATTGCCGTTCGGCGCCAGAAGATAATGCTTAGGTGAAGGAACATTGCCCTTGACAAACGCCTCCCTCATTGAATATTTGTTCCTCGCCTTCTCAGCAGTCTCTATGCTCGGCCCTGTGAGGCCGAACTCTGCGCATATCTTCGCGAGAAGAGGGACATCATCCTCCCAGAAGGTCACGGCACCGTCTATCTTCCCCTTCTTGAGGAACTCATGGAGCTTGGATATGACCTCGTTATGGACATAGGTGTCGGCCTGTATGAACGCACTGACATACTTCTTCTGCCAGGTGCAGGTCTTGTTCACAAGGACTATATTGAGGCCGAGGCTCTTTGCTGTCGCGAGCGTGAACTCTTTCTTCTTCGAGCCGGAGTTCACGAAAAGTATGGTCTTCCCTGCCAGGTCGCTGGAAGGACCAAGACCCTGACCAGAACCATCCGCCATCTTAGAAGCACACCCCGAGGAGACTTACCGCAATAACATAAATGCTCCTACCAACAGTTCCAGAAGAAAAAATCCGTCCGCGCCCAGACAACAGGCACGCTTTCACCCCAAATGAATCATCCCGGTCCATGTATCAATACCTTGATGAAAACGATGTAAGACCCAAGTATATAAATCTTTTCATAAACAGGCATGGAGAACAAATCCTTGAAGACCTCTCGTCGAGAAAAAGACAATAATTACCTATCATCACCCGATGATGACGCCATCATACTGCTTCAGGTAATCCCTGGCATAAGCAAGCTTCTGCCTGTTCTCAGCATAGACAGTGAACAGCTTGTCACCTTTCTTCACACGATTGCCAACATGGCATCTCAGGTATATCCCTGCACCCTTGTCAAAAGGAGCTCCCGCAACCCTCGCAATCCTAGAGACTGATACATTGTCTATATGCTCAACCTTTCCGTCGCGCAATGCCTTGAAATCAAACCTGGAAGAGCCGAGCTTTATCTTCGCAGGGTCCTTCACCCTCGCACCCTGCGCATCTATTATCCTCATCATGGCATCCCAAGCCTTGCCCGAATCAAGCAGCTCCTTGGCGTAACGGTAGCCGTGCCTGGCCTTCCGGCCGGAAAGAGGGTAAGCACGCATGATCTCAGATGCTAAAAGAAGAGACTTATGCCTCAGGTCTTGGGGCGCACCAGGATAGTTCCCGAGCACCCACAGCACATCCCTTGCCTCTAGCGCAGGACCTATGCCGTTACCGATAGGCTGGGAGCCGTCTGTTATCACCACCTTGATCTTCATCTTCAGCTTCTCCCCTATCTTCAGGAACTGCTTCTTCAGATGCTTCGCGCGGTCAATGCGGGAGATCTTGGCGCCCCTGCCGACAGGGATATCGATCAGTATGTGGGTCGCGGACACGCTGCCCTTCTTCGCCATGATAGAGGCCAGAAGCTGGCCTTCCGCATCAACGCTGAGAGGATGCTCGACAGTTATTATCTTGTCATCAGCAGGAGCCAGGTTCACTGCCCCTCCCCACACCATGCAGCCGCCCACCTTATCGACGACCTTCTTTATCCTGTCTATGTCAAGGTTGACATCACAGAGGACCTCCATGGTGTCAGCAGTGCCTGCAGGCGATGTTATCGACCTTGAAGATGTCTTAGGGACGCAGTAGCCTGCAGCGACAAGTATCGGAACGACCACCATAGTGGTACGGTTGCCTGCCACACCTCCTATGCAGTGCTTATCCACAATAGGATAGCAGTCCACCTTCAGTATCTTGCCTGTGTTTATCATTGCCCTGGTCAGCGCGACAGTCTCATCCATATCCAGCCCACGGGTGTAGCCAGCAGCCACGAAATAAGTTATCTCTACACTTGTCAGCTTGTTGTTGACGATGTCCTGGATTATGACATCCATATCCTCAGCAGAGAGCTTCCTGCCGTCAAGCTTGTTCTTTATGAGAGCCAGAGACTTCGGCTTCTCTTCCAACGCTATGCTCACGACAGAGCCCTGCTTGGTGCCTATCTTCTCAAGGACCTCCTCCATCAGGCCTATGTAGCCCCTCTTCACAGCCTTGACAGACTCAGCGATGTCAAGGACAGCCACAGCAGACTTCCCGCCCCTGGTGATTCGCAGCCTGTCACCTGTATGCAGGTCAAGCATAAGAGCATCCTTCTTGTTGAGTATCGCGACAAGCGTGCCGCCGGTCGTTATGTCAACATCCTTAACCTTGAACTTCATGAACACCCTCCCAACAATGTGTAACTTGGATTATATTATATGGTCCTTCTCCTGCTGATATATCTTCAGCGAAGCTATGAAAAGCGTGAGCAGAAGAGGACCTATCATTATCCCCACAAAACCGAACAGCGCCAGGCCGCCGAAGACGCCCAGCAGTATCAAGAGGGGATGCACCCTGGCACGGTCGCCGATAATCTTAGGCCTCAGGAAATTGTCTATCGTCGACACGACCAGCGCCCCGTAGAGCACCAGCCCCCCTGCTTTCAGCATCATGTTGCTGTCATCCGCAATTATGCCGTTGATGAGCAGTGAGATGGAGACCGGGAGCCAGACCAGGGCAGCGCCCAGGAAAGGTATGAAAGCCGCGACAGTAGTCAGAAGACCCAGGATGATGGGAGATGATATCCCGAATATGAAATAGCCTATGCCCGCAACCAAGCCCTGTATTATGGAAACGACTATAGCACCGTAGATTGTAGCGTGGATTATGTCGTTGAAATCCTGCAGTATCTTGTCGCTATGCTCCTCTTTCAGGGGCAGGGCGTTCTTAAGCGAGCGCAGCATGTCGCCTCCCTGCACAAACATATAATACATCGCGAACAATGATATGAACATATGGAGCAGTATCTTGGGTATGTTGAGGATCAGATCAGAAGCCTTTGCCACAAAAGTCGAAGCCACACTGCTGAACCCCCTCGCGAGATGGAAACCGAGATCATACTTCTCAGAGAGCGCACTGAAAGTGTTGTAGAAATCGCAGACAAAGCCCTCATTCCTGGCACAAGCCTGCTCGAAGGAATCAGTCTCCAAAAAGACCTTCTTGGCCTTGAGATACACATCATAAGACTCCTTAGTGAGCTCCCCGGTGACCACAATGATAGGTATCGACGACAAAAGCAGAATAAGCGCTATCAGCACAGCAGCAGAGAACCCCTTCATCCCGGTGAGCCTGTGGAAATAGCTATAGACAGGGTACAGCACATAAGCGACAATTGCGCTGACAATAAGAGTGGATATGAATGGCTTGACGATAAGTATGGCCAGTGTGAGCACTGCCAGGAAGAACAGAAGGAAAAGGTATTTTGAATAGGGATTCCTCTTAAGATTCCTCTTCCCAGCATTTGACCTCTTATTCCTGGCAACCATCTCAGGCACCACCTCCGGGATACCTCGCATCTCCAGTCCCTGTGCCGCCCGGAGGAGCGCCAGACTGCTGCTGGCCAGAAGACTGCGCAGAAGGCTGGGCTGAGGAAGGCCGGACTGAAGGCTGGACCCTCGCAGCGCCGGGCGCCGGATAGCCAGAAGGCCTCTGGGCATAACCCATCTCCTTCTGCATGGCCGCCTGCTGCTCCTGCACCCTGTAACGCTCCTGCATCGCACGATGATACTGCACAAGCTGCTCAATGTAGCTCCTGACCTGGGTCACGTTGGATATCGGGCCTATCTTAAAGATCTTGCTGAGCCTCAACTCCCCAGTATCGAACATCTTCTCGAAGAGCTTCTGCTTCACCTCTGCCTGCTGGAAATCATTGAAGAAAAAAGTCTCTGTCTTCTTGCCCTCAAACTCCACCCTGTCGGTATAGAACAGGTACTTGTACTTGCCGAACTTGACCCTGTAAAGTATGACCTGCGTCACGACAAGCACAATCAGAAAAACGAAGATGAAGAGGTTTATCGCAGGAGGGATGGACTTGCCCATGGCAAACCTCACATTAAAATAGATGCCACCATAGAAAAGTATGGCCAGGCCAAGAAGCTTCAATATCCACGGAGCCACCATAGCATTGGTGTTCGGCCTTAATGTGTATTGCGGAACTTCCATTATTACCTCTTTTTTGAAATGATTTGGAAGGAAGACTGAATCCATCCCATGCAAACAAAATCCCGACTCGTGAACTTAAAGATAATCCCGACTCGCAAGCTCGTCTGGGATTATCAGACTTGGCAACAAGTTGCCAAGCATCGGGATTTTGGAGCATGTGAAAAGCCAAAATCCGGACTCACAAGCTCGTCCTGGATTTTGACTTTCTCCTATGGGCCCGTCCGGACTCGAACCGGAGACCTTCCCGATTTTGATGGCATGATGCCAACGTCAACGGGACGTTATCTGCAGCGCCCTTAAGACGTAGCCACTAAACTACGAGCCCAAATGGCATAATAGCTCAAAAGAGATATTTCAAGCTATCTAAAGCCCAAAAGAGAGGTTTTTGGTTTATAAATGTTGCGGTAAGAAAGCTATGTTGTGCTATCACGTTTTAACTACACACTCTAACCGCCCTTCTGGGTGGTTCTTATGTATAAATTGACTTTTAAGAAGCGTGTGTGGATTGTTAAGCAGTATTTAAAGGGATTTTCTGCTTCTAA
>Ga0180009_10001882_pt1 | contig 25024 bp, 27 predicted proteins | sample OS_PC_MetaG_FD_123537 | JGI IMG/M metagenome (GOLD analysis project Ga0180009, IMG submission 123537) | Groundwater microbial communities from the Aspo Hard Rock Laboratory (HRL) deep subsurface site, Sweden - OS_PC_MetaG | ecosystem: Environmental > Aquatic > Deep subsurface > Groundwater...
ACCGATTCTGGAAAATCCAGAAAAGTGTTCAGCTTGAAACCAGAATCAGTGTTCAACTTGAATCAGAATGGGTGTTCAGATTGCTCCAGAATGGGTGTTCAGGTTGGGCCAGAATATGCAACAAGATCGATGAGGATCTGCTGGCTCGTGTCACCTTCAGTGGCGGCGATATGCTGGAGGCTATTCCCTCTGCCCATTCCGAGGGCGATATCTATCTCTTTATCGCCATCTTTCACGGTATGAACGATGCCCAGGCAGAAAAGATACTTACCAACCTACGTACGGCCTGCGGTCCGCACTATCCTACCATTGCCATCATCGACTGTGTTGCCGAAGCACAGCGCATCGATCCAACCGTCGCCAGTTTCGATATGCAGATGCTTATTGGCACTTGCGGCCGCGAGCGCACCGAAGCCGAGTGGCGTACTTTGCTCGAACGGGGCGGTTTTGCGTTGCATGAGATTGTGTCGTTGCGCACTTTTACACGGCTGTTGGTCGTCAACGTCTGTTAGATACATTTTTATTAAAGTACGATACGATCACTGCTAACAAGAAAAATTCACACGAACACATTTCCACAACGCTCGTTTGTGGCCAATGCCACAAGCCTCACGTCGCTCTAATGTGCCGGTGATTTTTAGCGCTGAAACGATAGAGAGCTTTCGAGTTGCCAGTCGCCATACCCTAAAAGTGTTGATTGTCTCGTTTTGGCCGCTATGCAAAGCTTTGCATAACTGCCAATTGCAGGCGTTCATTACTAAAAAGCCAATGTCTCTTGCTTTTACCTAAGCCGACGTTAGCTTGCCGATAACTGATCAAGATCTAACCGGTCACTGCGGACATAATCTAAAGCCTTCATATCCTCTAATCGACATACGACAGCCTGTAGGTCATATTTCTCTGACTGTCCAAACAGCGAGAGCCACTTGTCAATGTATTGGGAAATGTCGTTAGTAGGTAAATGCGGCCTGGGGGTGCAGAATAAACCATAGAAAAATGTTAATGTTCTCAGCGTCCCAGTTAGGTGAGGCGGTGACTCTGATTTCGCCGATGGAATTTATCAGAAATCCTTCATCATTGTTTTTACGATGGATTTTCTTTAAATAGTCTCTAACCGCCCCCATACACACATTAAAATCATCTGGAAACGCCGAGCGATTCCTGTGGCGCGCAAGCGCATCGGCAAAAGCTCTGCGTTCTGAATCATCGTTACAGCCAGCAATAGGGTCATAATTACTCAGAATAGATTTTTCGATGGTGATTATCCGATCAAGATCTGCGATTAAATTGCGCGTAGAAGCATTTGGAACGTATGCAAATGCAGGTCGCCGTAATAGTCGTGTCTCTTTTAGGATCGATTCATTTACTTGAACTAATGGGCTTAACTCTACATAACTCCGAGCCTTACAATCTCGAACAATATCGCAAGTTTGAGTAATAATAACGTAACCTATCACCTCACTTGCAATCCCTTCAACTTCAAGCGCATCGCCTTCTCTCGCTCGTTCCTCTGCCATTTCCATTGCTTCGTCTGTCATCGGACACTTTAAATCAGCCAAGTGAATAAAGAAGAGATTTTCGGCGAGAAAAAAGTCACCTTGCCGCCATTTCTTTATCGCCTCATTTATTTCGGCAATGGCATCTGTCCTCATCGCAGTCATCAGCTCGATTGGCGCTTAAGGCGGATACCTTTTTTCGAAATGGCTTTCCCTGTCGATACTGGCCGGTCCTGCAGAGCATCTAGTAATAAAATAGGTGCCGGAGGGGAATAACCATCTCCTTCTGTTGATGAAAATGGGGGTAAATATTGGTAGGGCTCGTTTTCGGCTACAAGTAGTTCCTGAAAAGTATCAAATTCGTCGTTACATAGTAAATCAAAAAAGAGCGTTCCTGGCTTAGCACTGCCCATAAGCTTCTCTCTAAGCATCGATGGACTTAGATTCTGATAAGAGCGGAGAAGGCCAAGTACTCTGTTCAGCTTTCGTTCTTGATCTCCTGAAGGATGGCGACCGTTTGCCCATAAATGAACAGTGCGGCGAGTCACGCCAAACACTTTGGCGGTCTCATCCCAAGTTAGGTTAGCAAGCTGTCGAATTGCCATGATGCCGCGAGCAGTAGAAGAAGTATTTCCTGGCGAGACCGGTAAATTTCCAGTGTTACTAGGAGCGGCAGAAGTTCTCTCAGTGACAATCTGAGCTGGATATGCATTACTGGTTGCGGGGGTGCCTAGTATAGAAGCAACAACTAGCCCACTACTGATAATTCTTACAATACCATTCGTTCCGGTTCCTGATGCTCTAAAAGGTTGAATATTCATATCGTCCCCCCAAATGTGCGAATAAACTCGTCCTTAACCATCCAGCGAAATAGCGTGTAAAGTCGTCCTGCATAAGACCTGAAAACTTCGGACAATTCTGCTGAATCAAATGACATTTGTTCGACTGAAAACATATCCAAATCAAGTACCCAACTATTGCCATCGAGAGGCAATGGAATGCCAGGATCGTGTGTGGCGCCAGGAGGGAGTAAGCCCCACCGGCATTGAATTTGTCCTTCTTCTGCATGTAACAGGCACTCTGTCATATTATACTCGGCAGCGTTGCCTAGCTCCGTCTTATGGATACCCAATACGGTAGGTTGAAAAAGATTTTCAAGCTGTTGAATATGAGGAGGCTTAATGCAATCGATATATCTGACGCCTACCCGTAAGACAGCCGAAGGCACATAAGTTGATTGCACAGCAGCCAAAATATCCTCGAGGCGTGTGGAAAAATCTGCTCGGTTTAAATACTGAAATGCCTCAAGAGTTACAAAGTCAGGTGCAAGCGTGATTCGCCAGTGTTTTTTTAAATCCTGGAATCTCCATATCACCTCAGGGCGTACTTCTGGAGGGGCCGAGGGCGAGCTTATAGCGAGATTGAAACTCTGCTCGCGCTCCAAAATTGGATAAACAGATCGAATTTTTTCCTGGAACGCGGCAACTTCACTGTCATTCGTGCCAATGGCAAGAATTTTCGGGAATTTGATCTGTGCTAAAACTCTGACAAGAGGAGGCTCCGAAAGAGGAATTTCGGGTGCCAGAGGGCCAGAAAGAGGTGTCGTAGGCATGCTATTCATTGCTTGGTCTCAGTCCGACTGTGAAATTTATAGTGAAACTCTATGTGAAGTATAGTGTGAATTCTAAGCGGAAGCTATGATTATTTATGTGTAAGCTCATTAAGTTTTTAGAGAGGATTTTCAACTGGCGCACGTTTTCATCCATGTAGTAGGCAACCATTGAATATGACGAATGTTTTTTAATCGAGCATTACAACAATAATCCGAAGGGCTGATCTTGACACAATTCCAGTCATACCTGATGGCAGTATTGAGGTCTGCAACGGGTCGTGATTTGCCCGCTCAAAATTGGTAACAGCCGAAAACAAACGGCTGCTACCTTTTAAGGTGCTAAATCTCTGTCTGCTCTGAAATCTCCAGGGCGTCGTCAACTTCGATACCGAGATACCTGACTGTGCTTTCAAGTTTAGTATGACCTAGTAATAATTGAACGGCACGCAAGTTTTTTGTCCGACGGTAAATCAAAGTCGCTTTTGTCCGACGCATTGTGTGGGTTCCGTATGCTGCCGGATCAAGACCAATTGATGTAACCCAATGCTCAACGATTCGAGCATATTGCCGTGTCGACAGGTGCGGCGAATGATGAATCCGGCTTGGAAAAAGGTAGTCATCAGATTTCAGTTGAGCCTGACTAATCCAATTTGCCAACGAGTCTCTTGTTTGTTCCGTTATCTCAAATTGAACCGGTCTATGGGTTTTCTGCTGCATTATGATTGCGCGTGATGACACCCGACCCACTTGAGCAACATCGCCGACTTTAAGTTTGACCAGATCACATCCCCGAAGTTTGCTGTCAATGGCAAGATTGAATAGCGCTAGTTCCCGGGTGTTATTGGCCATCTGCAAACGGATTCGAATGGCCCAAATTTCCTTCAATTTTAATGGCAATTTCTGACCAATCAACTTACCTTTGTTCCACGGTGCATGTTGATTGTTTTGATTTTCTTGGTTCATGACAGACTCCTAACATTTGTTTAAGGAGATTTATTGTCATGCTACTCACGCTGCGCGACGGAAAATTAAATAGCTAATAATGGTCGAAAAAATAATTGTTTTTTCAAACCAATGAGTGCTTGTTACTGTGTATCTATTTTGGTACGCTACATAAATGAATCCAATCCTCTCTGTTAGATTTTTTGCCACTGAAGCCGGCAGTGAGCCTGTAAGGGAATGGTTGAAAGGATTATCTGCCCAAGATAAAAAAACAATTGGCGAAGATATTAAAACGGTGCAATTTGGTTGGCCTCTTGGCATGCCGCTAGTCGATCATCTCGAAAGCGATATTTGGGAAGTCCGAATTAAGCTTGAAAACCGGATTGCGCGCGTTCTATTTGTCATCGATAAACAAACGATGATTTTGCTGCATGGCTTTATCAAAAAAAGTCAAAAAACGCCGAGGCAGGAACTGGATTTGGCAAAACAAAGATTGAAAGCATTACGAGGTAAACAATGAACAGTTCGCACAAAGAGAATCCTCACATCGGCAGTGACTTCGATGACTTCCTGAGCGAAGAAGCCATTCTTGATGAAATCACAGCGGTAGCGACCAAGCGGGTCATTGCCTGGCAAATTGCAGAAGGCATGACTGCAAATAAGCTCAGCAAAACGGCCATGGCAAAAAAAATGCACACCAGCAGAGCTTCGCTCAATCGGTTGCTGGATGAAGAGGATACCAGTTTAACCTTGACCACCTTAGTGAGCGCCGCTACCGCACTTGGTAAAAAAGTAAAAATAGAGTTGGAGCCCATGTGAGTTTTGTGCGGACATGGCCATAGTTGTAGGCTTAAAAACGGCCAATATCTGCCCATCAGGGTAGTTATCCAATTTAAATAGTTAAGGGTATCGTGAGACTCAGTCGAATGTCTGGTATTTGGCGAGCAAATTGACATTATCAGTGAGTCACTACGGCCAAAACCCGTCCGTCGGTGTCACTATCCAATTTCAATAGATTAGACTACATTTAACTCAGTTGACTGTCCGGTTTTCGGCGAACAATTTGACATTATCACTGAGTCACTACGGCCAAAAAGAGACGAACAGTGACTGGTTTTCAAAGACGAGTATGAGACATAAAGCGGTCGTCTAACACAAAGAAATTAAGTCAAAAAAACACAACCCGATGTAAAAATCAATAACCGATAGGCCGTGTTCGCGATAGCAAAACGCCAATATTCTTCAAAGCCATGCCGGATTTCCGGTTGGCGAATCCGCCTTACCAGGTTAGTCTTTCTCAAGTAATTCTAAGCCTCGCGCCAAGTTTCCCCGGCCTCTTTCCGCTCTAATTAAAAAACGAGTTTCAGCATCCAGCTCGGCGAGCATCAAAGTGGCCATTTCGTCGATCAGACGGTTGACGCTGATGCCACGCTGATGAGCCACCTCTTTAAGGCGACGGTACTTGTCGTCGGGTAGTCTTACGGTCAGTGCTGTCATGTTGCTATTTCCTTCAAAAATGCTTCAGGTGTCAGTACAGTCAAATGCGGAAAATTCAATTCCATTCTGGATAGATCACGAAGATTGCGAGTTACTATAAATTGCGCATTACCGGCAACCGCAAGCTCGACCAAATGGTTATCACCCTCGTCAGGTAGATTCGGCCTCCAGCCATAATAGATCCGTGTCCACTGACAAACCGAGAGGAAAATATCCAGAAGCTCATTACGTTCTTCAGCACTCAGACGACTACGTTGAAATAACGTTGACCGGGCCATTACATCTTCGTACTCGTTAAACAATGCCGTGCCCATTAAAGGAATGGCCTGACCTCGTAAACAAGCAGCGATCACCGCGTTAGCAGAGCCTTGGCTTAAGCAGGCAGCCAAAAAAATATTGGTATCTACGACAATTTTCATAAGTATGCGGTAGCATAGCTGCAACCACTAAACTTAGCAATGACATGATTCAATGCCGGAGGACAGCCACCTATCAGTCACGTAAAAAGGCGAATTTCGATATTAACTGTCAGCTTAGTATTAGTTCGCCGACAACTGGGATTTGGGCTGAATGTCGCTTGTGGGTCGGTTGAACTCAGTGACGAACGGCCGCTTTCAGGTCTCGAAATTCAATGACAGCTTTCCGGCGATGAATCGGCTCTTCCGGATTTCCCGTGGTAACCCCTATATCTAGTGTTTCGCAAACAAGAGCCGGCGTCCCTGTACATCCAGCCAAATATGCTGGAATAATCGACCCAGGTTATAAATGCCATAGCAGCGGCGCTTGATCACTTTGATTTTATTGTTCAGCCCTTCGACAAAGCCGCTAGTTTCGCGTACAATAAAATAGTTAGTGATCTTATCTCGCCAGTCATATCGCCCCCGCAAAGCGGGGGGCTTGACGGTGATTAGCAGCCCCAAGGGCTGCCATTGTTATGCGTTTGTGGTTTTATTAAAACTCACCGTTATCATCAGACCCATTGCCTTCGAGCTGTTCTTGATTCCGGATGTATTTCCTAATTTGGGCCTCTTCAAATCCCACGGTGGACACCGCGTAACCCCTTGCCCAAAAACTCTCTCCATTGAAATTTTTCTTCCTTCCCGAAAATTGCCGCGCCACCGCTATCGCACTTTTCCCTTTGATGTATCCGACCACTTCCGCTACCGAATACTTCGGCGGAATCTGTATCAGCATATGCACATGATCTTGTACCATATGCCCTTCCAATATCTTGCTCCGCCGCTGCCCCGCCAACTCATGAAACACCGGACCTAAAAACTTTCTGATTTTTCCATACAACACTTTTTTCCGGTACTTGGGGACAAACACCACATGATATTTGCAGTCCCATTTCGAATGACTTAAGCTTTCGTATGACATGTAATTGCTCCTCTTTCTGCGGACCGCCAAGCCCCGACGAGCAATTTACATGTCTTTAAAAACTAAATCTAAAGGCAAAGCCTTGATAGTCCCACTGGTCAAACCAGTGGCTTACCTGTCAACGAGTTATCCAACGTGGTGATAAAAGGCGAAAAACACTCTAAGCCTAATGCCTTGATCCGCTCCAGCCATTGCGTCAAGGCTTGTTCAGCCTGGGCTTTACTCTGCCGCCGCTCAAAAATGCCGGTCAGCACTTCCCGTTGCACATACACGTCTTTCAATATCGGTGCATACTGAAACAGCAGCAATAACATCACTTGCTGTTCTTCTGTTAGCGCTGTCCAGGGTTTTCGGAAAGCCCACATCACCCCTTTCAATTGCGCATAATCTGACTCCGGTAGTGTCTTTTTCAGATGCTTCATTTCCGTTTTGCGCGCTTTGTCGGCACAGTCACGATAATGTTTGGCGACATGGAAGCGATCAACCACAACCTGAGCCTTGGGCAGGGTTTCTAGAACCGCGTTGCAATAGCCTTCGTTCATGTCGATACAGACTTGGCGGATGCTTCGGTGTTGCCGGGGCGGCAGCGTCTTCAAAAACGCCTTGACCGTCTCTTTTTTGCGATCCGGTAACACCGCTAAGATATGCTTTTCGCGCTGTGCCGTCAGGCCTGACACGATAACGACAAAATCCTTATGCCCTTTCTTCAAGGCAATTTCGTCAATGCCGAGCAACACCAATTGGGGTACCGCTAACCAGTCCGCTTCTCGCTGAATATGACGATCCAGGATGCCTTCAATACACTCGACACTCAAACCCCGTTTCAGGCTGACATCACTGAGCGTACTATTGATCAACTCGCGTAGAATCCAATTCTCATAGGCTTTGGTGTGCGGGCTTTTGGGTTCATACCACTCGCAGCGCTGGGTTGTGGTCGGCCCTTTGTCACAGTAGGGGCATTGAAAACGCTTCGGCCGGATGCGAATCCAGACCGGCCGGTCAAAGATGGGCAGATGCCGTAACGTAATCGCTTTGTCGTAACCGTAAAATTTGTCGATGGTTCGACCGCATTGCCGGCACACCGCCGTAGTACAGGTGCTGACGAGAGTGATCACCAAGCCCTTGTCGGTTTGTTCGTATTTCTCGACACGGACATTGGGTAAATCCAGCGGTATTTGTATCTGTGGTTGACTCATCGGTATTCAAGGAAAAGTAATGGTGCTCCGGAATTATATATCAGGCTTCGGTTTCGGACCTCTGGCAGACTATATGTTGTGGTCTCCACGGGAAATCCGGAAGAGCCGATGAATCTGAAGAGCAGACGGTCGCCGAGCGACCCTTTTCTGTCAGATGATATTTAGTTTGCGGTGACGGGAAAAGGATAATAAGCTGTAATTCAAAATGTAGGTGCGATTAGCTTGCGTAATCACACATGTCTGAGTCAACATTTCTCCGATTACGCTATCGCTAATTGGAGCTACTCGGGCTAATTTATAAATAGGTTACCTTTAAACCATCAATTTTTATTACTTTTCCTTTTTGTAACTCATTAATTATTTTTTCGGCATCAGCATCTGAAAGCGCTCCCTTAAATTGATACATTGCTTTGATAAAGTTTAGTAGTGCGGCCTTTTTTTGTGGCTTAGACTTTAAAAGCCTCTCTACAACATAAGTTAAGGTATCGTTATTTTGTTCTTTGCCATTAGTGCTTTCAGCTTTTTTCGGTTCTGGTACTCTTTTTTCAGGATGAAGCTCTTCTTCCTCTTTTCTTGCTAATTGTATTAGCAACTGAGCAAGACGCAGCTTGTCTCGATAAGGTAATTGCTCGCAAGCCAACGCTAATACTTCGTAACTCATTTGTTATCCTAACTGATTAAACTTTCGAAATACTATTGCAAAAAATCATTGTGAACTGTGATTCTCGTCATACTCCAATCCTGTTTGATACTGAAATTTTTAGGAGCTGAATTTGAGACGCGATAATAGTGCGGGCTGACTGATTACGGATGAATTGTTGTCATTAACTTTGACCAAGTCACCGGCAATTTAGGATCGCTAAGGGACCGTCTTATCTTCAGATTCATCGCCGGAAAGCGGTCAATGAAATTCTGACTCCCGAAAGCGGCCAGTCGTCACTGAGTTCAACCGACCCGTTGCAGTCTATCATCTAACGTGATTCAATGACTGCAACTGGACCATTACCCGCCATAACTAACTTACACAAATGATATACAGAAAGAGAAATTCTTCGCTAATCAACAAATTAGCATGCCAAAGGTCATTTTTAGGTAGATATGCTGTTAACAGCTTAATAACTTGAGTTGAGTGAAAACAATAGAGCACTCGGGCCATGTTGTGCGCTTGAAGGCGAAAAAAGTCACCTGGATAATTGCAGTCACGAGTGACGTCTGGTGATATCGAAATTAACCTGCCAGTAGGAAAATGATAATGAATGTTGTCTCAAGTATTTCTGGTACGTTGTCATTTGCTGCGTTTTCATGGGAGCATCCAGTGGCGCTGCCCGTGCACAATGTTAATAATCTCAAAGATATTCAACTCAAGCTGCGCGGGCTTCCGTCGTCGCTCGGACCCACTATGGGGACCGGTCCTGAAGACATCAGAATCTACCTTGGAGATAGCCATCTGACGCAAGCCTTCGTGGACTCCATTCAAGCTTCCCTCGCAATCGACGTCGGTTCCAACAATAGCCTGCAAGAAGAGTACGCCATACAATACGCCAAAGGCTTGGATACTTGGCTGGCGACTGCCGAAAAGTTGGGCCGTGCCTTCCCGGGTGATCTTAGCAAGGAGCGCGAGAAGGTAAACGAGCTAAAAACCGTAAAGGAGGTCGACGTGCTGTTCGCGCGTCTCGGCGACCGTTCGTTCGGCTGGAGTGGGCATCTGCATCTGTTTCGGCATCTACATACTTCTGTACAGGTACCACCTACATCGATGCGTGACGTCATTGCACGACACAATAACAGTAACGGCACATCTCTCGAACTTGCTCATTTTGCCACACGCCCCCTAACTGTTTCCAGTGGACCCTGCCGTTTGTTCGATGACGATTGGAATCCACGCCAACATCTTCCTTCAGGAGCCATCCATTTCGCCTTCGAAGTTATCTTTGAAAATCCTAATGATCGGCTAATCTCAGAGCTACGAGAAGACGTTAACCAGCTGCGTACCGACCACGATGCCCTGAAAAAAACTTTGCTCGATCGCCTGACACAGATTGATAAGCGGCTAATAAAGATACGTAAGGAGATAAGTCCATTCGGCAATATCCAGCGTGAGCAAGGGAAGATATCTGAGGTCCTTAAAGGGTTGGCTGAGGACATCGATCGTAACCAGATCCACGTCGTCAACCAGGAAGCAGAGCTTAAGGTCCTAAAGCGCAAGATCGACGAATTGAAGGATCTTGTCGAACGGCTCGGGTAGAACGCTATGAGTGACGATATCGCCAACCTTCTAACACGCATAGACAGTTACTTGGACGGGATCGAAAGTGACGAGCTTCCGTCTCTGCGTGGTGGGGTTACCGAGAGTACGTCTTTTGCGGAACAACTCCAGCAGGCGTGGGTAAACTTTAGCATTTTCGGTCGCATGGATACTCATTATGCACGCTGCAACGACGCGTGTTCGTCTTGCTATATCGCCCCCACGGAGTTGCGCCAAGATGTTGAGATTGCGTTAAAACCCAGTTTTGTCACTGAAGCGCTGGGGATTTACAACCGCGACCTGCTCAGTCCTGTGACCATAGACTTCGGTTCTGGTGCCAAGATCACTTTAGAGCCTGGACACGAGGAACCCGGAGTTACTACGCCTCTACCTATGCTATCGAGTCCGCAACCACCCTGCAGCGGAACCGCGCCCGACGGCTTAGGCACTGAAGAGTTGGGTCTCCAACCCGGCTTGGCGGCAACGGTAACCGGCAACCCCGATGCCTTTGAGTTGCGTTTGGGTACTGCGTTTACCTTGTTTGCTTTGGGCGGCTCCCCAGGAACACTGGAACTCCAACCGGCGCGAGGTCATGGCATCTGCCCAGAGGATATCCTGCCGGCTGTTATGGTAGAACGCTCATATCGGCAGATCTTTGAGGCACTTACCACTGCGGCACCGAAGCGCATTCCCCTGAGGCAATTCATCCCGAATATTCCGGACAAATTTCCCGATTTCGAGTTATTCGCCGCCACCAGAAACGAAGGTCTACTCAATATACATTTTCTCTATGCCGACCGCGAAACGCGGGCGCTGCGACGCTTGCATCGCTTAGGCAGTGAGAGTGATTGGAGTTATGCAATCCGTTTGGAAATCAGCCCGTTGAAAGACCTGATCAACGGCGAGTTGGAGGCATATGATTTCGAGACAAATATCAATGACAACATTCCCGATGTGGGCGGTGCCGATGTCGTGGAAGTCCATATTACGCGACAGGAGACCGGTCCCTGGCTTTTCGATACTGCTAGCCAGTCCTTCGAGTTCAACTTTGATCTCGACTATGACTACGTTTTACTAGGTTTTCCTGTCAAGGGGACTCTTTTCGGCGAAATCACGGTAGCGACACGCCAAGATCTGCCGTGGGAGGCCATGATCGCGTTTACCTCATCAGAGCGGATCAAGCCGACAGTCAATGCCGGCCCGATTATCATCAATCTAGCCAGGCAATTCTCCGACAAGATGTCGTCGGAATTGTTTAGCCGAATCGGTCCGTTTATAGGCCAACGTACCATCTTTGCTCCAGGAGGCATCAGTTTAGTGCGGCCAATCTTCGGAGCCAATCATCTTAATCTTGAGGTGTGGATATAACTAACCCACCAGGAGGGCTTATCAACATGACTGCTGCACCACTGGAACTTCGAATATTTAATCACAGCCTCCAACACGACCTGAATCGTTTTTTATTGTTTCTTATCGACCAGCTTCAAAATCGTCGTGACATCCCAGTCTCAGAGATTCTTTCGCGCTTACCATTCGGTCCAATGGCGGGAACCACCAGGGAGGAATTACTTGAAAGGGGGAAAATAGAAGTTGTGTCGGGAGATAGGCTCCAGAATAACGGGGAGGAATTTTTTGGAAATTTCGAGGACGCAAAGCTTGGTGAGATAGCTGTTTATTTCCCAGATGAAATCGATGCAAGATTTCAAGTAAGCGAAACTACATTCTCGGTGAGTTTTAACCCACCAATAGAGTGCGTCATTAATGCCTTAACTGATCTTATAGGCAATCTGCGCCGAAGCGCATATCAGAATCTACATCAAATCAATGCAGCGGAGAATACCTGGACTTATCTTCTTTCATCTCAAGATGATGCGAACGAGACACTGAGCTTGATCATAGATGCCAGCGAAGCCACAGTAAAGCCGTCGACCGGCGGTTATTTACTGCCTGATGTTTGGCGACCCTCGCGACTCCTAGGTTCGTGTTGCCCCGGCCCAAAAGACGCGGAAGTCATAGACACGCGCACAAAACCATCGCGCCGTCTTCCATTGCATATTCGCCGTTTAGTGGAGCCAACCGCTCACACAATAGAGCAGATGGTCGGTGCTTTGAATGATGTATTCGAACAGTCGGGTATTAGAGTGAATGCAGAGGTGGCCTCTAATGAGGCTCTAAATCTGCCAGAATTGGAAACCATCGATTATCCAGGCAAAGTTTGTCCCGAATTGATAGATAGAATTGAAACAGTTAGTGGAAGTCACAGTGGCGGACTCTGCTTGTTGGATGAAAGCAGCGAAGAACAGGATCAGCTGTACCGGAAAAGAGAAGGAGTCCCAAACAATGAAATCTGCATATATATCATCACTGAAATAAATGATCCCTGTGTAGAAGGCGTAATAGGGAGGGCGCTCATCAATGGTCCATCCGTCATGGTTGAGGCAGATGCGTTTTTATTCACATTAGCTCATGAAGTAGGTCATACCCTAGGCTTAGGTCACCAAAGTCCGCCTGTTTCTGGTGCGTTAATGAATAAAGAGCTGGAAGAGAATCCATCAGACACTCCGACTTTTCAGGAAAATGAACGCGGGACAATCTTGAGCTCGCGATTCCTTAAATAGTAAATCTGTAATGAATTTAACGAACAATAACGAATAGACTAGAGACCTTGTTCTATTTGTTAACGGGTAGTTACGTTTACAGAAAAACAGCTAACAATGCTATGCACAAGGTCGCCAAACTCTCCGCGTTGCTCCGAGTATGGCGCCTGTGATGGCTGGCGTTAAACGAGCAATTTCTGACATAAACCGGCCCTTCAGGAATCGGCCTCGAAGGTCTGAAATTGGCCGGGGTGGGCCAGTAATAATGTCAATTTGCTCGACGAATACCGGACAGTCAACTGAGTCACAGGATGCCTAAACTATTGAAATTGGATCGTTACCCAGACCGGCGGGTTTTGGCCGGTGTTGACCACCAGCAGATTCAAGAAAGGCAATATGCGAATTATATTTAGATGCAAAAGTACGTTTTCGACCCGTTGGATTTTCACTTCCAAAATCAAGCCGGATCGGCATGCAGATGAATGCCTAGTGCCTTCGTTACTTTGAGGATCGTATCGAAACTGGGGATATGCTCGCCGTCTAGGGATCGATACAGGCTTTCGCGGGAAAGTCCGGTATCTCTGGCAATCTGCGACATGCCGCGTGCACGAGCAATATCACCCAGTGCTTTGGCTATGAAGGCCGCGTCGCCGTCGGCCTCCTCGATGCAGGCATCCAGGTAGGCTGCCATTTCTTCGGTAGTTCTCAAATGCTCCGCTACATCGTAGCGGCTGATGATAGTTTTTGTCATTGCGTTATCCTATAGGTTACGGGCAAGACTTTGAGCGGATTTAATATCGGCATCCTGCGTGCTTTTATCGCCACCGGCCAACAAAATGACGATTTCATTGCCGCGTCGGGTGAAATACACCCGATATCCGGGGCCATAGTCGATGCGCATTTCAGATACACCTTCGCCGACTGACTTCACGTCACCTGGATTGCCGGCTGCCAGACGTTCGACCCTCGCCAGAACGCGTGCACGAGCACGGATGTCACGAAGATCGTCCAGCCATCGCGCATAAACATCGGTTTTCTTTATATCAACCATACCTTAAGTGTAGCTGATCGGCTACGGTTGTCAATAGATCGACAGACGATTGAGCGCTCGAGCAAACGTAATGGCTAGTGTTGAAATGGGTAACAGCGGGAGTGGATTTGTGCCAGATAGCTTGGTAAAAAAATAAAGCTATGTGCATACTAGCCTATTAGATATTGCTAATTTTTACCTTTTCGAGGGGATGGGCAAAAAAAGCCTAATTGGAATGCTCGATAGTTATGAAGTCGGACTCAGTGGCACATTTTTTCCAAATTCTGCCCCATCATACATCCACACTCTCAATAGAGCTTGGCCTAGCGATAGAGTCGGCAGCCACCATAAAGGTCTACCAATAGATACGATTTGGATTGATGATAGAAACACTATCACAATATCTTAAATCCTAGTGAGCGAAAAATGATCATCGGCTATACCAGAACCTCAACTCTCGATCAAATAGCCGGTCTTGAAGCACAACTGCGGGAACTCGAAGCCGCCCACTGCAAAAAAATCTTTCAGGAGCAAGTATCCTCCGTTGCCGTCCGCGCACAACTTGAAGCCGCATTGGAATTTACACGGGAGGGCGATGTGCTGGTGGCCACCAAACTCGACCGGCTGGCTCGATCCGTCGCCGATCTCATGGCAATTATCAAAACGCTGGAGCAAAAGGAAGTCGGCTTACGGATTTTGAATCTTGGCATGGACACCCAGACTCCCACCGGGCAAGCTGATGCTGACCGTATTGGGCGGCGTTGCCCAATTCGAGCGGGAAATGATGCTGGAGCGACAACGGGAAGGCGTGGCTAAAGCCAAAGCGGTCGGTAAATATAAAGGCCGAACCCCCTTGCCGACCGACTTGCGTCAAGAGGTCGTCAATCTAGCAGAAAGTGGCTTGGCAAAAACTAAGATTGCCCGAGAGTTGAAAATCGGGGAAGCTACCGTCTATAGAATACTTGCAGCCGCGAAAACGGCATGAATTTTACCGTAGGATAAATATTATTAATAGTCAACAACTTATAAAAAACTGAGAACTTCTCATTAGTTGCAGGCAGCCTTGTATTTTAATGAGTTGCAAAGCTATAAAAACGCAATATAATCATGATATCTGTTAGTTAGAAAAGAAAAATCAATGACTTACGGCTGATTTCATTCAAGGGTGATTGAAAAAGTCAATTTTTACCAAATGTAAGCTATAGATTTTTATACTTACCTGTCACTAATGAGAAGTTACAAAACTGATCGGCAATTTTGAAATCGATTAACCCCTTGATTGCCGTTGCTATTGTAGCCGTATGGCTGACTCCATTTATTCTTGAGGGATACTCGTTAAACCGGCTCTGTTTCTGTTTCGCTGTACAACAGAGCCGGACAGGTTACAACTTAACCACCGTTCGGGTAATACGGTTGCCGGTGTTGTCGTAACTGTAGGTGATGGTCGTGCCGTCATCGTAGTTGATGGCAATCAGGCGACCCAGATTATCATAGACATAGTCGGCGCTTCCTGCCCAAGCCGGGTTAACGGTTGTCAATCCGATAAGCAGAGTCATCAAGTTCAATATGCGTAAAATAGTTTTTTTCATAGTCTCGTTCACCTTTGTTTGTTAAGGTTAAATGGTTTGGTTTTCATTGCAAATTAATCTGATTTTAATGGGCTATTGTTGTTGAGGCTTCCTGTCATTGACTTACCGTGCTTTTTACCTCCTTTAAATCAAGTTGGCTGCCCCCTTGATTTCACTGTTTGTAACAAAGAAACCGTCCGCAAAGGCAAAAAAGGCTCTCCTTGGGCCTTATCAGACAAATTCCCAATCGTCTGCTGTTCCCTATCACCTGACAGTTTCTGGACTACGCCATAGTCGTAGTTTTCGTATCCTCAGTAATGCCGCTCCAATCGTACCGATAGCTGCCATCGGGCGAGATTGCAAACAACCCCAAGACTGGCCTGCAATGAAAACCAGAACCAGTAGAAAGACCAGTCTAACTACCGCGTTCACTTAGTGATTCGTCCTACGGCTAAAACACGAAAACCACTCAGAAGCTCGATCAATTCTCCATCATTTAACCACTCGTTTGGCAAAGGCGCATCTGAAGTTAGCCTACAAGTAGCTTGCCCTTGGGAGGTTGCGGGATCAAAGTCTATAGTCTCCCACTGAACGTCCCTTGCACATTGCAAAAACTCATTTAAGTATTTTTGCCAACGAATAGTTGTTCGCATACCTTCGTACGGCTCTGTGCTATGGCCGCCTAGAGAACCGGGTATCCAAATGAAATCGAATCGCAATATTGTGTTCATCATTGACCCACCTTCAAGCGACTCAAATCATCACAGGCAACACAAAATCCGGGGCCGGTGTTATCTATATTCGGATGCTTATAACTTCGATCGTATACTTCTTTGGGCACTTTAGCTTTGAAAACACCATCAAGGTCCGAATAGTTTTGCCTGAACTTCTCTGCGCCTTCACGAGTTTCAGAAAACCATTTGTCCTGCATTGACCGACCGCTTGGATCTGGCCGGAATCCATGTTTGGCTATGTCATCAGCTTCAGCTTTCGAGACTGCTCTATAGCCATCTACAAAATTATCTCCACTCTTTGCAGTACCTTTAGTGAAAAGCCCCTTAACCGTTGCTCCTAAATTTTTAACTAAAGCCGGAGCTGAACGAATAGCCGATTTTACACTAAATCCTAATCCAGGCGCACCGCCCGACAGGGCAATTCCAATATTACCTCCGGCCTGATCATATACATCATAGGCAGTTTCAGGAATCAGAGCAAAAGCATTGTCAATCCTGTCGCTGAATGTGCCGGTGCTATATAGGCCCAACGGATCGACAAAATTCAACGGGTCGTTGCCTACATAGGCATATAGATTCATCCCGTCGCCGTAGCCGAGCGGGTCGGGTTGGAGGAACCGGCCCAGTGCGGCGCTGTAGTGACGGGCGCGGTAATAGTACAGTCCGGTTTCGTTATCCAGTCTTCGGCCGGTATAGCGGTAGGGATTGCCCAGCGGGCTGCTGTCACTGCTTTCACCGAAGGGGCTGTAGCGTTCTGCGGCCTGGCCGATACTGTCGATCAGAGCGATCACCGTGCCCTGGCCATCGAAGTGATAGTAGTAATGGCTGTTGCCGGGTGTCACCAGGGCGACGGGCTCGTCGATGCCGGTCAGTTACATTTTCACAACCGTTCGTGCAATGCGGTTGCCGGTGCTGTCGTAGCTGTAGGTGATGGTCGTGCCGTCATCGTAGTTGATTGCAATCAGGCGACCGAGATTATCATAAACATAGTCGGCGCTTCCTGCCCAGGCGGGGTTGATAGTTGACAGGCCGATAAGTAGAGCCATCAGACTGAGTGTATGTAGAATAGTTTTTTTCATATTGCTCACCTTTTCTCTTTTTTAAGGTTTGAATGTTGGCGTTAACTGTCGATCAATCGTGTCTGCCCTCTTTGATTGCTTTCCCTGGTCGTCGTAATTGCAAATTATTAAAGAGCTTACTTACGATACGTTTCTTACATTAAAACGTGCGGTTCGTGCCTCACCGCACGCTACGGGCTTTTTGGCTACACAACAGAGCCAGACAGATTACAACTTGACCACCGTTCGGGTAATACGGTTGCTGGTATTGTCGTAGCTGTAAGTAATGGTCGTGCCGTCATCGTAGTTGATTGCAATCAAACGGCCAAGATTATCATAGATATAGTCGGCGCTTCCTGCCCAAGTCGGGTTAACGGTTGTCAGGCCGATAAGTAGAGCCATCAGACTGAGTGTATGTAGAATAGTTTTTTTCATCTTGCTCACCTTTTCTCTTTTTTAAGGTTTGAATGTTGGCGTTAACTGTCGATCAATCGTGTCTGACCCCTTTGGTTTGGAAAAACAACTAGGAATATTATCCAATTGTAATGAAGCATCTGCCAAACTCGCTTCAAAAAAAACTTTTCCAGCAATACCTTCATGAGTAAAATGCAGGAAGTACTCATTACCAGAGCCATCTCGCATAGATGCTATCATCTCATTACCATCTCCATCCCAATTACAATTAAACGAAAAATATCTATAGTCCCACTCAGGCATAATGATGGCATCTAGTAAAGCCAATCCTTGCGATCTTTTTTTAACTTCATCAATAGATGGCAAGTCAGATATATTTTGAATCACATTAGTGGTTGAGTCACTTAACTATCATCACCAGTGATAGAGAAATCAAGCTTGCTTTTTGAATTTATAAACAACCTTGTTCCATCTTTAAAGATTATTGCTAACTCTCCTGGCTCGTGGCGTGCACATAGCTTAACCGTTTTTCCTTTAAGAAGCTGAGTCATACGCTCTGCTTCGGATTCCAATTTCTCCTCATTCATTTCTTAAACTCCTCTTTCAGGCGACCATCTTCCCAAATAGCCCTGTCACGCTTTCCTTTTTCGTAGTTTTTCTTATTTTTGTACACTTCATAATGGGGTTGTTCTTTATGCAACAAGTCCTTTTCCCAAATTTCTCCAGTTTCTTTATTGCACTTACCTTTGCAGCCTTTAACATTCTTGAAAAGTTCTGGGTTTGTTTTTGGGGTTTTCTCAAGTGCTTTCTCTATTTTTTTAACTTTATTCCAAATAATAGCCCCAGCAACACCGTACGCTACTCCAGAATAGTCCCCCCTGTCATATGCATTTGCAGCATCCCTAAAGCCTTGTGCATCGGGTGATAAAAAGGAGGCTATCCCTATTGATTCTTCAGATGTGAAATTCTGTTTTAGGTAGTTCGTCAGTTCATTTTGACCGGTCTCCGCAAGTAATGCTGATGTTCGTAATGCCTTTCCGATTTCACCACTCGGATCCACAAAATTCAACGGGTCGTTGCCGACATAGGCATACAAATTCAAGCCATCGCCGTAGCCGATCGGGTCAGGCTGCAGGAAGCGGCCCAGCGCGGCGCTGTAGTGACGAGCGCGGTAGTAATATAACCCGGTTTCATTATCCAGTCTTCGGCCGGTATAGCGGTAGGGGTTGCCCAGCGGGCTGCTGTCGCTGCTTTCGCCGAAGGGACTGTAACGGTAGCGTTCTGCGGCCTGGCCGATACTGTCGGTCAGGGCGATCACCGAGCCCTGGCCGTCGAAGTGATAGTAGTAATGGCTGTTGCCGGGTGTCACCAGGGCGACGGGCTCGTCGATGCCGGTGCCGTAGACATAACGCCTGAGCAGTTGACCTGCGCCATCGTATTCCATCAATACCTGATTGCCGTCGTAGAGATAGCTTGTGCTGATGGCGTCGACGGTTTTTTGGCTGCGACGACCGAAGGGGTCGTAGCTGTAGCTGGCGGTATGGCCGGGTGTGACTGCGTTGATCAAGCGGTTTTCCGGATCGTAGTTGTAAGTGTTAACGCCGTCCGAGGTCAGGTTGCCGTTGCTGTCGTAGCTGTGGCTGATGCCGTTGACCCAATCGTATTGGTTTAAGGCATTGGCGGTATAGTTAGTCGTAGAGCTGACTGCAGGTCGCCATAGATAGGTATCAGGCGTGACGGCCTGGTTGTTGCGTTGACCAATGGCATTATAAAGATAGTCCAGTTGTACTGTTTCGCCGGTCAGGGTGTGGCTGAGCGCGGCCAGGTCATTGTCGGCTTCATAGTTGTAGCTGGCGGTTGTGCCGTTGGCATAGGTCAGTGTGGTGCGTCTTGACAAGGCATCGTAGTTATACTGCGCCAGTAAAGTGCTGCCGTTTTCCTGTATCGATAACAAGCGGCTGAGGGCATCGTAGGCGTAATTCAGCGTGTAGCCGTCCGGATAAGTCAGTTGAGTGCGGTTACCGGTGCCGTCATAGGCGTATTGCACGGTTTTCAGATCAGGATTTGTCACCTGAATTTGTCGACCGGCGCTGTCATAATCGATATGCAGGGTGCCATTAGCATCAGTAATATCAAGCAGACGACCGCTTAGATCGTAGGCGTAAGTGGTAGTGATAGGCCCGGGCAGGGTTTTGTCGCTGACGCGATTGAGTGCATCATAGCTGTAGGTGATCAACTGGCCTGCACGGGTGCGATTTTGCACGGTGTTGCCGACAGCGTCCAGAGTTAATTCTTCATAGCTGCCGTCGTCGTAAGTAGTGCGAGTCAGACGGTCGAAAGTATCATAAACATAGCTGGTGAGGTTGGTTTCGGCATCAAGAACACTCAAGGTTCTGCCATTGACACTGTAACTGTATTCTTCGCCGATATTGCCAAGGGCATCGACGACGCGGATCACACGACCCAAGGCGTCATATTGGCGTTCACTGATACGGCCTTCGGCATCGGTGGTTTTCCATAAACGGTCAATCGCGTCATATTGAAAACTGCTGATGTTGCCTTGCGGATCCGTCACGCTGGCTTGTTTGCCGCTGAAGGTATAAGCGTAGCGGGTGGTTTGCCACGGGACAAGCGGGTCGCCGGTTTCCTGTCGGACTTCCAGCACCTGACCGTTGGCATCATAGTCGGTTTGGGTGATATGGCTGAGCGGTGCCGGTGCGGTGGTCTGGATGACACGGCGCATGGCGTCGTAAGTCAGTTGAGTCATTCGGCCTTCGGCATCGGTGCGGCTGGTAATATTACCGACGCTGTCGTAACCCAATTGGGTGATTAGATTAAGTCCTGTGGCGTCGATGGCGCTTGATAACAGATTACCCGTTACTGCATCATAGCTGTTGGCGGTGATACGTCCTTCAGGATCGGTAATGGTCAGCGGCTGGCCGTGACTGTTATAGGTAAACAGGGTTTGCGGTGTCTGACCGCTCACTTGAGGCTGGTCGATGCGCAGCAGGTTGCCATTGGCATCATAGACCATAGAGGTGACACGCCCCAGTGCATCGGTAGAGCTTGCTACCCGGTTGAATAATGGTTCATAGGTAAAACTTTGCACCAGTGCGGCGGCACCTGAGCCCGGTTTGGGATGTTGAGTAATACTCAATGGGTTATGCTTGTCGTCATAGCTGACGGTGACTCGATTGCCTTCCGGATAGGTGGTTTCGATCAAGCGTTGCTGACCGTCATAACCGTATTCAGTGATCTGGTTTAACCGATCGATTTCTTTAACGGTTTTGCCGGCACTATTAAAATAATACACATGGGCATTACCGAGCGGATCGACTTCTTCTGCACGGGAACCGGCAAAATAATAATCGTAACTTTGTCCGACGGCATTGGTTTGACGGTTGACCCGATTCAGGCTGTCATAGACATTGGTGACCATCGGATTGAGCGGGTATGCCGGGGTAAAGACCTGAGTCAGCCGGCCGTCGATATCGTAGACATAGCTTGTGGTATTGCCGGCGGCATCGGTTAAACTGGTGAGGTTGCCATTGGTGTCGTAGCTGTAGCCGATACTGCGGCCGGTACCGTCAGCAACTTGACTGATGCGTCCGTTGCTGTAGGTCAGGCTCAGGGTGCGATTGAAACTGTTGCTGACCGATTGCAGCAAGTCGCCACTGTAGGTAAAGCTGACGGTGTTGCTGTTGGCATCATTCCAGCTTGCCAGCTTGCCGTCGGTATCAAAATCCAGTACCACGCCCTGGGCGGTCTGCATCCGATAACTACCGTCCAGTTCCTGGATTAATGATGAGGCACTGGCTTGCGGGGCGTTGTAGCTGCCGTCGGCCAATTTAATATAGCGTTGGGTATTGCCCGGTTGGGAAACAGTAACCACGTTATCGGTCAGGTTATCCATGAACCAGCGTTCAATCAGTGCAGAAACCACCAGGCGGTCCTTGGTTTTGCTGCCTTGCAGGATATCCAGCGCGACATAAATAGCGGCAATAGAAGCCGCGGCATCGACGGGTGAGTCTTCGCCCATGCCCTGAAAGCCATCGCTGCCCAGTGTCGCACGAATAGCAAAGTTATGCGTCCAACCCAGCCCCAGGGTTCCGTCTGTCAAGCGCGAGCCGGAATTGTAATGACGGCTGAACCCCAAACCGAAGGGATGGGCGCTGCTGCCGACGGTAATGTCGTCCTGATCGTAAAGAAAGTCGCCGGTGACCAGATTAATAGGGTCGATACTTTGAGCACTTGAGTTACTTTGGTTGTTCTGTATAGGAGGCGTTATTACCAATGAAGCCGATTGGTCAGCAAAACCACCTTTTAAGCCACCGGAAATAATATGACCGATAGCGCTTTCGCCCGGACTGACGGCAAGAAAACCGATACCGGTCCAGTCGCCCTGACCCAGATCACCATTTTGCGGTAGAATCACCCGGTAACCTGCATTAAGATAGGATTCCACCCAGGATTTTTCATTGGCGCTGTAATTCACCAGTTGCGGTTGAATCGTTGCATAGTTGGCACTGGTAACATCAAACAGCTTGTCGGACTGGCTGTTGGAAAGATCGATCAGTTTGACCGTAGAAATACCGCCAAAAGATTGAGTTTGTTCGATAACGCCGGATTCAAAGGCACTACCGCGTCCGGCGGCCGCGAAAAAACCGGCATTGGCGGCCAGTGCATCGCTATTTAAACTGATGACACTGACCGAATTCATCGGCATGTCGATATAGGGGCTGGTATTTTGGCCAGTCACTCCCAACCAGTGATGATGAACAATAGCTGTTTGGGTTAATTGTCCTGCCAGTTGATCGGAGCGGGTTTTTTCGGCGATCCAGTGATAAGCCATTAACACCAGTGATTCACCGCGCACCGGTTCGGTGTCTTCTGCTTGCCCAGCGTGACGATTTTCGGTTAATACTTTATTGTGCTGACTGATCATGTTACTGGCCATATCGCCCCAGCCATTGACAACAAAGTAGGAACCGCCTGCCTGAATTTGAAAGGTGCGGCTTTGGTCGGCGTAAGTGCCGCCATTAGCCGCATAGGGGTGGTCAACGCTGAGAGTAATATTCTGGTAACTGCCTGCGGTGGCGGCCGTACCGGTGGCTAGCGTTGTACCATCCAGGCGCAGCACAGGCTGATCGCTGACATTGTAAAACAGGGTCAAACGTTTACCATAGATTTCGCTGGCATAAAAAGTCTGATCAATACCCAGATGCTGAATACGCAGACTGGTTTCATATTGAACAGGAATATCGGTCGCCCATTCCGCACTCACCGAAAGTTGATACGGTAAGGCGCTCTGGCGCAACGTGCCTGCAACCGGATTAATGCTGCGGCCGCCGATAATATCAGTCAGTGTCGCTGCAGGTTGTTGGGTGCGGATGTGATTAATTAGATTATCGGCATACCCATTGAGATTGCTGCGGATATTGGCACGATTGACATTTTGCAGATAATCGCTACCGACAGTCGCTCCGGTAAGTGACTGGGTTAAAAACGCTGTCTGATCGTAATTCATGGCGGCCGCCAAATCGATAGACGCGGTTTCGGTATGACTTTTAAAGCTGGGATCGAAGACGTAATTTGTGCCGCCGATATTGGCCTTGACCCAGACGTGGTTGATGTCGGCAAAAGCCAGGGCGCCACCGCTGTAGGTCCAGATCTGCGCCGGAATACCGGCTGAACCCAATAACTGACCAATGGTATTCGGGTTGGCATCCACACCTAGCCAATCGGACAGTTGCTGTGGATCCAGGCGGATGACACCGTAGACGTAACTGGCGGTATAACCTGCCTGACGTAACAATGCCACCATCAGACTAGCCTGGTCGAAATCATTGCCACGTCCATCCAATACAGTGGCTGTTGCTCCTTTTAAGTGACCAAAAATAGGATCGTATTCAATATGGTCATGGACGTATTGATAGATCAGATCCGGATCATTTTTTAATGCCCGTGCCAGTTCAGCCACATCCGGCACCGAGGTTGCTGCGGCCGATGTGGATAGCGATTGCAAACTGAGTGTTTCGGTACTTGTACGCAGGTTGCTTTTGGTGACTTGGCGTTTATTTAAAATTCGCCCTGCCTGCTTAGGAAAAACTAAAGGCGCTTCGAGTCTGTTAACGGCCGGTAATGTTGTTGACGCCGGCTTTGCCAGCACCCTGCCGGACATAAAACCCAGTCCTGACAAAATTAACAATATCGTTAAAATCTTAAAGCAGAAAATTCTTTGAACGGATTGCATAACAGTTTCCTTTTTGCAGCGGACCGGTTGGGATAATCTAGATAGATAGCGAGGATACGCTGTTATTTCAGGAGGACAATCAGCCGTGGCTGATTTTTATGTAAGTATTGACTATATTTTTGTAATCGTTGACTGAGTTTTGTAAGCCTGCGCGTAGGACTACATAGTTCATCTCGAACGGCCAAAATCATTCCTAAGATAAAGAGTGTTACTCCCTTTGAGTGATAGCTATGAATGAACGACGGGGTTACCTGGAAAATTTTTCGACGTTGATGGAAATTAGCCCGGTTTCACTCGACGCCTGGCAACATATCAACGTTAATGGAAAGTATGAATTTTACAATAGAAGCGATGTTATTAATATTCAAGAGCTTATAGAGAATATTATTGCTGATTTGAAAATAGATATTTCAGTTGTAGGGCTTGATTAGCAAGGGCTACAGAAGGCGGCTGCGACAAACCGTTCTTTTGGTTAATTAACCCCAGAACGTCGACTACTGAACAAATTGCTGGGCTTGAAGCGCAACTTCGAGAACTCGAAGCGGCTCAGTGCAAAAAAATCTTCCAGGAACAGGTTTCCTCGGTTTCCGTCCGGGCTCAGTCCGGGCTCAGTTAGAAGCGGCCTTGGAGTTTACCCGGGAGGGCGATGTCTTGGTCGTGACAAAGCTGGACCGATTAGCTCGATCGGTTGCGGATCTCATGGCCATTATTCAGACGCTGGAAAAAAAGCAGGCCGGCCTGCGCATTCTTAACCTGGGCATGGATACGCAGACGCCCACCGGCAAGCTGATGCTCACCGTCTTGGGCGGCGTCGCTCAATTCGAGCGGGAAATCATGCTGGAGAGGCAGCGGGAAGGCGTCTCCAAGGCAAAAGCCGCCGGCAAGTATAAAGGACGTACTCCACTGGCTACCGAGTTAAGACAAGAAGTCGTAAGCCTTGCCGAAAGCGGTATGGCAAAAACCAAGATTGCCCGGCAGTTGAATATCGGAGAAGCTACCGTC
>Ga0180009_10001883_pt1 | contig 24998 bp, 23 predicted proteins | sample OS_PC_MetaG_FD_123537 | JGI IMG/M metagenome (GOLD analysis project Ga0180009, IMG submission 123537) | Groundwater microbial communities from the Aspo Hard Rock Laboratory (HRL) deep subsurface site, Sweden - OS_PC_MetaG | ecosystem: Environmental > Aquatic > Deep subsurface > Groundwater...
AGGTGGAAATTGATTGAATAATTCTGCTTCTTCTTCGCCAAACCTAAACAAATTGAATTGCGGATTGAGGCGGTTAGTTGCGTATGCAGGTTGTCTTGAAGCTGAAACAAGGTTTACTCCCGGGTAGGCCAGATTAAAAGAGGCTATGTTGGTTTGCCTTCCCAGAATAAACAAAACAGGTGTCTTAGTGCTATTAAGTTGGTTTATAACAGCATAAGAGGTTGCGTCCTCTCCGGGAAGCTGATGTAAGACAACCAGATCAAATTCATTGGTGTTTTTTTTGAAGTCGTTGGTAAAGCTTACCGTAACATCATAGCTTTTTACTTTCTGCAAGCTTTGTTTTATTGCTGAGATATCGGGATGCGGGGATAATCCTAAAATCAGAATCTTTTTCTTGGTTTTTACCACGTCCAGGTAGAACACAAAGCTGTTGTTTGCAAGGATTGTTTCTTCGCGTAATGCATCCACAACCACTTCAATACGTTGTTTCCCCGGACTGATCAGCTGCACAGGTATGGTTAAAGTGGTGGCGTACCTATCGCTGGAGACATTTAGTTCCTTGTTAGCAAGCGTTTTACCAAAGCCAATGACTTTTAGATTCAATGATTTATTGATTAACTCGCTTGCCTCTACAGTAATTTCGAGTGGGGAAACATCATCAATAAACACCGTTTTGTTGAATCGGACTTCTTTTATGGCGACATCAGACTTCTTCACGGTGTCGCCCGTTGCAATGACTACGATAGGTGTAGTAATTTTTTCTGCGATATAATCAGGGCTCAATCCACTGTTGTATAGGCCATCGCCCACCAAAACAAGATAGTCGGCGGATGATTCAGGCCAGCTTTTTTCAAAAAAGTTGAGAAAAGCGCCATAGTCTGAACGATAACCACTAAAATCTGGATTCGACCCGGCTGTGATGGTTTGATCGAACAAAAAGGGTTGAACATCAGCAAAGTCTGATAATTCTGAAATGACCTGCGCCAACTTTGTCTCAAACCCGTTTTTCAGGAAACCGGAATCGGCGCTGACAATCATAGATTCTGAATTATCGATACCTACAACAACCACAGGCTTTGTAAGTACCCTATCGTTATAGCGAATAAATGGGGATAGCAACAGGAAGCCTAACAATGTAAGGGCTAAAAACCTGACAACAAACAAGAAACTTGTCAGAGTTTTAGACAGTTTATTGTTTTTGTTCCTAAAATAAAGTAAACCGGACAGAAGCAGCGATGCGAAAAATACCGGTATCACGCCCCACCAGGAATAGGATATGATTAAAGTTGATTCCCACATAGGCTTGTTATAGGACGTTTATTCCTGTATACAGGAGGGGATAATTATCCGGTAAATATTGCATCAAAAGATAAACGGCAGTTTAAGTATTCATGCCACCACAAACATTAATCACTTGCCCTGATACATAGGATGATAAATCAGAAGCCAGGTACACTGCTGTATTGGCCACATCTTCAGGCTTACCTGAGCGTTTAAGCGGAATTGATTTAATCCATTCCTCGCGTACTTCGTCGGCTAGTTTATGGGTCATTTCAGTTTCGATAAATCCCGGAGCAATGGCGTTACACCTGATGTTTCGTGACCCAAGCTCCTGAGCAATTGATTTGGTGAAGCCAATCATACCTGCTTTGGAAGCGGCGTAATTCGACTGTCCTGCATTGCCACTCACGCCAACTACAGAGCTCATGTTAATGATTGATCCTGAACGCTGTTTCATCATCACGCGCTGTACAGCTTTGGTTAAGTTGAAAGCCGATTTGAGGTTAACAGTGAGCACCATATCCCAGTCTTTTTCCTGCATGCGCATCAGCAGATTATCGCGTGTAATTCCGGCATTATTAACAAGAATGTCAATGGTTCCAAACTCCTCAACAACTTGGTTTATAAGATTTTCACTGTCTTCATAGGAAGCAGCATTAGAAGCATATCCTTTGGCTTTCACACCCATCGCAAGCAATTCCTGCTCAGTTTGCAACATGTTTTCGTCATGATTCAAATCAGAGAAAGCGATGTTAGCGCCCTCACTGGCAAACTTTATCGCAATTGCTTTTCCGATTCCCCTTGAGGCTCCTGTAATGAGTGCCGTTTTTCCAGCTAGTAAATTCATTGTGTCTGATTTTAGTTAGAGTGTGCAAATATACTATTTTCTGTTTTCCAACGTAAATCACATTGGGCGTGCCTTGTCGCGTCATGCATCTGGTAGGTGAGGTTTGGGATATTTTGTTCTGATTAACCAAAATCTATTAAATTTGATGAGAAATACCGAATGATGAAAACAGTTTTAATAACCGGATCGACGGATGGAATAGGAAAAAAGGCCGCGGCATTGTTCCTGAATGCTGGATACAAGGTGATTGTACACGCCAGAAATAAGGCCAGATTGGAAGAAACACTAACCGATCTAAAGCCATATTCCAGGTCAAACAGCCCGCTGGGCGTGGTGGCCGATTTCACCCGACTTGAAGAAGTTAGAAGGATGATCGCCGATTTGCATGAAATGTGCATGTGGCCAAACATCATCGTTAACAATGCTGCGGTCTTTAATACCCGGCACCAATTGAATCCTGATGGGTTTGAAGAAACCTTCCTGATAAACTACCTGGCGGCCTACTATCTTACGCGGCTTTTATTGGACGGAGCTAATCTGTCAGAAACCAGAATTGTGAATGTGAGTTCGATGGCTCAAGCCGGCACAATTGATTTTAATAACCTCATGGGAGAAAAGAGGTTCGATCCTTACGAAGCCTATGCCTTGTCGAAATTGGCCAATGTGTTGTTTACCTACAAACTTTACCGCGAATATGAAAACACAGGACTGGTTACTCTATGTTTGCATCCGGGCGTTATAAACACCAAACTTTTGCGAACAGGCTGGGGTGGAGGTGGCTCAGCGACTGAGGAGGGGGCTGAGCGGTTGTTTTATGCTGCCACTGCAACTCCGGTTAGCAAGGTAAACGGTCAATACCTTGTTAATAATCGAGTTGCCCGTTCGGTGGCCATTTCTTATGATCAGCGTGTTCAGGACGTATTATGGAACAAAAGTGCTGTCCTTCTGGGAATGCAATCAAAGTAGGCTCAAAATCGCCATAGGATAATTTGTTGACTTAAGTAAATTGTAACAACTGATTTTTTTTTATCTTGCAGCTTTCAATTAAGCCATGATTACACTCCTGAGATTTAAACGAATACGGACGAAACTAATCTTTTGGTTTCTTGTTTTAGGATTAGTACCCTTGGTTTTAGGCATTACGCTGAACTATATGGAGCGCATTGACCAGGCACGTGAAGCTGGCTATGAGCGACTTATCACCATAAGGGATATAAAAGCAGAGCAAATTGAATACTGGATTACTAACCGCGCCTATGAAGCGAAACAAATTGCTTCCGATTACCGGTTGTTGGAGGCCGTAGCAGAGCTGGCTGGCAATCTGGGTGTCAATAAACGATTCCAAATCTGGAACAATATCGGTGTTGTTCTTAACGAATACAAGGGTAATTATCCTGGCATCAGGCAACTGCAAATTTACAGTCCTGAGGGTATTCTTATCCGACATCTGAACGCGTTACCAACCGACCAAAAGTTATTGGAAGAGATAAGGTATGTAGCTAAAACAGGCAGGATCTCTTCAAAATTTTTCTATACCGGTAAACAATTTGGGAGATCATTGGTGTATTCAATTCCATTATTTCAAAGTGAAAAAAATAAGCCTGATCTGATAGGGGTTATTCAGGTGATTTTTTATGCTGGCGACTTTTTAAACACAGAATTGAATGTAGACAATGGGTTGGGGGCAACAGGCGAAATCTATCTGGTTGATGAAGAGGCTTATTTGGTCAATTCAACAAGTGATTCAACAGTTATTTCTATTGGCGATATCATCTCATCCTCTCCAGCATTTCAGGCGAGTCAGGGAGAGACCGGAATTATTTTAACCAATGACTATCAGGGCAAGCGGGTTATCGCGGCCCATGCCTATTTGCCTGTGGCACATCTGGGTTTGGTAGTAAAGCAGGATCTGAGTGAAATTAATCAACCATTGGTCAACGTTAGAACGAATTATATCGGTTTGTTGCTTTTTGCGGTGGTTCTTTTGGTGTTGATGGCTCTGGTGGTTGCTGAATCGATAAGCAGACCGATCATTGGATTGGCGCAGCATGCTGAGCGAATTCAACATGGTGAATTCGTCGGAAACAACATCAGTGCCGATGATGAAATTGGTGTTTTGGCCCATTCATTCAATGAAATGGAAAAACATATTCACGATCAGCTTATTCAACAACAAGGCATGACGATTATCTCAGAATCGATGGTGGGCGTGTTATCGTTAAATGATTTCAAACAACGCCTAATCAATACTTTCGCTTCATTTTGTAATGCAAGCATGGTAATTCTGATCGAAAAAAATATTGACTCAGGAAATTTTAAGTTCAGCCTTCATGAGTATGTTTCAAATTTCGGCAATCACAAACTGGAGGCAAAAAAGTGGAATCAGAGTGATTTGGAATGGCTCTATATATTAGATGGTCAGCTAATTAATATTAAGTCCCATGAATTATATGAGCGGACTGGTGTGGTAGGTATTCAAAATGTTGATTACGATATACTTCCTGTCGCTATAAAGCTTGACGATAGCTTAGAAGGTGTCTTTCTGATCATTTCAACCCGGGGAGAAATCCAGCCATACATGTTGGAGGTCGTGCATAGAACCCAGGCCTTGGTAGTAATAGGATATTCCAATGCGCTTGCCGCAGATCAGTTATCTGAGATGGCCAATTACCTGTCGGAAACAAACCGGCAGCTGGGACAGCAAACCGATGAGTTAATGCGACAGAGCCTTGCTTTGCAACGATCGGCAGAGGAACTTCAGCGTCAAAATGTTGAGTTGGAAAAGCAACGGAAAGAAGTGATGAGTATCAATAAAATGAAGGGTGAATTTCTTTCGAATATGAGTCACGAATTGCGTACTCCCTTGCATGTGATACTTACGCTTTCAGGAGTTATTAAAAAAGAGCTGGCTACCCGCATGGTAAGCAAGGACGAGCTGGAGTACCTTGACGCCATTGAGCGAAATGGTAAGATTCTTGCGAAGCGCATTAACGACATCCTCGATTTAAGCAGAATTGAAGCCGGAAAATTCGATCTCAATTTCTGTCCGGTGTCTGTTTATAGCGTGTTGCAAAACGCGGTTTTCAATTTACAGATTTTAGCCACTGAAAAAAATATTGATCTTGTTTTAAAAACAGATAATCAAATACCTATGGTTTATTCTGATGAGGAGAAATTGTATCATGTGTTTCAGAATATTGTAGGTAATGCCATTAAGTTTACTGATGAGGGCCAGGTAGCATTGCATGTGGAATTAGAGGATCAGACAGTATTGGTTCATGTAATTGATACCGGAATTGGTATACCTGATGATCAGCTTGAGAAAGTGTTTGATGAATTTGTCCAGGTCGATGGGTCTTTTTCCAGAAAATTTCAGGGAAGTGGTCTTGGTTTGGCGATAGCGCGAAAACTAATGCATTTGTTGGGGGGTAAAATAATTGTTTCCAGCGAGTTAGGTAAAGGAAGTGTATTCACCGTGTTTATTCCGGTTAATCCAGAATTGCCTGAACATACTTAGTGCGATTTTTAAATTATTTGCATCATGTTGAGAAAACTATTTAGTGATTCTGTTTTAAAGTGGCTTCAATTGTTTTTGTTGTTGTTGTTCGTTGTTGGGCTCTTCTGGGTGTTTTGGCGTTTGTCGGAAAATGATGGCTCTAGGCGACCTCCTTACCACACCTTTAACTATCCAAAGCAGGATTTAAATTATTCGTTTGGAGATACTTCTGTGTATATCGAGATTGCAATTCAGCCCCTATGGATACCGGTTTCACTTATCACTCAAGTGATTAAACACGACAGAATTTTGGCCGACAGCCTGAAAGCAAGAGGCAAAGTTTTGAAGTTTTTTCCCTTTTATGATGGTGGCGAAATCATCAAGTCACTGGGTGAGAAAAAGCTGGAAGGGGCAGTGGCTGGCGATATGCCGGTGCTGTTGGCTGCGGTGAAAAAAGATATTCAGGTGGTTTCGATAATACAGCAAGGATTCACCTCTGTTGTTTCATCACACTACAGTCAATTGGAGGATTTGAAAGGTAAACGGATTGGTTATGTTGAAAATACCAATGCCCATTATGGGTTATTGTCAAGTTTATATGGAAGAGGGATTGAGGAAGATGAATTAGATCTCGTTCCTATGAACATCATGGATCTGACCGAGTCGCTGTATAACAATGAAATCGATGCTTTTTCGGCATGGGAGCCCATTCCGGGAATGGCTTTGCATCACAACAGTGATCAAAAAGTAGTGAATAGGTCGCTTTCCATGGGTTTCTTGTTTTTTACTCATGATTTTTATAAAAACCACCCTGATGAAGTTAAATTGATTGTGGCTGCAGAAATCAGGGCATTTAACTGGTTGCAATCTAGCCGTAGCAATTTGTTGGAAGCGGTTGAATGGTTGTTAAACAGCTCTACAGGCTTTATTGAAAAGGATTACATGAACCTGACGAACTATCAGCTTTCTACATTGGCGAAAAAAGACCTAATCGGACAAGTATGGTTGCCTTTGATTCATGAGCAACTTTTAGATTCAACCGGATTTTTGGGTCGTGAATTTCTTTTCCTTCAACAAGAAAAATATATTCCCGATTCAGTCAACTGGCAACGTTTGAAAAGGAGTTTCAATCTTCACCTCGCTGCTGACGTGCAAAACGACCCCGATAAATACCGTCTGAATGAATTTGACTATGAGACGATAACTCATACTTTAACAAATCCACCAACCTATGATTAAGATTTTATCCATCGACGACCAGCAAGATAACCAAATAGCGATAAAGGGTGCGCTTAGCTCTTATTTTAGGGATGCTCAGTTTGGTTTTGCTCTTTCAGGCGAAGCTGGCATCAATCTGGCCAAAGAATTTCATCCGGATGTTGTGCTACTCGATATTATGATGCCGGGATTGGATGGTTTTGAGACTTGTAAGCTTTTTAAAGAAGACCCTCAGTTACGCTTTATTCCTGTCATTTTGCTCTCGGCCATCGGCAACAAAACAGAAAACAGGATAAAAGGAATGCAGATTGGTGCTGATGCCATTTTGTCAAAACCGTTTGATCCGGGAGAATTGGCAGCTCAAATAAATGTCATGCTTCGAATTAAAGCTGCCGAGGATCAACTCAGGGATGAAAACAAAAAACTCGACCAGTTGGTCAATGAAAAGGTAGCGCAAATTGTTTATCAAGCCTCGGTATTGAAAAATGTTTCGGATGCAGTAATTTCAACCGACAACGAATTTATCATTAAAAGTTGGAATGAAGCAGCTAAAAAAACCTATGGATGGGAGGAGTTGGAGACTATCGGGTTGAACTACAACGATCTCCTGACTCCAGATTATCAAAACGTTTCACTTGCTCAGGTGATGGAGAGCGTGAGTCATTCCGGGGAGTTTTCGGGAGAGGCAATACATCATGACAAAAAGGGTAACACTGTTGTGGTTAACAGCTCCTTCTCTTCTATAACCGATAAGCTTGGAAAACATGTCGGTTATGCGTTGCTAAACAGAAATCTGGCACAGGAAAAAGCCGATGCCAAAGCCATATTTGACCTGACAGCCCGACTTGAGCTGGCTATAAAAGCGGTAAATCTGGGTATATGGGAATGGGATTTGATTACAAACCAATTCGATTGGAACGATGAATTCGCCTATATTTATGGTATTGAAAAAGATGAAAAAAAATCAGCCTATCATATTTTTAAGAAGTTTCTTGAATTTGATCAGGCAAAAAAAGTTCTCTCTAAGCTGCATGCCCTGATAGAGACAGGGGAAAAAGTGACCATTGACCATGCCGTTTTGAATGAAAAGAGGGGTACACGACTGGTTACTTCAAAAGCGGTAAAAGTATCTGATGTACACGGAAAGACCTTAAAGATAATTGGTGTAAGCTATGACATCACCAAACGAAAAGAGACTGAAAACCAGTTATCTCAATCTGAGCTACGCTATCGAACCATGGTCGAAACTTCAAACGACATGGTTTGGATAACCGATCAAGTAGGGAATTTAACTTTTTACAATCAGCACTTATCTGAAGCTACCGGTTACGAATTGAGTATGTATATCGGCCGTCCGATGTGGTTCGCCTTCCCCCTAAAAACTAGAAAGTGGGTAATAACTAAATATTCACAGGCCCTTAACGGAGAGAAATGCCACTTTGAAACAGACATGGTTTTTGTGGATGGTGAAAACCATCGGTTGTGGATGAGCCTGGCTCCGGTAATATATGAAGGTAAGGTGACGGGAGTGACCACTTTTGCGCGTGACATGTCTGATTATCACATGGCTATGGACGAATTGAAACGAGCTCTGAGTAAAGCACGGGAATCTGATCAGCTGAAATCTGCCTTTCTGGCCACTATGTCGCATGAGCTGCGAACCCCTCTGAATGCGATTATTGGCTTTTCAAGTTTGTTATCTCCCGACATGGATAAAGAAGAGATTGGTAAATACGCTGAAATTGTGGGCGATAGCGGACAGCATCTGCTTTCAATATTTGAGGAAATATTTGATATCGTGCTTATCGAAACAGGAGAGCTGAAGTTACAAAAAACCTCGTTTAGTATAGCTACTTTTATTGAAAAGGTTAAAAATGAGGCCATGATATCTCAAAAGCAGTTGAATAAAAAGGAAATTTCGTTTACTATGCATGTTTCGCCCAAAGTTGAGCAGGAGGTTTTGTTTACTGATGGACTGAGGCTATTGCAAATTCTAAAAAATCTATTGAAAAACGCTTTCAAATTTACAGGAGAAGGATCGGTGACTCTGGGTGTTGAAAAAAGAGTTGGTTTAAAAGGTGATTTATTGGAATTCTATGTTAGTGATACAGGTATTGGTATTCCTAAGAATAAGCAAAGCATTATTTTTGAGCCTTTCAGACAAATAGATGATTCTCATACCAGAAAGTACGATGGTGTAGGACTTGGCTTATCTACAGTAAAAAGACTGGTGGAATTACTGGGAGGAAACATCACCCTCACTTCACATGAGGGCGTTGGCTCTACTTTTTTGTTTACTATACCGCTGGTTGAAACAGAAATGCGTGTGAATACTGCAAAAACGGAAAGAAAAGAATTGATTTTATCGAATAGAAAAGTATTGGTGGTTGAAGATGATGCCGACAGCTATCATTTTCTTGAATTGGTGCTGAAAAAATACGGGGCAGATACCTTTCTGACCCACAACGGACGGGAAGCGCTTGAATACTGCAAACAGAATGAGTTGCCTTGGGTTGTACTGATGGATTTAAATATGCCTGTGATGAACGGACTTGAAGCCACCCGACAACTCAAAGCGCTTTTCCCCGAATTGCCTGTAATTGCCCAAACAGCGTACGCCGTTCCCGGCGATATCGAGAAAGCACGGGCTTTTGGTTGCGATGATGTAATAGCCAAACCAGTTATCATTAGTAAACTGTTGCTGCTTTTAAATAAGTACCTTTAAGTATTCTTTTTTGGAAAATATCTCATGAGTATTAGCCTTTGTCATAGCCTTTTGCAGCTGAAACGTAGGTGTGGTTTTGTCCGCAAACTGCTGTCTGCGACGACTGACGAAGGGGTATACTTATTAAATACCTGATCAAATGAAAACATGTCTCATATCTGGTGCAAGTCAAGGGATTGGTGAATCTTTGGCATACCTGTTTGCCAAATCTGGTTATAACGTGCTCTTGCTGGCGCGTGATGGGTTAAAACTTGAAACCATTTGCTCTGAAATTAATTCTGGTGAAGGGTCTGCACATTTCTTGTCCATTGATTTGACTAACGCTGAGGAGGTATTACAAAAGTTACCTTCGTTCCTTGATCAATTTCAGCCGGTTAACGTGTTGATAAATAACGCAGGTCGTGGAATCTTTGGTCCTATGGAAGACTTTTCCCTGGCAGATTATGATCGTGTGATGGATTTGAATGTAAAAGCTTCTTTTCTGCTGACCTCTCTTGTCCTCAAAGGAATGAAGGAGGAGAGAAATGGTCATGTAATTGCCGTGGCGAGTGATGTTTCGAAGCGTACTTTTGCACGTGGTTCGCTGTATTGTGCTAGCAAATATGCACAGGATGCCTTGTTCTCAGCCTTACGAAAAGAGGTGAGGCCTTTCAGTATAAAAGTTAGCGTAGTTTACCCGGGATTGACCGACACAGCCTTTCATCCTGTAAAAGAGCCTGAATCGGTGACAAAACAATGGCTTACAGCAGATCAGGTTGCCCAGGCCATTTTATTTATCGCTGAAGCCCCTGATCAGGTAGTAATTGATGAACTAATGATTCATCCCTTGTCACAGGATTACTAGGTTTTTTTGATATTTCACTAATAAACAAATTGTTAACTCCCAACTCATGATGAAAATTTACTCCTTTGTACTTTGTTTTTTTGTGGTTACTGTCGCCGGTGGTCAGGAACTTGAATCCTTGCTCGGTTTTGAACATTATAACAATCCTGAAATTCTGGTTGTTACGAACCGCCTCCAAACTAACGCCGACTCCCTCGATTTTTACAATCAGGTAGATACTAATAACGCTATACGGGCATTTATGGTTACTTACAGCGATAGTGCTTTTGCCATAGTGCCATCAACAATTAAAGGGTATATTAAAGCACATGATTACCCGGGAGCTGACTATGTAGTTTTCGTGCATGGAGATGGAAAAACATTTTTGCATGCCGCAGTCAGAGGCCTTGATATTCAGAATACTTATGGGGTGCAAGTGATTGTTTTTGCCTGGCCTTCGCGTCGTGATGATGGAGCAGTAATTTCGAATTTCACCTCTTCGCTGGATAATTTGAAAGTGTCGTCAGGTCATTTTGATGCACTTATCGACAGCGTAGACCAAATCAGATCCAGTTACCTTGTAAACAATTCATCTGCTGCTTTTACTTTGTTTTTGCATAGTTTAGGAAATGAATACTTGCCGCAGTTTGTGGAAGGATCGGGGTATTTGAAAATCCATCAACCTTTTGATAATTTGGTGATTAACGCGGCAGCGGTGAATTCAAAAGATCATGCTGCCTGGGTTGAGAAACTTAATATCCAGAAGCAAATATACATCAATAGTAACGCAAAAGATGTGAATTTGAATGGTTTACGTATTATTTCGGCCTATGGTTATCTGGTTGGAGAATTACTTCTGGAACCAGTAGCAGAAAATGCTGTTTACGTTAATTTCACCGATGCCATTGGTTTTAAGCTTCCTCCGGGCCGATCGCATACCTACTACATTGGTGAACATGTTAGCGAAAGTCCGAATGTGAGGAACTATTACTATGAGCTGTTTCATGGCCGACAACCAAATTTGAACAACAAATGCATGTTCAAAAAACGCGGTGATGTGTTTGGTTGGGATTTCATTTACTAAAACTTGCCATTTATCTCAGTTATAGTGACCGCTGTCGGGGCGCATTATTTGCCATTTCTTGTCCAGTCCCAACTCATGCGATTTGTAGGTTTTTCCATTCGCATCTGTCATCACAAAACGAAAAGTGCGAAATGGTAACTCGCCTTGCTCAAGGAGGCTTTTTAAATCGGAGTAATTAATAGAGAACTCTTTACTGTGTTTCTCATTTAGTTTTTGAGGAAGACCATCCACTAGGTTTTTGTCGGATAAATCATAGTAATTGAATTCGCGTTTCCGTGTAATCAATTCAAGTTGTAGTTTTTCAAGAATCAGCGATTCAATTCCCTTGATTTGAACTTTAACGGCGGACAATTTTCCTTTCGTTTTTTCAACATAAATTCCAATAACAAGCTGAGGATAAATATTTTCGGAGATCAGGAACTGCTTAACAGCAATTTTTTTATGACGGTAAGTCATAACAGCTCCGACAATCAAAAAGGCGATAAAGAAAAGTGCAAGAAAGGTTTCCATAGATTATTGGTTTGAATTCACAATAGGAGCTCTGTGAAAAGGTTTGGTGCGATTAAATAAATACCTGTAGGTGACATGTGTTTTGTAGATTTCTCCTCCGATGAGTTCTACCAATTTCATCATGGTGGGATTAAAATCACCAATCCAATTCATCTCCAAAAGCGAGTATGGAAAGTGCCTTTCTTCAGTATTTTCAGCAAATTTCATTGCCAATCCGGCTTCGATGCCTTTGCCTTGAAATTCGGGGATAACTCCAAAAATAAGACCAATGACCCTGTTGCACTTTTTCAACACTTTCAGATCAAGTATCAGTTTAATTTTATTGAACCAGCTCATTTTTCCGTTATTTCTGGTTATCAATTGGTTGATGTCCGGAATCATGATAAAAAATCCGATTGGCTGATTGGCGTAGTGAGCTAATATCACCAGTCGCTCATCCAGAATAGGTTTCAGCGAATAAAAAAGTGCCTTTGCCTGAGTAACTTCGATGGGTTCAACACCCGGAAATCGTGCCCAGGCTTTGTTAAAAACCTCGCTAAAGTCACTTGCGATCTGGTCACCTGAATTCTTATCATAATTGGTGATTCGGAGCTTTTGATCTCGTTTCAGACGTTGGGACTTGAGCTTTAATATCGGGTTCAGCAAGGCGGAGTCGAGTGTAAGTCTGTAAGTGAACTGATCAAAATAGTTTCTAAAACCGTAGTTTTCAAATAGTTCGTTGTAGTATGCCGGATTATAGGGCATGTTAAAAATGGGCTGATGAAACCCTGCTTTCAGGCATCCCCAAAAATAGTCGCGGTTGCCAAAGTTTACCGGGCCATCCATGGCTTCCAATCCTTTCTTTTCGAGCCAGCTTTTCGCTGTATCGAAGAGTAGATTCGCCACATTTTGATCGTTAATAGATTCAAAAAATCCCACTCCTCCGGTGGGTTGCTGCCAGTCGTTTAGCCCAATCTTATCGTAAAACGCTGCAATCCGACCAACGGGATTTTTTTCCGTGTCGAAAATGATCCATCGGATAGCTTCTCCGGTTCTGAACCTTCTGTTTTTTTCTTTGTTGAAGATTTTTATAATTTCATCGTCGAGGGGGCGAACCCAATTTTTCTCATACCGATAAATATTGTCAACCATTTTCAAAAAAATCCTCTCATCTTTGAGGTTGACCACTTCTCTAAGGTGAAACATACTGATATTATTCTTTTAAGATCCATGCCTCGCTATACTTGGCGGGAAGTTGATCCTTGGCTAGCATGGCTTCTTTTAATGAATTAAAACGCTGAATATAAACCCTTGATTTGCCATTTTTTGAAAAAATCCCTGCTTGATTAAAGCTGTCTTTCTTTAGTTCCCTTAAAGCAGTTTTTGCTTCTTCTTGTGTAGAATAGCTCCCGAAAATGATATAGAATCCGCTATTCGTGGTTTTCTGCTGCGGACGAATTACCTCCACGGTGTCGTTCAGATTGCACAATCCGGGGGGAGAAGCCGGGTCTTTTCTCTGGGCAAACCAAATAGAAACAAAGTGTTCGTTTATTCCAACACCGCAACTGACCCACTTCTTGCCTTTATATTCTCCCTGTGTGAGAACCATATCCAGTGCTTCCTTTGTCTCGTTGAACAAGCCAATTACCGAGTCTGCCACAGGTTTGTCGTCGAAATATAAAACAAGCTCGTAGCCGCGGTAGGTAAAGTTGGTGAGTTCTTTTGGTTTGTCCCACATGCATTCCGGATTTGGTACATAACTATTGTAACAACAGGGCGTCCAGAGGCCTTTGTCGGACCAGCTTGAAAGGTTGCAGATGGAAGTGTCGGGATGGTTCAATATCAGGTCGTTAACATGTGTTTTGGCCACAAACGAAAGTGATGCCGACAGTTGTAAGGATTCTTTTTCGTAGTTGGAGCGTAATTCGTTAATTTTTTCAAATAGTTGCATTTCAGCACTTTCAATGCAGAAATCTGCAGGTATTTTGCTTTGCGCCATCGAGCTTGAAGCTGTGGCTAAAAAAGTCAAAATGATAAAAGTTATATATATGGTCTTCTTCATCGAAAGTACTTTTCGGGGTAAAAATACAAAAAACGACTGATACTTTTCAGTAAGGTTTACCAAACAAATTGTTCGAGGTAGGTCTGACACATCGACTCGTAACCTGATCGTATTTTCGTAATTAGTTGGTGGTCGGCTTTGAAATGTAACTCATGATCTATTGTCTTTATGGGCAATACGCCCAGAGAAGTGCCACTAATGAAGGCCGCTTCTATGTCGGACAATTCACGTACACTTACCATTTCTTCTTTTAAAACGATGTTCAGGTTGGTTATTATTTCGATCACCTTTTTTCTGGTGATTCCAACAAGGGCATTTTCTGCCGGACAGGTAAACACGGTTTTGTTTTTAATGAAGAACACGTTGGATCGACTACCTTCGGTAATCATGCCCTCGTGGTTGACAAGCAATGTTTCATGAAACCTGTTCTCTGTCAGGTATTTATCTATCTCTTGTTTAAAAGATATGTCCCATTGTTTAACTTCAGGATTTTTCCGTACAAAGTCGAAAATGCCGATATCAACGCCTTCCTGATATTGCTTTTGAGTGGGGTAGAAGTGAGGAGAAACCCAGGCATGCCATTTACTCCGTTGATCACCGAATTGACTTACCTGAAAGCGGATATTCCCGTTCCTCATCCTGTTAGATTCAATGAGCTGAAAGAGACTGGTTTTAATAAATTCTACCGGCGGTTTTTCTGCTTTTACTAACTGCAAAGAGCGAAAAAACCTATCCAGGTGATCTTCCAGAAAAAGCGGAATCTGGTTCACCACTTTTATCACCTCGTACACCACAAGTCCTTCTTCAATTAAGTAAGGATTAAAGTCACAGGTGCTTTTAAGGTTTTCATCTTCAGTAAAGTAATTCAGCAGGCACGAAGTCATGTGTTCTTCCTGATGTTAGGCTTTCTTATCGCGCGAGTCAAAATACTCTTGCAGGACATTTTTGGCTTCGAGCAGATTTTCCGTAGCTACAAAAAGCCTTACTGTGTCCTCAGGTGCGCCATCCACCCAGCCGGCATGTACGCTTTCGCTCAGCGTGTCGCGGCGAATAACACCAATGCCATTTTCTTCGAGAATTTCTTCCAGATAAAGACCTTCTACTCTTGATCCCGTGTAAACTAATCCAATATCGTCAGGCATAACTGTAGAGTTTAAATGTTTAACAAAATTTCTCGTTAAAGATACAAAAAAAACTACCTCAATGCCAGAAATAGCAAGCTTTTTTATAGTGTTGTCAGGCTTTTTTTAAATTACTTAACTTAATAATGGACAAAACCATAACCAATGCGCTCACTAACTGAACCGGAGACAAGAGGCTGTCGTTAAATAAATAGTCAAACAAAATGGCCGAGATGGGGAAGAGTAACTCGCTGATTGTAGCCACGATGGCTTTTACACGCCTTAATCCGTAATAATAAATAAATATGGCTCCTGATCCGGTAGTAATTCCGATAATGACAAAGAAAATCCAGTTTGTTTGGGTGGTAACGTAGAATTCCTGATAAGAGCCTGTGATCAGGACATAGACCAGAAGCAGCATCGAGGTGAAGCCATAACGAAAAAAAGTGGCCGTTATAAAGTTCTGATTCTGAAGTAATTTCTTTGATAAAACAGTGGAGCTGCCAAATGAAAAAGCTGCAATTACAGCATATAATGCCGCCATCATGGTATTGGCGTCGGAATCAAATTTTGGTATTGTCGTGCCAAAGGTTAAAAAATAGCTTGCCACGATGGCCAGCGATGCCCATGCCAGGAAATGTTTTCCTATTTTTTCTTTCAACAGTATAGAAGCCAACAGGATAGCAAAGATGGGCTGTAGTTTTTGAAGCAAAACAACCACTGATAAATGTTGGAAATTAACGAGAAACAGAGCCTTTACAATAGAAATAGTTCCCAAAGCACCCCCGAAAACTGCTATCAGAAAAAGCATAAGATAATCCTGTCGGGTGAAGGTTCTGAGGTTGCTGTACTCGCGGAAAAGAAACAGGTTCATGATTAAAAAGGGCAACATGTGTAATACGAACACCACCCAGCTTACGTCAAGGTTGTGTAAGCGCGGAGTGAGTACCACGCCATCGAATCCCCAAAGGATGGCCGAAAAACTAATGGCAATGGTGCCCTTGACTAGTAATGAGTTCTTTATTGTCATCTCAATTTTTACTGGCGCAAAAGTAACCATTTCCATTTGATTTCATAAGAATCCCCTGCTTTTAATGGATGCACGAATCTCTTGTTTTGTAACTGCTCAGGATATTTTTCTATTTTTGTTTTAAACTGAAAGAAATGGATTTATTACTTCAAAATAGTGCCTTCGTCGTCGGTGGTGCTGGTAGTGGTTTCGGAAAGGCAATCGTCGAATTTTTAGCGCTAGAGGGAGCAAAGGTGTTGGCTGTTAGCCGGACTTTCTCGAAAATTGAAGCACTGGCTGCATTATTTCCTCATCACGTTGAATGCCTTGCGGCTGATATCGTACTTGATGCCACGCATGAACAAATTCTCAATTGGATGGTTGACAATCAAGCCTCTGGTATAGTGTTTAACGCCGGAGGTCCGCCGGCTGGAAGTTTTCAGGAAATGAATATCGAACAATGGGATACCGCCTATCATTCGGTGTTGCGCTGGAAAATTAAACTTGCTCAGGCCGTTATTCCTTATTTCGTGTCGCGGGGATATGGCCGTTTGTTGTTCATTGAAAGTGTTTCGGTGAAGCAACCCGTTAAGAACCTGGTTTTGAGCAACGCCTTTCGTGTGGCCGTGGCGGGAGCAGTAAAAACGCTGGCTAGTGAACTTGCCGATAAAGGCATTACAGCCAACTTGTTGGCTCCGGGTTACCATGCAACTGCGGCGATGGAACGCCTATTTATTAAAAAAAGTCAAATAGAAGGAATTTCTCTCGCTGAGGCTGAAAAGGCCTTTACGAAAGAAATTCCTGTTGGATCGATGGGGGAGGCTAACGAAATGGCCACGATTGCCGGTTGGTTACTCTCTCCTTTGTCGCGTTACGTTACCGGACAAACCATTGGCCACGATGGGGGATTAGTTGCCGGAATATTCGGCTGACAACCAATTATTTATCTTCAATCCAGTTGATAATCTTAGCTGTATCCGGTTTAACCCACGGGTTAACAACATCTTCGAGTACGCCTTCCGGACCAATCAAGTATTTCTGAAAGTTCCACTTCACGGAAGAGTTGGATACACCGTTCAGGTCTTTTTCGGTAAGCCATTGATAAACAGGAGACATGTCATCGCCCTTGACTGAAATTTTTTCCATTATGGGAAAGGTAACACCATAGGTCAGGGTGCAAAACGATTTTATTTCCTCGTTTGTGCCGGGCTCTTGTTCTTTAAAATTGTTCGCGGGGAAGCCGATAATAACGAAGCCCTGATCCTGGTAATCTTTGTAAAGTTTTTCTAATTGTTCATACTGGGGAGTAAATCCGCATTTGGAAGCGACATTTACAATCATGACCTTTTTGCCTTTTAACTGGCTAAATTTAAAAGGGTTGCCGTCAATGTCATTGACTTCAAAATCGTAAAATGCCGATTGTGCTGATAAGGTCAGCGTGGTAGCAAGCAGTAAAATAATCGAGAGGATTGTTTTCATGTGTGAAATGGTTTAGTTAGTGTGGTTTAGTTTTAGCACCGAAGCGACCGGATAATGATCTGATCGCTTGAAATTGTGACGTTTAAAAGAAAGGGTGGTGAATCCTGAATGCATAATATAATCTATCCTGAGTAACGGTATTGATCCGGCAAAGGTAACGCCAATACCATTGCCTTTTTGCACGAAACTGTCGTTTAACTTTTTTTGTAATTGATGGTAAACCCATGACGACGGGGTGTCGTTAAAATCTCCGCTAAGAATTATTTTATAAGGTGTTTTTTCTATCAACTCTATCAAATACGTGGTTTGTTTCTCACGAAGAAGAAAGGCACGATAGAGTTTTTCGTAAATGGCAAGACTTTTCGTTTTGATCATTTCCTGGCTTTCTGCCGCTGGACTGGCAACAAAACCAATGTCTTCTTTGGCCAGCTTAATACTAGCGAGGTGGATATCAAAAACCCTGACGGTATCAGAGTTTATTAATAAATCAGTAAAAATCCCAAAGGTACGTGAGCCTTCCGTTTTTAATTTTCCGCTGTTCACAGCCTTGAATCTTGAAAAAATCACCAGACCTGAAAGTTGATTGTATTGAGGGTTGTAGTAGCTTTCGTAATAATAAGTGCCTGTATTTAAGTCATCTCTGGTTTTTTTTAAAGAATCGTAGATATGTTTACCGGTCGACTGATATTCCTGTAGACAAATGATTTCTGCATTCTGTTTGGAAATGAAGGATAAGATGTCACTCTTAGTTCCGGGGTATTCGCGCAGTTTGCCATCCCTAAACTGTTGTACGTTGTAGGTTAGCACCCGGATGGCAGCGGTATCAATTTCTGAACGTTCCTGATACAATGAAATCTGATAGTTGTCACTAAGATTGCCATAGCCAATTATGATGGTAAGGGCGGAGAGGAGAAAAAGCGGCTTTCTGGCCAAAAGCCAGAAGATCATAAAAATAATATTGGCAATCAGAAATATAGGATAAAACAAGCCAAAAACCGGTATGATGTCATGTTCTGAAGGGTATAGCTCACCGGCAGTGAGAGCGAATACCATAGCTATTACGGCTACAAAATTCAACAGTGCCATCACCGTGTACAGTGGTTTCATCACCCTTAGGCCGGTAATGCTCTTGTATTTTTCAATTGCTGCCAATTAAATCATTTTGGTTGAATAGTAATACTAAAGTAGTTGTTATTTTTTATTGCTGGTTTTAAAAAGCAGTTCTTTTTCTTCATTTGTAAGACTTGAGTAACCGGATCGGCCAATTTTATCCAGGATCTTATCAATCTGTTCCTGAGTGGCTACCCTTCGACTGTTGTATTCTTCATCGTTTAATGGCTTTTTGGTTTTTTGCGAATAGGTTGAGGATTTCATGAATGTAGCATTGCGGGTTGGGGCAATGTTTCTGAAATAGTCGATAAACCAATAGAGATTAACTCCCTTTTTTAGTTGGTAGGCGTAAAGAAATCCCCAGAGCGCACCGCCGAGATGTGCGATATGACCACCCGGATTCCCGCTGCGAATGCTTAGTAAGTCGATGACAATGAATGCCAAAGCCAGGTATTTCATCTTCACCCGACCAAAGATAAACAGGTGAATGGTGTAATCGGGAACGTAGGTGGCTATTGCGATAAATATCGCCAATACTGATGCAGAAGCCCCAACAGCCATGGCATTGTTGGCAACTCCCTGGAAGATGGGAAAGATGTTGAACGCACCTATGAAAAAGATAGCGCCAACGATTCCTCCAATAATATAGGTGGACAATAACTTTCGCTCGTTTAAATATTCCAGAAAAAGTGTTCCTCCGAAATAGAGCAAGATCAGGTTAAAAATCAAATGGAAAAAGCCTTCCTGGGTCACCATGTAGGTTAAAATCGTCCAGGGCATCTGGCCTAGTGTTTCCAAATTGCTGGGGACAGCAAGATAATAGGCTACCAAACTCAACCCTGTTTGATTGTCGGACTGAAATCCGAAGAGCCATAAAAAAAGTCCTATAATATTAATTATCAAAAAGATAACGGTGTTTATAAGCATTAGTCTCGAGAGCACATTCCTGCTAAAAAATACCTGTCGGAAAAAATCACTTGTATTTGTAGGTTGTTGAAAAATCATGACCACATGGTTAAGTTAGTTTAATGGAACAATTGTCCTTTCTTTTTCCAGTACATGATAAGCAAAAAACCGAAAATCATTCCTCCGAGGTGAGCAAAGTGCGCCACGTTATCGGTAGGACTGTTTGCAAACCCCATGTACAACTCGATAGCACCATAACCAATAACAAAATATTTTGCTTTTACCGGGATGGCGAAATACAAATAAATCAGGCTGTTAGGGAACATTATGCCAAAGGCGAGCAGTATGCCAAACACCGCTCCCGAAGCACCAACCGTTGGTGTATTGACAATGGCGTTGAGGGTACGCATGTAGGGATCGGAATAATTCATGCCTTGCATCATAACCCCCGTACCCTGGCTGTAAACCATTTCAATTTGCTCGGGACTTAGCTCAGGCAATATACCCTGAATGCGGATAAAGGCCACAAGCCACTGAACCAGACCGGCGCCAATGCCGGTAATGAGGTAGTAATTTAGAAAACGCTTTGGTCCCCATACATTTTCAAGCACATTACCAAACATCCACAAAGCAAACATGTTGAACAAAATATGGGTGAAGTCGGCATGCATAAACATGTAAGTTGCTAACTGCCAGATTCCAAAATGTTGGTTGCCGGGATAATGTAAACCAAGGTATTGATTCAAATTCAGGTTGAAGGTAGATCCCGCCACCACAGTGGTAAGGAAGAATAATCCGTTGATTATCAGTAAATTTTTTACTACCGGAGGAAGAAATCCAAAACCTGTTGGTCGATATTGATTCATGTATATTTTCTTTAAAAAAGCTGATGTTCGAACTGACTGCTTATTAAAGCAAGACGGTTGCAAAACTAGCATAATTCTATTTTGGCTTGTGTCCAATCTTTGTGCCAATCGAAAACTTAAAACATATTGTCATGATATGATGATACCCTAGCATTGCTTTTTAACGCAAAAAAACAATTACTGACAATGTAACTCTATATAAATAAATTGGTTAACGACTTCTTGTCGAAATGCAGAAAGGTTTTTTTACCTCCGGGTGAAACCGTTGGTACCTGACACGTGAACAAGTTTTTGTAAAGTTCTGACATTTCTTTTACGCTGAGTTCTGTTTCCTGTTTAACAGACATTTCAACAGCCATCAAGCGGGCAAGCATAGCGTTTTGATCGTAAGTCAGGTTTTGTGACTCCTTTTTGAAGTTTTCGACAATCAGTTCTATTATTGCCTGTGGATTGTTGACTTCCGGTGGTGTGCCCACAATTACAAAGGTGTTTGACCCCATTGGATTGAGAATAAAACCGAGTCCTTCCAAATCAGCCATGATTTGTCTAACGATGTCAGCATCTTCAGGAGACATCTGGAGGTGTTCAGGGAAAAGTTGTTGTTGCGAGATGCTCTTTCGATTACTCAGTTGATGCATAAAGTATTCAAAAAGAATCCTTTCGTGTGCACGCTGTTGGTGAATCACCATCAGACCTTGTGGCAGCGTACAAAGGATGAATGACTTCTGAACCTGCACGAATTCAACTCTTTCTTCAGCAATTTTGTTTTCATTTGATATAGCGGAGTCAACAGAAACGGGCTGCTCTTGTTTCTCAGCATTCCCGAAGAGCGATTCCCAGTTGTCGGTGTCTGGTTTTTGATACGTATGAAAACCTTGAGCAGTGGATTGGGTTTTAAAAGGGTTATAGTCGGGATTCACCCTGATTTGTGGTTGGGTCGGGTTATGTTTCGGGCGTTGTTGAAAAGCTGTCTCAACGCTGGGGTCCACATCAAAATCAATAATTGGAGTAAGTGTGTGTCTTCCAATCGATTGCTTTACTGCGGCATGAAGAATAGCATAGATCAGTTTCCCGTCCTTAAAGTTAATCTCAGTTTTCGTTGGGTGAATATTTATATCTATTTCATTTGGATCAATATCGATATGGATGAAATAGGAGGGAAAGGCATCACTTGGAATCAACTCTAAAAACGCACTGCTAACGGCATGGTTAAGATAAGCATGCTTGATATATCGTTTGTTAACAAAGAAATATTGTTCGCCACGGGTTTTTTTGGCAAATTCCGGTTTCCCGATAAATCCGCTTATATTAACCATGTCGGTTTTTTGCTCTATGGCAATCATCCGTTCATTGTAGGTTTGCCCAAACAAGGAAATAATCCGCGATTTGAAAGAGGCCGGAATCAGTTTGTTAACGAGTTTATCGTTGTTGTAATAGCTAAAACCAATTTGATGATGAATTAAAGAAACCCTCATGAATTCATCCAAGATGTGTCGGTTTTCGACATTATCGCTCTTCAAAAAATTACGGCGTGCAGGTACGTTATAAAACAAGTTTCTGATAGCGATGTTAGTGCCGGTAGGACATTGCACCGGATTTTGCTCCATCACTTTCGATCCTTCAATGACCAAAGAAGTGCCAATTTCATCCTCTTCAGGTTTGGATTTCATTTCAACCTGAGCAATGGCAGCAATAGAGGCCAGCGCTTCTCCTCTGAAACCCATCGTGCGTATGGAAAATAAATCGTCGGCTTTGGTGATTTTGGAAGTGGCATGTCGTTCAAAACTCATCCGTGCGTCAACCACCGACATTCCGCGCCCGTTATCAATAACCTGAACCAGAGTTTTTCCGGCATCTTTAACGATAAGTGTTACGTTGGTGGCTCCGGCATCCACAGCGTTTTCAAGGAGTTCCTTCACAGCAGAGGCGGGGCGCTGAATAACCTCACCGGCGGCAATTTGGTTAGCTACCGAATCGGGTAAAAGTTTAATGATATTTAGCATAAATTAGTGCGTTACTCCAAAAGCTTTCAAAAACTTTTCGATAATGTCGGTGAACATGATGAAATAGATGCTGCCTAAAATAATAGCGCCATAAATGGTGTAACTCACCATTCGTGATCTGGTGCTCGGTCCGACTTCATCATTGCTTTTTCGCCAACGGCGTTGCATTTGTAACCTGAACTTATCGCTTTGTGTCAGATTGCTGTCGAGGCCCATGGCAGCTTTTCTCCTTTCGATCGCTTCCTTTTCAGGATCATAATACCGTGGACGATAGGAAAAGGACTTTGGTTTTGGTGTTTTAAAAGATACAATGCGCATGACAATTTTTTTTTACAAAAATACCATTTTTTCTTAGGGGAATTTTTTGCAATTAGCTATTTGAAGCGGTGGTTTAATATGCGGGGCAGGGTAGAGGAAAAATCAAATAAAGTGCTGAAAAAGTAGTGCTGCCTGGGGGTAAAAGTTGTACACAAATTAGGAATAGAATACCGAATTTTGTACAAATTCATAGTTTACAATTGTAATTTACATTTGTAAAGTGAACAAATTAAAAACTTGCAAATCAAGTATATAACAAATGTAAACACCAATATGATTTTGATTACAATCAATAATATTCCTCATAGGACCATGTATTAAAATAATTATTAATATAAATAGTTATAAACCAATGTATTAATTTTAAATAAGTATAAAAAGGTTTATATTAAATCTCGTTTATAAATTTCCCGGTTAATTGATCATTTAATATTTGTATAACATTGTAAAACACTATATAATGTATAGTAATATACAATCCATTTGAAATAATTCTCAAGTTACAAATGTAAATTACAAATGTAAATACCTAATGATAACTTTTTTGGTTACAAATGTTAATTATTATTACCTTTGTAAACAAAAAAGCATGATTGAGCGCATTAAAAAATTGATGGAAAAGAAGGGATTTAGTCCTTCACAGTTTGCTGATGAAATTGGTTTGAAGCGTTCTTCTTTATCACATATATTGTCAGGCCGGAACAATCCAAGTTTGGATGTCGTGGTAAAAATTAAAACAAGATTTAACGACATAAACACCGATTGGTTACTTTTTGGGGTCGGCAGCGAAACGGGTGATATAAAAGCAAATAATTTTCGGGAAGATGTACCGAAGAAAGCAGCAAATGAAACGGGTCAGCAGTTATTGGCATTTGAAACTAAGCCTGATCGGCAACAGGAACAGAAAGAGGAAAAGGAGCGACCTTTCAAAGAAAGTCATCAAAGTGTCGCAAAAGCTTCGCATAAAACAGCTGATGTTGAGCGTATTATTATTATGTACACCAACAAGACCTTTGAGTTTTATGAAAGTAGATAAAAAAAAGACCGAAATGAAATCGGTCTTGTGTATCAGAATAACTGTAAAATAGACAGTTAACTAGAATCGCTCAAATTCAGAGAAGAAAAAAGCCGACTCAATCACCGCGTTTTCATCGCTGTCAGACCCGTGCACTGCATTGGCCTCGATAGAAGTTCCATATAAAGCTCTGATTGTTCCCGCCTCGGCATTGGCCGGGTTTGTTGCACCGATATAGTTACGGTAAGCCAACACGGCGTCTTCTTTTTCAAGTACGGCAGCTACAATAGGACCTGAGCTCATAAATGAAACCAACCCTTCGAAAAACGGTCGCTCACTGTGTATTGCATAGAATTTTTTAGCCTGTTCAGCCGATAACTTAGTGTATTTCAGTGCCTTAATTTTAAAGCCGCCTTCAATAATTTTGGCGATGATGTTTCCCATGTGGCCATCTGCAACAGCTTGAGGCTTAATCATGGTAAAAGTAGTGTTTCCAGTCATTTTTGTTAAGATTATATTTGCTGCAAAACTACACTTTTTAGGTTTTATTTCTCCCATAGTTAACCTTCAAAAACTGTTTTCTGTCAACTCCTTGTTTTTAATGTGCTTACATCGAAATACGGTTAGTCATGAATTGTATATCTTTGCACCAAATTTAAACGAAAGATGATTCCACATACCCATATACTTGAAATACAAGAGCTTTTATCTGAAAAGAAACAGATTGTGCTTACGTCACATACCAACCCTGATGGTGATGCGATTGGATCATTGCTTGGAATGTACCACTATTTGATCAGCAAGGGACACTCCGTTAACATGATCATTCCCAATAAGTTTCCTGATTTTTACAACTGGATGCCAGATAGTGACCTGATCATCAATTATGTGAAAAAAGCAAAGACGGCTCAAAAGCTGATAAAGTCTGCAGATGTTTTTTTTAGCCTCGACTACAATGCTTTACAACGGATTGGGCCCTTGGCGGAGTTTGTAACCTCTTCCGAAAGTGTAAAAATTCTCATTGATCATCACATTGATCCTGAAGTAGATCAGTTTAATTACTGTTTTAGTGATGTGAATTTCTCAAGTACAGGCGAGCTCATTTACAAATTCATTTCTGATTTGGGAGATTTACATTTGTTGAAT